>Ga0335074_10001398_pt1 | contig 32671 bp, 29 predicted proteins | sample Lox_Sample_23_FD_206715 | JGI IMG/M metagenome (GOLD analysis project Ga0335074, IMG submission 206715) | Soil microbial communities from Loxahatchee National Wildlife Refuge, Florida, United States - Lox_Sample_2.3 | ecosystem: Environmental > Terrestrial > Soil > Wetlands | place: USA... | reverse complement strand
CGCCTCGTCGAAATGGGGCTCGTCACCGGGGTCCTCGGGATCCTCGGGCTCGTGATGGTCTACGCTCCGTGGTCGAGCGCGACGATCAACGGCGGCGGCATCTACCTCAACGGGCTGCCGGCGCTCCCGGTCCTCGGCACGGCGCTCCTGTTCATCGGCATCCCGGCGTACTTCGTGACGCTGCTGCTCCGTCGGGTGACGTACGCGGAGTCGAAGGGGGTCTTCTGGATCGTCGCGTACCTCGCGGGACTCGGGGTGATCTCGTACGTCGGCGACCAGTTCTTCATCTACGAGAACTTCCTCCAGCCGTCCAGCGGCTATCCCGTCACGATCGAACCGATGGGACTCCTCAACATCCCGTGGGACCTGATCGTCCTGGTCGTCTTTGGGCTCGCCATGTTCCTGTGGGGGTACTTCTCGGCCCTCCGCGTGCACGCGAAGCCGACCCCCACCGCCGAGGCCCCGTCGGGACCGGAGGTCCCGGCCCACCCCGCGTGAGCCGGAGGGCACGCAGATGTCGTCCGCTCGACCCCCGCCGCGCCCGGTCTCCAACTCCCGGACCGACCGGGGACCGCCCGCGTCGAAGGAGCCGACGCTCTCGGGGCCGACCCGGGCCCGGGCGGAGTGGCATCGCCTCGACGAGGTGATCATCCACCGACCCGGGGTCGAGATGTTCTTCGGCCTCCTCGAGCCGTACTCGTTCCTCTACGAACGGGCGTTCCGGATCGACGAGGCCACCTACGAGCACGAGACGCTCGAGCACGCGCTGCGCGAGTCCGGCGTCACGGTCCGGCGGTTGATCCACCTCGCGATCGAGCTCGGGAGCCGTCACCCCGAGCTGGTCGAGCGGGTGCGGCACGAGATCCACCGGATCGTCCGCTACACCGGGCCCGCGGCGATGGTCGACGCGGCCCGGGCGGCGTTGCGGCGCAACCTCGACACGTTCGACGGCGAGACGCTGTTCAACATCCTCCTCCTCCGCCCGTCGATCCGGCTCGCGCGCCGTCCCGGCGTCCGCGTGATCCTGCCGAAGGTGGAGCTCGACACGCCGCTCGCGAACCTGTACTTCATGCGGGACCAGCAGGGGCTGTCGGCGAACGGCTACGTGATGGGCCGAATGTCGAAGCCGCAGCGCCGCAACGAGCCGCTGCTCACCGGGGCGCTGCTGCGCGCCTGGGGAGCGAGGTTCGCCGGCGAGGTCCGGTCGCCCGGGACCTTCGAGGGCGGGGACTTCATGCCGATGGGGGAGTTCGTCCTGCTGGGTCACGGCGACCGGACGAACGCGAGCGGGGTCCGGCAGATCCTCCGGATGGACCTCGGCGTCGACACCGTGGCCGTCGTCCACCAACCGACGCACCCGGCGATCCCGGGCAACGATCCCGACCCGATGATCGACATGCACCTCGACACGTACCTCAACGTCCCCGGCGAGGGCCTGGTGGTCGGGTGCGCCCCGCTGCTCGACCGTGCGCGGGTCGACGTCTACCGCCGCCGCGCGGGCGGCCGCATCGTCCGCGCCTCCGCGGGCCGGCCGCTGCGGGAGTTCTTCGCCGAGCGCAAGATCGAGGTGGTCCCGATCTCGACGCTCGAGCAGATGAGCTACGCGTCGAACTTCCTCTGCCTCAGGGACCGCAAGATCCTCGCCGTGGAGGTCGAGGCCGAGGTCGACCGGGTGCTGAACGGCCTCGCGACCGCGGCGCGGCGCAACCCGCACCGGTACGGGGCGCTCCTGACGCTCGTGCGCAAGGAACGGCAGGAGCTGCGCCAAGGGCGCGGCTTCTTCCCGCACATCGCCGACATCCGGGACCGCAGCATCGAGGTGGTCCCGCTCGCGCTGCAGGAGATCACCGGCGGATACGGCGGCGCCCACTGCATGACCTGCGTGACCCGCCGGACCTCGCCGTGACCGCCCGGGCGCGGGCGCCCCTCCCGGCGCGCCCGCATCGCATCGTCGTCGCGCTGGGGGGGAACGCGATCCAGCGGGCGCACGACCACGGCACTTGGCGCGAGGCGGTGCGCCAGATGCGGGCGACGGCCGGCGCGCTCGCCTCGGTCGTCCGGCCCGGGGTCGACCTCGTCGTGACCCACGGCAACGGCCCCCAGGTCGGGAGCCTCCTGCGGGAGGCCGAGCTGGGGGCCGCGGAGATCCCGGCCCCGCCGATGGACGTGATCGGGGCGGAGACCGAGGGCCAGATCGGCTATCTGATCGCGCAGGAGCTCGGGGCGGTCCTTGCGCGGGCGCGCCCGCCGCGAACGGTGGTCCCGATCGTGAGCCGCACCGAGGTCGCGGCGAACGACCCGGCGTTCCGCCGCCCCACGAAACCGGTCGGACGGTTCTACACGGCCGCCGACGCACGGCGACTGACCCGATCGAACGGCTGGACCCTGCGCGAGGACCGGGCCCGCGGCGGGTGGCGTCGGGTCGTGCCGTCGCCGCGTCCGAGGCGATGGCTGGAGGGCGACGCGGTCGCGGCGATGCTCGGGCTCGGACTCGGACAACGCTGCGTCTTCGTCGTCACCGGCGGGGGCGGGATCCCGGTGGTCCGCCGGCGCGACCGCTTCGAGGGGGTCGAGGCGGTCATCGACAAGGACCTTGGGGCCGCGCTCGCGGCCCGGACGCTCGGCGCCGACACGCTCGCGATCGTGACGGACGTGCCCGGTGCCGCGGTCGGCTTCGGTACCCCTCGGGCCCGGTGGCTGGGCCGGGTGACCGCGACGGAGCTGGCGCGGTTCGCCCGGGCCGGAGAGTTCGCGGAGGGGAGCATGGGGCCGAAGGTCGAAGCGGGCCTCGGGTTCCTCCGCGGTGGGGGGGCGCGGTTCGTCATCACGGACATCCCGTCCCTGGCGGCGGCCCTCGAGGGCCGCGCCGGCACGCGGGTCGAGCGGGGGGGGCCGCGCGGTCGGGCGCGGTAGGGGTCCTACTGGGCCATCCGCGGGTACAACCGCGACTCGATCAGGACGAGCGCGACCGTCACCGCGGCCAGCACCCCGAAGTCGATCCCGAGCGGGAACAGCCCGGTCTCTCCGGGGATCATCAGCGTGCGGACCGCGTCGACGAGGTAGGTGAGCGGGTTCGCGTACGCGACGGGCTGGAGCCAGCTCGGCATGATCGAGATCGGGTAGATCGCGTTGCTCGCGAAGAACAGCGGCATCGTGAGCAGCTGGCCGATGCCGAGGAACCGTTCCTGGGTCTTCACCAGGCTCGCGATGATCATCGAGAGCGTCGCGAACAGGCACGATCCCAGGACGACCGCGACCAGCACCCCCAGGACCGAGAGCGGGGCGAGGCTCGGATGGACGGCGAGGGCGATCGCGAGCAGGTAGACGATCACCGCCTGCGAGAGCCCGCGAACGCTCGCCGAGAGCGCCTTTCCGGCGACCAGGGAGATGCGCGACGCCGGGCTCACGAGGAACTTGTACGCGATCCCGAGCTCCCGCTCGCGGATCGACGCGATCCCGTAGAAGATCGCGATGAACAGCACGCTCTGGCTGAGGATCCCGGGCGCGAGGAACTCGAGGTACGACAGGTTCCCCGTCGGGATCGCGTGGACGGTCGCGAACACCTCGCCGAAGACGACGAGCCAGAGCGCCGGCTGCACCGCCCGCAGCAGGAGCTCGGAAGGGTCGTGACGGAGCTTGCGGACCTCGTAGTCGACGACGGCGAAGGTCCGGTCGACGTGGGCGTAGAGCGTCGCCCCGACGCCGCGCGTCCCGGTCGGAGCGGGGGTCGCCATCTCACTCCAGCCGGATCGCGACCCGGCGCGTCCGCTGCGTGTCGAGGTAGTTGCCGCCGGTGTCGATCGACGAACCGGCGTAGTGGATGAAGACGTCCTCGAGCGTCGCGCCCGGCCGGCCGACGCCGGCCTTCAGCTCGGCCGGAGTCCCCGACGCGACGATGCGGCCCCGGTGGAGGACCGCGATCCGATCGCAGAGACGGTCCGCCTCCTCCATGTAGTGCGTCGTGAGCACGATCGCCGTCCCGAACTCCTCGCGCAGCCGTTCGATCTGGGCCCAGACCGACTCGCGCGCGACCGGGTCGAGCCCGACCGTCGGCTCGTCGAGGAACAGCATCCGGGGACGGTGGATGAGCGCCTGGGCGATCTCCAGCCGGCGGATCATCCCGCCCGAGTAGTTCTTGACCCGCTCGTGCGCATAGTCGCTCAACCCCATGAACGCGAGCGCTCGGGCGATCCGCGCCCGGCGCTCGGCCCGGGGAACCTGGTACAGCCGGGCGAACACCCAGAGGTTGTCGAACCCGGTCATCTGGGGGTCGGCGGAGATGAACTGGGGCACGTAGCCGATCGCGGCGCGCACGCGGGCGGGCTCGCGGACGACGTCGAAGCCGGCGACGGTCGCCGAGCCCTCGCTCGGAGGGAGGAGGGTCGTGAGCATCTTGATCAGCGTGGTCTTGCCCGCGCCGTTCGGGCCGAGGACGCCAAACACCTCGGCGACGGCGACCCGGAAGCTGACGTGGTCGACGGCCGTGAGGCGCCCGAACCGTCGGGTAAGGCCGCTCGCATCGAGGGCGGGCGGCGGAACTGCGGCGCCGGCGACGACCGGGGACGTGATCGATCGGCGGGTGGGACGCCCCCGCCCTTTTCCGCCCCCGGTACCGATTCCCCGCGCGGCCGGACGTACCGGGGCCGGACCGCATCCCCTCAAAGGTCGGGGAGCGCCATTAGCTGTCTTTTTATAGAAGCCATAGGATACTGTTCTCGTACACCCAGAGGTGGTTTCGATGAACGACCCACTAGCCGTACCGACCCCGAGCCCTGCGCCGAAGACCGCCGCGCCGACCGACCCGTTCGCGGAGATGGACCGACTCCTCTCCGAGTTCCGGGACGACTGGTTCTCGACCTTCGGGCCGGGCATCGCTCCCCGGTTCGTCCTGCGGTCGACCGGGAGCGAGCCCGCGTTCCGACCGGCCCTGTCGGACGTGGAGGACACCGGCGCCGCCTACCAGATCCGCGCCGACCTCCCCGGCGTGGCGAAGGACCAGATCGCGGTCCGCGTCCACGGGGACGTCGTCGAGTTCGAGGGCGAGGCCCAGAGCGCGTCGGAAGAGCCGTCGAAGAACTTCCTCCGCCGCGAGCGGATCTACCGTGGGTTCCACCGCGCCGTCCGGCTCCCCGAGCCGGTCGTCGGCGAGAAGGTGGAGGCCCGCTTCGAGAACGGGACGCTCACCATCTCGGTCCCGAAGGCGCATCCCGAGACGGAGCGCACGGTCCCCGTTGCCTAGACCGACCCCGAACCCCTTCCCCCGGCCCGGGCCCCGCCCGGGCCGGCCGATCACTCCGTGAAGAGCGGCACGCCCTCGCGCAGCGGGTCGATCGCCGCGACCTCCTCCGCATTGAGGAGCCGCTCGGCATCCCGCCACATCGAGCGGAACTGGGCGAGCTTGCGCGGTCGGCGCTCGGTCGACAGCAGGTAGGCGGCGGGCAGGAGGGCGTTGACCCGATCGGTCGCCCGACGGAAGCCGTCCTCGGCCCGCCGCAGCGCCGCGACCGCCTCGGGCCACCGTCCCTGCCGCCAGCGGATCTGCCCCTCCCGGTAGGCGAGCCACGGGGCCATGTACGGCAGCTCGAACCGCTCGACCAGCTGCTGGAGCTCTCGGACGGTCTCCTCGGCGGCGTCGATCTGGCGGGTCTCGAGCTGGGAGAGGACGAGGTCGGAGAGCGCCTCCGCGAGGACGTTCGGGTTCGCCACCTCGCGCGCGACCCGGGCGGCCCGTTCGCGGTAGCGGCGGCCCTGCGCGGGTCGGCCGAGCAGCGACTCGACGGTCCCCCGCTGCTGCCACAGGAGCGCGGCGAAGAGCGAGCCGCGCTCCCGGCCGACCCGGCGCGCGGTCTCTTGGAGCGTGGCGACGGCGGCTCGATACCGGCCGAGGTGGGCGAGCGCGAACGAGCGGCTGAGGGCGGCACTGAGCGCCCAGAGGGTGCCCGGTCGGTCCGCGAGGTCCCTAAGGGCGGCGTCGGCGGACGTCGCGGCCGCCTCCCATTCGCGGACCGCGAGGCGGCAGTAGGCGGCCGCGGCCGTGGCCGCCCCCCGGACCTCCCGAAGGTGCGAGCGGGGCACCGCGCGAAGGAGGGACGGGAGCGCGTCGAGCCGTACCCTCGCTTCCTGGGGCGCGCGATAGACGAGGGAGACGAGCAGGTAGCAGTGCGCGAGGACGCGCTCGCGGGGCTCGGCGCCCCAGTCGAGGAGCCCCCGGGCCACCCGTTCGAGGACCGACTGCGCGCCGGCCAGCCAGAGCCGTTCCAACAGCGCGAGCTCGAGCGCGAGCTCGTTCGCTCGGTCGCCGTTCCCCAGGTCGACCATCTCCCGCAACGATCGGCAGATCTCCTCCGTCGCCTCGTACGTGCGCTCGCGAAGCGCCCCTTCGAGCGCCCGCCGTAGCCACGGGACCGCGGCCGGATCGCCGGCGAGCCGGTACAGTCCGGCGATCCGAGCGATGTCGCCGGGGCGGTGGTCGCGCCACCAGTCCGCGAGGGCTTTCGCGCGCGCCGGCCGATCGTGCGCGCGGTCGCGCAGCGCCTCGGGGAAGAGGGGATGGGCGAACCCGAACCGATGCGGCCCGCGCCGCTCGAGCAGTGCCCACGCGTCCGCCAGCTCGCCGAGCCGCCGTTCGATCGTCGCGAGCGAGTCGAACCCCAGCGCCGGTCGCAGGGCCTCGAGCGGTTCGACCGGGAACTCCTCCTCGAGGAGCGCGCACCCTTCGAGCAGCGCCCGGTCCGCGGCCGGTAGCTGCGCGAGCCGCAGCTCGAGCAACCGCCGCAGGCTCGGGGGGAGCGGGGTTTCGACCGACGTGGAGCCCGCGAGGGCCGCTCGCCGAGCGGCATCCAGCGCTTCGCGCATCCCCTCGATGAGGTAGAGCGGGTTGCCCCGGGCGCGGCTGACGATGCGCGCGACGGTGCGGCCGGGCAGGGACGGCCCTGCCCCGTGGCCGACGAGGCCCGCGACCTCGCGCGCCTCGCGCTCGGAGAGCGCAGGGAGCACGCGTACCGGCACGGGGGACGTCCCGGGGCGGGCGACCGCCCGCAGGAGGTCCGCGTACGCGGCCCCGGCCGCCCCGGCGGACGGCTCGTCGTTGCGGGCGGCGGCCAGGAGCACGACCGGCGCGGCGAGGCTGGGGAGATTGTGACCGAGGAACCGGAAGAAGCCGAGCGCGACCGGATCGGCGGCCTCGAGGTCGTCCACGATCAGGAGGAGCGGGGCCGACCGCGCCGCGCGCTCGATCCGCTCGAGATCGCGCAGCATCCGTTGCGGGAGCGCGAGCGACTCGGGGGTCGCGCCCGGGGCCTCCGTCGGGTCCAGTCGGGGGATCATCTCGCCGAACGGGGACATCGGGATGCCCGAGTCCCGGAGGACCGCCCCGCGGACGACGTGGAACCCCCGGCGAGCACCGATCGTCGCGGCGAACTGCAGGAGGCGGCTCTTGCCCTGCCCGGCCGGACCGAGGATCAACCGCACCTGCCCGACGGCGGGGCTCGCGCGCGCCCGGACGAGGACCCGTACGATCTCCCGGCGTTCGTCCCACCGGCCGACGAAGGTCGTCGAGGGCTCGGCCCCCGTCGGCGCGCCCGGGCGGTAGGGGTCCTGGCGGCGCCGCAGCGCCTCGTCCCCGGCGAGCCAGTCGGCCGGGGGCCGCGCGAGCAGGTCGGTGAGGGAGAGGGCGTCGTCGAGGTCGAGCAGATCGCCGAGGCGCAGCTGCGGATCGCCGGTCGGCAGCTCCCGCGCCTGGGCCCACGCCCGGCGGGCCGCGCGCTCTCCGGAGGGCGTGAGGCCCCACGACAGCTCCCGGGCCGAGCGGTTCCCGGTCCACGTCGAGCGGGAACGGGCGAGTCCGGCGCGGCGCAGCTGGGCGACCGCGCGCGAGACGGTCGGCTGCGAGCAGTCCAGCGTGCGGGCCGCCTCGTTCTGCGTGATCGCACGGGGGGCGATCTCATGGAGATGGACCAGCAACCGGAACGCGGGCACGGCCGGTGCGCCATCGGTGCCGGGCGCGACCGGATCGGCCGGGACCTCGAGGGTGGGGAGCTCCTTTGGCGGAGGGGCGGAGGGGGTCGACTGAATACGGGCGAATACGGGCGCGGGGCTTATGTTCGTTACCTTTCCGCACGTCGCCGATGGGCGCGCAGCGGGAGACCCGGCTCCGGGTCGGACGGGGACGCGCGGTCGGCTTCGGCCTCCGAGGGCTCTCGGTCGCGGTCGTGGCGGTGCTGACCGTCGCGAGCGCTCTCGGGCTCGTTGCCGGGGCTGCGACGAGCGCCGTGCCGTCGGCCCCGGCGGCACCGGGGACCGGGGCGGGGTCCCCGATCGGCCCGCCGGCCGCAACCGCGCCCGGGGCCACGGTCGGCCCCGGCTTCGTCAATCAGACGCTGGTGCTCGCGAACGATACGCAGGTGCCCGGCAACTTCCTCGCGAACCCCGCGTCCGAGACCGGCTCGGGGGTCTACGACCCCGCCACCGGCGATCTCTATCTGCCGGACGCCGGCTCCGACAACCTCTCGATCATCGACAGCGCCACGAACGCCCTGGTGGGCGATGTACAGACGGCCGTGGAGCCCACCGCCGTCGCGCTCGACGGTGCGAACGGGAACCTGTACATCGCGAATGCCGGCAGCGACACCGTGACCGAGTGGGATCCCGCGACGCACACGGACGTCGCGCAGATCGGATCCGGGGGCCTCCTGCCGACGCCGAACGCCATCGCGTACGACGCGCTCGGCCACGACCTGTTCGTCACCGAAGGGACCGGCAACGAAGTGACCGTCCTCGACGCGACGACCGACGCGTACCTGGGGAACACCAGCGTCGGGCAGGGCCCGACCGCGCTTGCCGTCGATACGTCGAACGGGAACGTCTTCGTGGCGAACGCGGGCAGCGACAACGTCTCGATCCTCTCGGACGCAGGCGCGCGGATCGGGAGCTACGACCTCGGCTCCTCGCCGTTCCCGGCCGATCCGGACAGCGTCTGCTTCGACCCGACGTCGGGGCACGTGCTCGTGGCCGACGCGGAGACGGGCAACGTCTCGGTGTTCGCCGGCGCGACCGGCGCCTTCGTCACGAACGTGACGATCGCCTCCCCGCTGGTCCTCCCCGACCTCGTGGCGATCGCGTGCGACCCCGCCAACGAGCGGGCGTACGTCACCAACGCGGCGCTCCCGGGAGACGACAACATCACGGTCGTCAACGCGTCGACCGCGGCGATCGTCACCAACGTCGAGGTCGGTCTCGGTCCGTTCGGCGTCACGGTCGACGGCGGGAACGGCGATGTGTACGTCGCGAACGAGGCCCCCGCGAACCTCAGCGTCCTCTCCACGCGAACCGACCGGGTCGTCGCCAACGTCCCGCTCTGGGTCGTGGCCGGAGGGATCTCCTTCGACCCGTCCGCGACGTGGACCGCGCCCCACGGGACCGGCCCCACCCGCGGCACGGGCGTCCTCTACGCGGTCGAGTTCGACCCGCTCAACGATACCCTGGTCGGCCTCAACGACTACTACCTCGGTGTCGACACGACCAACGCCGGCGGCGGTTGCGCGGGACCGTCCACCGGTGAGACCGTCGTGTACGATCCCGCGACCGGGGACGTCCTCGAGGACGAGAGCGGCTCCGGCTGCAGCGGGGCCGCGGTGTTCAACGGGACCACGGGCGCGTTCGTGAAGGAGATCTCCACGTTCCCCTACGAGCTGGGACCGTTCGGCGCGGACTGGGCGTACGATCCCGGCAACCGGGAGATGTACGTCACCACGGGCTCGCCGGTCATCGTCGGGATCGGGCCGGCGAACACGGTCGTTCAGACGTTCGACATCGGGCCGACCATCGTCCCGAGCGCGCTCGCGGTCGACCCGGCCAACGGCAACCTCTACGTCAGCACGCTCAACGAGTCGTACGCCTACACCGGGGGCTCGAACCTCACCGTGATCAACGCGACGACGGGGCACGTGCTCGGGAACGTCTCCGAAGGGGTCAACGAGGCGGTCGTTTACGACCCCGCGAACCACGAGATCTACGCTTCGGGCGACGGGTACACCTCGGGGGACACCGACTTCGGTCCGATCCTCCAGGAGATCGACCCGACGACGGACACGGTGGTCGAGAACATCTCGGGCGGCGCGGGCGTCCAGTTGGTGTTCGACCCGGCCGACCGGTCGATCTACGGGGCCGATCCCCTGGCCGACGACGTGGCGGTCGTCAACACGACGACCAACAGCTTCGTCGTGGACCTTCCGGTCGGCGAGGGTCCGTACGGGATCGCGCTCAACGCCACCGGCGGCACCGTCTACGTCGCGAACCTCGTCTCGGGGACGATCAGTGTGATCGACCTCAGCGGCGCGGTCTCCCCGTCGGTGACGGTGTCGCCGCCGTCCGCGTCGATCGGCGAGAGTTCGGCCGGCAGCTTCGCCGCCGAGGTCACGTGCTCGGGGGGCGCGTGCCCGACGGGGGAGACGTACCGCTGGTCGCTCAACAACTCGCTCGGGACGCTCAACGCCACCGACTATCCCACCGTGCTGTTCACCGCCGGGTCGACGGCCGGCGCCGTGAACCTCACGGTCCGCGTCACCGTCGACGGCACGCCGGCCGTCGGGTGGTCGGGGATCACCGTCACCACCACGCCGAGCGCCGTCCTGGTCTCCGTCGTCATCTCCCCCTCGAACCCGTCGGTCCAGCCGAACGCCAGCGTCTCGTTGAGCGCCCAGATCACCTGCACGGGCGGGAACGGGATCTGTCCGACCGGCACCGCGTACGCGTGGGGCACGAACAACACGCTCGGGCTGCTCAACACGGCGACCGGACCGGCGGTGACGTTCGCGGCCGGTCCCCAGACCGGGGTCACGCACGTCGTGGTCGAGGCGACCCTCAACGGCGTTTCGGTCCGGGGGTCGACGAACGTCACGATCACGACCTCCGCGGGCGGATCGTCGCCGAGCTTTCCCGTGCTGTACCTCGCCCTCCTCATCTTGGCGATCGGCGTGGTCGCCGCCGTCCTGGTCATGATGAAGTGGATCCGCACGCCGAAGCGGTCCGGCGGGGCCTCGCCGGGGGCCGCGCCCCCGCCGCCGCCTCCGCCCCCTCCGCCTCCGCCGCCCCCACCCCCTCCCCCGCCGCCTCCCTGAGCCCGGGACATTCGGCCCGAACCGAACGGCTTCGGAGGCAGCCTACGGTACCTTGATGCGGGGCGGCCCGGCTGGGGAGACCGTGACGCCGCTCGGCCGCGGGCCCCGCCGCCCCCCCCGCGTCGGTAATGGGGGTCCGATGCCTTGCTAGCGGCGGCCCCGGAACCGGCGATGCTGAAGGTCCACCTCGACAGCTGGCTGCGGGAGTTCGGGCCCCGCGGCAACGAGGAGATCGAGGCCGCGTCGGTCGCCCTCCTCCTCGACGAACTCGAGCGACGCTATCCGCGGTTGCGGTTCAAGATCCGCGACGAGCGGGGCGAGCTGCGTCGGTATGTCCGGGTCTTCGTGGACGGGGTGGACGTGAGCGCCTCCACGGGCGTTGCAACGCCCCTCACCGGCGCCCAGAACATCGATATCCTCCACTCGATTGCAGGTGGCTAGGAGGGAACGAAAGATGGCGAGCGACCGAACGGTCCGGATCTTGGTGGGCACGCGCAAGGGGACGTACATCGTGACGGGCGACACGGCCCGCCGAAAGTGGAAGGTCGGGCCGGTCGCGCACGAGGGCTACGAGATCTACCACGTGGTGGCGGACCCGCGCCATCCCGGCGACCTCTACGCGGCCGTCAACAGCGCCTTCTGGGGCCCGCAGGTCCAGCGGTCGCAGAACTGGGGCAAGAGCTGGAAAGAGATGATGACGCCCCTCACCCCGCCGCGCAAGGACCGGGAAGGGATGTTCAACGACGCCGACCCGACGACCGCCGTGCCCCGGCCGCTCAACAACCTCTGGCACATCGAACCCGGCCGCGCGTCGGAGCCCGAGACGGTCTACCTCGGAGCCGACCCGCACCTGTTGTTCCGCAGCCCCGACCGGGGGGCGAGCTGGGAGGCGATCGACTGGGTCAACCAGAACCCGGCGCGCAAGGAGTGGGGTCCGGGCGCCGGTGGAGCCTGCCTCCACACGATCCTGCTCGATCCGCGGGACCCCCGGCGCCTCTACATCGGCATGTCGGCGGTCGGGACCTTCCGCTCGGACGACGGGGGCCGATCGTGGAAGCCGACCAACAAGGGCGTCCTCGCGCCGTTCCTCCCGAACAAGCACCCCGAGACCGGCCAGTGCGTCCACCACGTGGCCGCCGACGGGGCCGATCCCGACACGTTCTACCGCCAGGACCACGGCGGGATGTACGTCTCCCACGACCGCATGGAGAAGTGGACGCGGATCGGCAAGCCTCTCGGCGACGATTTCGGCTTCTGCGTCGCGTCCCCGCCCAGTGCCCCCGGCCGGGCGTACTTCGTCCGGCTCGACGGCATGGCGCGGGTCACCGGCGAGGGTCACTTCCAGGTCCACGAGTGGAACGATCGAACGAAGCGCTGGCGCACGCTCGTCTCGCCGACTGCCTTCCCCGGGCACTTCGGGGTGCAGCGCGAGGGGATCGCGACCGATCGGCTCGACCCGGCCGGCATCTACGTCGGCACGACCACCGGTCAGCTGTTCGTGAGCCCGGACGCGGGCAAGCGCTGGCAGCTCGTGCCGTTCCAGTTCCCCGGGATCCACTCGGTCAGCGCCGCGGGCCCCGCGGCGGAGTGAACCGGGCGCTCCCGCGGCGCGCCGGCTCGGGGGGCGACCCGAGCGCCGGGCCGGCGGGGGTCCACCACGGCACTGCCCGCTCCCAGAAGGAGAGGAACAGCTCCTCCGCCCACCGCAACCCCACGGGGTCGGTGACGAGCAGCATCGACGTGAGGTCCCCCGCGCCGTCGCCGGTCGGAAGGCACAGCCCGGCCTGGTCGTCCAGGACCGCGAGGAACACGGGAACGGTGGGGAGCGACCGGACGGGGAAGTTCCGCAGCACGTCCCGGTCGTCCCGCTTCTCCGCCTCGAGATGCGCGTGCGACCGGACCACCCGCACGTCGGTCCCGTGCTGCGTCTTCTCGCGGAACAACGGGATCGCGCGGTCGAACCGAAGCTCGCTGACGACCCAGATCCGGCGCCGCACCGCCTGGAGGGCGCTCTCCTGGGCCGCGACCACGGGGTACGTGCCCTGCACCAGCGTCGCCGCCCGCAGCTCGCCCATCCGCGCGACGAACCGGGGCTCGAGCGCCGCCACCGAGTGGGTGCGCAGGTACGCGCGCCGGGCCTGCACGAACTCGAGGAACGGAAGACCGGCCCGCAGCGCCGTCCCGAGGGGCGTGGGCGAGTACTCGCCGCGCCCGTCCTTGGTGACGAGGCCGCTGGCGGAGAGCCGATTGAGGTGCCGGGTCGTCTCCGAGCCGGTGATCGCGAGCCGACGGGCGATCGCGGCGTGCTTGAGCGGCCGTTCGGCGACCGCCTCGAGGATGCCGAGCCGCACCGGCGACGCGATCTCGAACAGTAGCTCGGCGACCTCCGGGGAGGCCATCGAGGGAGACTGGGACCCCGCTACTAATGGCTTGGCCCGGCCGGGGGAGGGCGGGTCCTGCGGGGACCGAGCGCGGGGCTACGGGGGTCCGCCCGCGTCGAGCAGCGGGAGCAGCTCGTCGAGGGAGGCGATCGTCGGGCACCCCGGGGACCCCTCGGACCGGGACCGGTTCAACCAGACCGGTCGGAGGCCCGCGCCGCGGGCCCCTTCGACGTCGGCCCGGAGCGAGTCGCCGACGTGGACCGCCTCGGATGCGGCGCATCCCGCCCGGCGCAGCGCGAGCGCGAAGATCCGGGGATCCGGCTTCTCGGCCCGCGCCTCCTGGGAGAACGTGACCGTGTCGACGAGCGGACGCAGGCCGTGGTGGTCCACCACCCGAAGCAGCCCCTCGTGGTGGTTCGAGACGATCCCGGTCCGGTACCCCCGGTCCCGCAGGGCCGTGAGCACGGTCCGCGCCTCGGGGTACAGGACGACGAGGGACGGGTCGTCGAACACGCGCTGGATACCATCCTCGATCGGACCGCGCGACTCCCGGATCCGAAGGAGGTCCATCACGCGCTGGTCGTGCACGCGCCAGTACTCGGGCGTCCGGCCGAGGTAGTCGTAGATCCGAGGGCCGAGCTCGCGGGTCGTCGCATCGAGCGCCCGGCGGAGCCGCGGTTCGGCGACCGGGTGCCGGTGCGCGGCGAGGACTCGTCGCCAGACGGTCCACGGCTCCCGGAACTCGAGCGGCGGCTGGGCGAGCGTGCCGCCCCAGTCCAGGAAGACCGTCCGGGGACGCATGGACCCGTCCCTCCGTCACCTCGGGCCGCTACGTATCCCCGTCGCCCACCGGTCGCGACGCGTCCCGCGCGCGGCCGGGCGTCGGCGGAGCCGGTCGGACGGCGCCCACGCCGGGTCCGGCGCGGCGGCGCGCACGCTCCGGGAAAGTGTCGAACCGCATCGCCGAGAGGAAGACCGCCGCGGAGCGACCGAGCCCACCGGGGAGGAGGCCTTCGGGGAGCGACGCCGAGGCGTTCGTCCTCCTCGGGTCGGAGCGGTCGCCGGGATGTCCGCTCCTCGGTTCGCTCGTCGATCCGATCCCCCTCCTCAGCGCCCGGAGCGCAGTCGGGCCGGGCCACCGCGGCAGCCCGAGTCGATGGACCCGCGTTTCGAAGCCGGTCGGGCCCGCGATGGGCCGACGGACCGCCGCGGAAGGTTCGACCGCCCGCGGGCGGTCCAAAGATGATGGTCGACCGAGCGCATCGATTCCCCGAGGAACGGAACCATGCCCTCGCTCTCCACGGAGCCGCTGCCGGCGTCGGAAGCGGCCTGCGTCTTCTGTCAGCGCGTCCGGACGGTCGATACGTTCCGCGACCTGGTGGTCTTCGAGAGCGACGCGTTCCTCGCCTCGCATCAGCTGGGGGAGGACGGCACGAAAGCGCTCGGCCTGCTCCACGTTCAGACGAAGCGGCACGTACCGAGCCTGGGCCAGCTGAACGCGGGCGAGGCGGATGGGCTCGGAACGCTGCTCGCCTCGCTGAGCCAGGTCCTCGAATCGAGAACGGGGGCTCCGTGGACGTACTGTTTTGGGTTCAACGAGGGTCCTCGCCACGTGCACCTGGTGCTCGGCTCCCGCTACGCATCCTTGCCCGAGCCGTACTGGCGCCTCAAGTTCGCCGAGTGGCCCGAAGCGCCTCGAGGAGACCGGGTCCAGATCGCGGCCCTCTGCCGCTCGCTTCGGGAGGACCTCGCACGACGGGGATCCCCTCCCGCCGGCCCCGCGTGAGTACGCGGCGGAAGCGATTCCGCCGCTCGACCGCCCCGGTCGGGCCCGCGCGCCGTGCGACCCGGAACGGCCGGATCCGTGCCCTCGGTCCAAGCCTGGCCTGCACTCGAGGAGCGGCGGGCGCCGCGGAGCTCCGCAGCGAGAGCCGGGGCCTTCGGGGGGTGGGGCGTTCGCCTCCCGCATGCCACCCGTCGCGGGCGCCGACCCGAACGTCGAGTCGTGGTTCCGGTCGCGGCCCGGAGGGGCGCGACCCGCCCGCCCGTTCCTCCTTCGCGACCGGTCTCGCGCTCTTTCGCGAGTGGATCGACGGATCGGTGGAGGCGCACGTGGTAGAATCGACGGGCCCGAGGGGATTCGAACCCCTGATCTTGCGGTTAAGAGCCGCCTGCTCTACCGGGCTAAGCTACGGGCCCACGGACGGGTCGGGCCACTCGGGACGCGCTAGATAAGCTCTCGGGAAGCGCGGCGCCGGGGGAGCCGCTCGAGCGCCGCGCCGACCATCAACGGGAGGAGCAGCGTCACGTCGCCCTCCACGGTCAGGTGGCGGGCGGTCGGCTTCACCTTGCCCCACGAGACCGCCTCGCGCGTGCGGGCACCCGAGAGGCTCCCGTCCCACTCGACGGCGGTCGTGACGAACAGCGCGGCGTCGAGCCCGTCGCGGAACTGGTTCCACCAGATCGTGTGGTGCTTCGAGATGCCGCCCCCGAGGAGGATCGCGCCCGCGCGCTTCGCCTCGAAGACGAGGTCGCTGAGCGCCTGCTCGTCGGCGAGCAGATCGAGCGTGAGGGCGCGGTGGTCCTGCCAGAACAGCCAGACCTGCGAGCCGACGGCGCCGTCGGTGAACCCGGGGACGAACACCGGCACGCGGCGCTCGTACGCCGCGCGCAGGATGCTCGTGCGGTCGGTCGCGGGGATTGCGGCGCCGATCGCGCGCGACAGGAGCGCGCTCGAGATCGACCGCGTGCCGTCGCGCCACAGCCGGTCCAGGATCGGCCGCATCTTCCGCTCGACGATCCCGCCGTAGTTCGCCTGCGGGATCACGACGTTCCCGAGCCGGTAGAGCCGGCGGCGGTGAAGGTCGACGTCGTCGAGGTCCCACGCGCCGTGGTAGTACGGCCGAAAGGCGCGCGCGAGGTCGTGGTCCCACGTCCCGCAGGTCGTGACGATCGCGTCGACGAACCCGCCCCGCACGAGGCCCGCGAGCACGCCCCGCGTGCCGGTCGCCACGAGGTCCGCGGGGAACGACAGGAACGTCGTCATCTCCCGGTCCTTCAGGATCCGGGCGAGGAGGTCGACCCCGTCCGCGACCCCCTTCGCGCTGAAGCCGCCGCCGGCTTCCAGCCGGCGGAACAGCGTGTCGAGCGACGGGCGGTCGTCGACCCGGACGTCCTCGACCTTCCGCGGCACGTCGCCGGGGAGGCGCGCCGGGTTAAAGCGCCCCGGAGAAGCCGAAGCCGTACGACCGGAAGACGAGCACGTACGCGATCACGTAGCCGACCATCGCGCCCCCGTTGAGGAGCGGGAGGCCCGCCTGCGGGTTGCCGCGGAGGACGAGCCCCATCAGCACCCCGTACCCGACGAGCGACCCCACGAGCGTCGCGAGCGCGAGCACGAGGTTCGCCCCGAGCCCGAGGACGTGCGGGCTGCTCGGGAGCCAGACGAGGGCCGACGCGACGAGCGTCCCCGGGATCACGACGTCCCCGAGCCCCATGAACATGGCGGCCCGCTCCTCCGTGGGCTGGGTCCGCTGCACGGCGAGCGACGGGGCAGCCGTGTAGTCGTACCCCGCGGAGTCGGGCATCACCATCAGGATCGGGAGCTTCATGTCGGTCACGACCTCGGCGAGCGACACCATGTGCTTCGTCCCGTACACCGCGATCGCGTCGTAGACGAGCAGCGCGCCGAGCAGGATGAACGCGGGCAGGATCGCGAACGAGATCCCGAGGATCGCGATCAGGCTGCCGGCGGCCAGGAAGCCGACGAGGTCGACGATGTACCACTGCGGCTCCATCAGGAGCGCGAGGTAGAGGGCCGCGCTGAGCGTGCCGGCGGCGACGAGCGCGGGATAGAGCACGAGCTCCGCGCCGTACGGGGGCGGCAGGTACGGCGGCGGCAGCACGAGCGAGAACGTGGCGAACAGCGTGAAGTAGAGCGCCCCCGCGATGGCGAGCAGGATCAGCTGGCGGATCGCGACGAGCCCGCCGCGCCGCCGGGCGACGAACAGGATCGCGAGCGGGGCGGCGACGATCAGGACGATGATCTCGAGCGGCGCCGCGACGCTCTGGGCGTTCGAGGTCGAGGCGAGCCCGGCCGACCGGAACGGGTCGGCGAGCGCGAGCCCGACCGCCTGGGCGCCCACGTAGAGGGCGAGGAGGCCCAGCCACCGAGCGCTGCGCATCGCGGGACGCTACGGCTGGACGACCGCGTAAGCGTTGTTGCCGAGGACCTTCGTCACCTTCGCGTTGACCGTCGATCCGCGCTGGTTCGCGCCCGTGACGAAGATCACGAACCCCTCGCGCTTCGCGACGCCGTCGCCGCGCCGTCCGACGTCCTCGATCGTGAGCCGGTAGACCTCGCCGACGACGACCGGCGCCTTCGGCTTCTCGGGCGCCACCACCCGGCGCATCGTGACCGGACGCTGCGCGCCGCACGCCTCGCAGACGAGGAGCGTGAGCCGCCCCTCCTTCACGAGGTGGGTGTCGGGCCGCTTGCACTCGGAGCAGATCACGTACTTCGTCGTGTACTCGCGCAGCCGCTGCGCGATCGCGTCCTTCGCGAGGCGCGACTTGAGCACCGCGCGCGGCAGGTCGAGCACGCCGGGGCAGCCGAACTCCTTCGCGAGGTACCCGATGACGTGGTCCGGGTCCCGCCGCAGGACCCCGCAGATCTCCTGGAAGTTGCGGACGACCGTGTTCTTCCCGTCCGTCATGATGTCCGGTTCGGGGACCTGGAACCGCTCGGAGTCGGTGCGCACCGGCGGCAGCTTCGCCCGCGCGCGCTCGAGGAGGGCGGAGTACGGCTCCATGGGAAGAGCGGGACCGTCGGGTCGGGGATAAGGCTATCCGGCGGCGGTCACGCGTCCCCGAACCGCTCGAGGAGCGGGAGGACCCGCGCGAGGTCGCGCTCGGTGACGATGTGGGTCGCGGCGCGGCGCACGTCGTCGTCCTCGGGCTGGAAGGCGACCCCGACGCGGCTGCGCCGGAACATCCCCACGTCGATCTGGGAGTTGCCGACCGACGCCGTCTCGGCCGGCGAGACCCCGAGCGACTCCTGCAGCGCCGCGACGACCGACTCCTTGTCCTGGATCGGCACGCGGACGATCCCCTCGCCGGTGAGCCGGCCGTCCGCGGTGACGCGGAAGCCGTTCGCGAGCACGAGGTCGATCCCGAGCTCCCGGCCGATCCGTCGGGCGAGGAGGTCGATCCCTCCGCTCACGATCGCGGTGCGCACGCCCCGCGCCCTCAGCCCGTCCACGAGCGCGTGGGCGCCCCGCATGAGCGGGACGCCGCCCAGGATCGCCTCGAGGTCCTCGATCGTCAGGTCGGGCGCGTGCCGCCACCAGATCTCGACGTCGGAGCGGATGAACTGACGGTCGTCGATCTCGTTCGCGAGGAACCGGCGGAGCCCCTCCGCGTTGTGCTCGCCGAAGTGATCGTGGACGGCGGCCCACGAGCTCGCCACGTCGACGAGCGTGCCGTCCATGTCGAAGGCGACGAACCTAAGCACGGTCGCCCCGCGCGATGGCGTCCGCGCGATCGAGCGCCGCGTCGGACGGCCGGACCCGCCACGCCCCGAGGTTGGCGTCGACCTGCGGCGGCGAGCTCGCGCCGAAGACGGGCGCCGCCCCCTGCCGGCGGAGCCAGTGGAGCGCGAGCGAGCCCATCGGCACGCCCTCCTCGCGGGCGAGGTCCCGAAGGGCGCGCGCCCGGTCGAGGATCTCGGGGAGCCGGTCCGGCTCGAACAGGCGCGCCGCGAACCGTCGCACCTCGGCCGGGACCCGGCGGCCGTCCAGGTACCGTCCGTGGAGCAGGCCCCGGGCGAGCGGGGTGTACGCCTCGAGCAGGATGCCGTGACGGGCGCAGTACTCCCGGACCGGTTCCGCCTCGTCCCGGTCGAACAGGTTGTAGCGCACCTGGTTCACCGCGATGCGGGCCTCGGCGAGGTGCCCGGCGGCGGCCTCGAGCTCCTCGACCCCGAAGTTGGAGACCCCGATCGCCCCGACCGTGCCCGCCTTCCAGGCGGCCTCGAGCGCCCCCATCGTCTCTCCCAGGGGTACGTGCGGGTCCGGGGCGTGCACGAGGTAGAGGTCGACCGACGGCCGCCCGAGCCGCTCCAGGCTGTTGACGAGGCTCGCGTGGACCTGCGCCGGCCGAAGATGTTCCCAGGAGACCTTGGTGACCACGTAGGCGTCGGATCCGCCCGACGGGGTCCGCGCGAGGACGTCGCCGAGGATCCGCTCGGACCGGCCGCCGCCGTACACCTCGGCCGTGTCGAACCACCGGAACCCCTGCTCCCAGGCGCGGCCGATCGTCGCCTTCGTGTGCGCCTCCTGCTCCGGGTTCCAGCGGCCGAGCGCCCACAGGCCGATGCCGAGCTCGGGATGGGGCTTCGCCGCCCCCGGGATCGGGATCGAGCCGATCGGTCCCTCGGCCGGGGGCGGGGCCGGTCCGGGGCGCTTCGGGGCCCGTCGGGGGCGGGCCGTGCGACGCGGGGCGGGGCTCATGGGGCGAGCCCTCCGGACGCCCCGAGCCTCAAGTGCTCGTCGATGCGTCGGATCCGGTCCCGAAGGTCGACCGCCTTCCCCTGCGCCTCCGCCACGACCTCGGGCGGCGCGCGGCCCCGGAAGACGGGGTCCGCGAGCCGTCCCTCGGTCTTCGCGAGCAGGGTCGCCAGCGTCTCGCGCTCCCGTTGAAGCGCCTCGGCGTCCGCCGCGGTCGGCGCCGCCCGGGCCAGGAAGCACTCGCCGACGGGGGCGACGCGGCTGCCCGCCCCGGTCGGGGCCGGTGCGTCCGGGGCGAGCAGCTCGAGCGGCGCGACCTTCGCGAGCCGTTCCACCGTGCCCCGCTGCGCCGCGAGCACGCGGGCGATCTCGGCCCCGCTCGGCCGGATCCAGGCCCGCGGGACCGCCTCGAGCGGCACCCGGCCCTCGGCCCTCAGGTTGCGAAGGAGGTGGACCGCCTCGAGGACCGGTGCCATCTCGAGCTCCGCGGCCGGGTCGATCGGCGCCTCGGCCGGATCGGGCCAGCGGGCGACCGCGAGGAGCTCGCCGTCGTGCGGGAGGGCGTGCCACAGCTCCTCGGTCACGTGCGGGACGAACGGGTGGAGCCGCCGCAGGGTCCGCTCGAGGACGAACAGGAGCGTCGCCGCGGACGCGCGTCGGGCGGGTTCGCCGCGACGGCCCGCGAGCGATTCCTTCGCGATCTCCACGTAGCGATCGGCCAGGTCGTGCCAGACGAATCCGTAGAGCACCGTCGCGGCGCGCGTCGGCTCGAAACCGGCGATCGCCGCGTCGGCCTCCTCGGCGGTCCGGCGGTACCGGGTCAGCAGCCAGCGGTCCTCCAGCGCCGCCTCCGGCCCGAGGCGCGGGGGCGCGGCGGGGGCCGGGGTCCCCGGCGGCAGGTACGGCTGCGCGAACCGCACGAGGTTCCACAGTTTGGTGAGGAAGTGGCGCCCCCCCTCGAGGGCGGTCGCCCCGAACGGCCCGTCCTCGTCGGTCGGGTTCGGGAAGACGAGCCCGAACCTCAGCGGGTCGGCCCCGTGCTCGCGGATGACGTCGAGCGGGTCGGGGGAGTTCCCGAGGTGCTTTGACATCTTCCGGCCGAGCTCGTCGCGGAGCATGCCGGTGAAGTAGACATCGGCGAACGGGCGCTGGCCCTCGAAGTAGTAGCCGGCCATCATCATCCGCGCGACCCAGAAGAACATGATGTCGCGGCCGGTGACGAGGACGTCCGTGGGCGCGTAGTGGGCGAGGTCGGATGTCCGCTCCGGCCAGCCGAGCGCGGCGAACGGCCAGAGCCACGAGGTGAACCAGGCGTCGAGCACGTCCGGGTCGGCCGCGAGCTCGGGGCTCCCACAGTGCGCGCAGGCGACCGGCGGTTCGACGGTCACCGTGGCGCGCCCGCAGGACCGGCACGTCACCACGGGGACCGGATGGCCCCAGAGCACCTGACGCGAGATGCACCAGTCCTGGATCGACTCCATCCACCGGAAGAACGTGAGCGACCACCGTTCGGGGTGGATCCGGATCTCCCCGCGGCGGACCGCGTCGATCACCGGAGTGGCGAGCGGGGCCATGCGCACGAACCACTGGGTGGAGAGGCGGGGCTCGATCGCCGCATCCGACCGTTCGGACCGCGCGACGGAGTGGCGGTACGGTTCCTGGCGCAGCAGGAACCCCTCGCGTTCGAGCGCCTCGATCGTCCGGGCGCGGGCCGTGTCGCGGTCGAGCCCCCGCAACGGGGCGGGCACCCGATCGCCGTCGAGCCGGGCCGACGCGTCGAAGATGTCGGGAGGGTCCGCGAGCTCGGGGTGCCTAAGGAAGATCTCGCGGTCGATCGGGTCGTGCCGGGGCGTGATCTTGAGCGCCCCGGCGCCGAACGTCGGATCGACCGCCGAGTCCGCGAGGACCGGACCGGTCCGGTCGGTCAGCGGGATCATCACCGAGCGCCCGACCGCGTCCCGGTAGCGGGGATCGTCGGGGTGCACGGCGATCGCGACGTCGCCGAAGATCGTCTCCGGCCGGACCGTCGCGACCTCGAGGCCGCCCGGGGTGCCGTCCGCCCATGGGTAGCGCACGTAGACGAGCGAGGTCGTCTCCTCCCGATGCACGACCTCGAGGTCGGAGAGGGCGGTCCGCAGGGTCGGGTCCCAGTTGACCATCCGCTCTCCGCGGTAGATCAGTCCGGCCTCGTAGAGCCGGACGAACGCCTCCCGGGTCGCCCGGACGCTGGCCGGATCCATCGTGTAGCGGTAGCGGGAGCGGTCGATCGAGAAGCCGACCGCCTGGGTCTGCGCGCGGATCCGCGCCTCGTGCTCGTCCTTCCACCGCTCGATCTCCCCGAGCGCCTCGTCGCGGGAGAGCGCCTCGAAGCGGATCCCGGCCCGGTGGAGCCGCCGCCGGACCTCGACCTGGGTCGCCAGCCCGGCGTGATCGAGCCCGGGGACCCAGAGGGTCGCGTCCCCGCGCATCCGGTGGTACCGGGTCCGGATGTCCATCACCGTCCCGCCCAGCATGTGGCCGATCGTCAGCACTCCGGTGACGTTCGGCGGCGGCTGGATCAGCGAGTAGGTCGGTCCGCGGGGGCGGTCGGGCGCCCGGAAGACGCCCGCCGCCTCCCAGGCGGCCTGCCAGCGGGCCTCGATCGCCGGCGGGTCGAAGCGGGGCGGCAGCCCCTCGTCGCTCAGGTCGACCCCCCCGCGAGCGCGAACGGGGCGCAGAACGCGAGCTCGGCGAGCGCCCCGGCCCCCATCCCCGCCAGTCCCGGGTACGCGCCGGCCGCGCTGAGGTCGTGGAAGATCAGGAGCGGCACCCCCGCGACGATCAGGGCGGGGATCGACACCAGGACCGCGTACCACGTGCCGGCGTACAGGTTGACGATCGGCAGCCCCCGGCGCCGGGCACGGTGGAACAGGATCCCGAGCGCGAGCATCGACGCCGCGACCACGGCCGGCAGCTCGGCCGCGACGAACGCCGCGAACACGAGCGGATCGAACACCCGGGCCGCCGAGAGTCCGAGCACGATCCCGGCCGCGACGAGGTAGAGGAGCGCGACGAGCGCGACCTTGCCCAGCAGCACCGCCCGGTCGGGGAGCGGGAGCGCGCGACCGTAGGAGTACGCGTTCACCTCGATCGCGAAGAACGCGGGGCCGAAGAAGGTTGCGAGCAACGCGGCCGTGGCGACGGCGGCGAGGCCGAGGGCCAGGGCGGCCGAGGCGGCGCTCGCCGAGGCGTACGTCCAGAGGCCGATTGCCGCGGCGTCGAGGATCGGGAGGAGCAGGAGGAACGCATAGCCGGGGGTCCGGCTCGCGATCCGCAGGTCCTTCACGAGCACCGCCCACGCGGGCGACGTCGGGTGGACGTCGTACCGCGGCGTCGGCCCCGCGGCCGGCGCGAGCGCGGGCGCGAGGCCGAACGTCCGGACGCTCCGCAGGGTCCAGACGACGGCCCACCCCGCGAGCGCCAGGTAGCCGACCGCCGCGGCGCCCAGGACGACCCCGCCGGTCGGGAGACCGAACCCGGCCGGCCCCTGGGCCGCGACCGCGGGGAGGCTCGCGAGCGCGAACGGGAAGGCGGCGAGCAGGAGGTAGGCGGGGACCGACGGCCCCCGGAGCGCGATCGCGTCGAGGGCCTCGAACAGGGCCGGCGCGGCGGTGACGAAGGCGAAGAGGCCGAACGCCGGGATCACCCAGAGGAGGAGGTACGCCCACCGGAGCGCGGTCGATCCGCCCCCCCCGCGCGCGCCCTGTACCCGCCGCACGAAGAAGCGCGCGGTGAGCAGCGACAGGGCGAGCGCGAACGCGACGGCCGCCACGGCCCCCGGCACGACCGCGACCCCGGCCCACGGCCCGACCGCGAGGCCGACGAACACCGGGGTCGCGACCAGGACGGTGAGGGCCGGGAGGTCGAACAGTCGCACGTACAGCAGGGCCGCGGTCTGCCGCAGCGTGCGGTCGTCGATCGGGAGCGGCTCCAGCACCGGGAGCACCTCCGCCGAGAGGAACGTCGGGAGCACCTGGAGGCCGGTCCACCAGAGAAAGGCGATGTCGAGGCTCAGGAGGCCCGTGACGATCCCGGCGTCGAACAGCCCGGGGGCGAGCGTCGACGGGACGAACCCGCTCCCGACGATCGTGCCGGCCGAGCGCAGGGCGACCGCCGCCACGAGCGCGATCAGGGCGAGGAAGACGCTGATGATCGCCTTGCTCTGCACGACCCGGCGCCGCGCCTTGCGGACGATGCGGTGCGGGTCCTCGGGCGCGGGGAGGTTGCCCTGACGGAAGGCGAAGATCGCCTGCAGCGCGACCTCGCCGAAGGCGACGTCGGACCACCGGCGCGCCTCCGCCCAGCCCATCCCGCTACCGCCCCTCGAGCGCGTTCACCGCCGCGGCGACGCCGGACGCTTCCTCCGTGAGGCGAAGGAAGATCTCCTCGAGCGTCGCGTCCCCCTGCGCCACCCGACCGCGCAGCTCCGCCAGCGTCCCCTCGCCGCGCAGGACCCCGTGGTCCAGGATCCCGATCCGATGGCAGAGCTGCTCCGCGACCTCCATCGTGTGCGTCGAGAACAGGACCCCGCGGCCCGGGACCGTGACGTACCGGGCGAGGAGCTCCTTCATGATGCGCACCGAGCGCGGGTCGAGGCTGTGGAGCGGCTCGTCCAGCACGAGGAGCGGCGGCTGGTGGAGGAGAGCGCCGAGGATCAGGACCTTCTGCCGGGTCCCCTGCGACAGCGTGAGGATCGGCTCCTCGAGCTCGGTCTCGAGCCGAAAGGCGGTCGCGTACGCGGCGATCCGCTCCGACGCGGCGCGCGCCTCGAGTCGGCGGACGCTCGCGACGAACTCGAGGAACTCCCGGGGCGTCAGCGCCTCGTAGAGCAGGCTGGTCTCGGGCACGTACCCGATCTGGGCCTTCGCGGCGACGGGGGTCGCGATCGGGTCGAGCCCGAAGACCCGGATCGAGCCGCCGACGGGCCGCACGAGGCCGACGATCGACTTGATCGTGCTCGATTTCCCGGCCCCGTTCGAGCCGAGCAGTCCGTAGATCTCGCCGGGTCGCACCGAGAGCGAGAGCCGGTCGACCGCGGGCCGCTCGCCGTAGACGACGCGCAGCTGCTCGATGGCGAGGGGCGGGGGGTCGACGTGCGCCTCCATCGCCGACGCCTCCGCCCCCCGCGGGATACGCGCCCCGGCGCTACGCGCGCCGGGTCTGGGGGAAGAGGATGACCTCCTTGATCGACGGCGTGCCCGTGAGCGCCATCACCATCCGGTCGACCCCGATCCCGACGCCCGTGCACGGCGGGAGTCCGTAGCGGAGCGCCCGGACGAAGTCCTCGTCGAACGCATACTGCTCCGCGCCGCGGGCGCTCAGCTGCGCCCGGAAGCGGCGCTCCTGCTCGTCCGGATCGTTGAGCTCGGTGTAGGCGTTGCCGAGCTCGAAGCCCCGGAAGTAGAACTCGAACCGCTCGACGCGACCCGGCTTCGCGCGGTGGCGCTTCGCGAGGGGGGTCGTCGTCTCGGGGTGATCGACGACGAACGTCGGCGCGGTCAGCGTCGGCTCGACGTAGTGCTCGAACAGCTTGTCGAGGAAGACCCCCGGCGGGGAGTCGGCCGGGACCGTCGAGCCGGCCGCGCGGACGAGCCGGGCCAGCTCGGCCGGCTCCTTCGACCCGAGGTCCGGGATCCCGCTGCGGCGCTCGAGCTCGTCGACGAAGTCGATGGTCGAGAATCCGGCGGCGAACGCCCGTGCGGCCTCGGCGATCTCCCGGGAGTCCGGATACGCCTCGGTGGCCCGCCGCCCCAGCGCCGTGTACAGTCGTTCGACGAGCCCGCGCATGTCGTGGTAGTCGGCGTACGCCCAGTACAGCTCGAGCATCGTGAACTCGGGCGAGTGGGTCGTATCCATGTCCTCGTTCCGGAAGCACTTGCCGATCTCGAACACCCGCTCGAGGCCCCCGACGAGGAGGCGCTTGAGGGGCAGTTCGAGCGCGATCCGGAGCTGGAGCTCCTCGTCGAGGTAGTGGGAGCGGGTGACGAACGGACGGGCCGCGGCGCCGCCGGCGACCGGGAGCAGCACGGGGGTCTCGACCTCGAGGAACGCCGCGTCGGCGAGGAACCGACGGGTCTCGGCGACGAGCAGGGAGCGCAACCGGAAGCGGTTGCGGCTCTCGGGCGACGCGAGCAGCTCGACGTACCGGCGCCGGATCCGTTCCTCGACGTCCTGGAGACCGTGGAACTTCTCCGGCGGAGGGGCGATCGCCTTCGCGAGCAGCGTCAGCGACGAGACGAGGAGGGACGGCTCCCCGCGCCGCGAGACCGCCGGGGCGCCGTCGGCGCCGACGAGGTCGCCCGGGTCGAGGTCGGCGATCCAGTCGGCAAAGCCGCGCTCCCCGAGCTCGTCGACGCGCAGGAGCAGCTGGAGCGACCCTTCGAGGTCGTCGAGGTCGGCGAACGCGGTCCGTCCGTGCACCCGGATCGCCCGGAGACGGCCGGCGACCCGGAGCGGATGGGCCAGGTCCTCCTCCCCCGGCCGAAGCCGGGCGGCCGCGGCCCGGACGACGCTCGTCGCGACCCGGCCCGGGAACGACCAGGGGAACGGCTCGGTGCCTCGGGCCCGGAGCCGCCCGATCTTCTCCCGTCGCTCGTGCTCGAGCGGTGACTCCTCGACCATCGGCCTCGAACGACGAGCCCCGAGACGGCCGTGGGGGGATAAGTCTCGTCGCGCAGCGGCCTAGGAGACGGTCCCTTCGAGCGAGAGCCGCTCGACGCCGCCCGGCCGGAACAGCGCGAGGTGCTCGGGGACGGCCGGCTCCTTGCCCGCGGGCCGCGCCGGCTCGTGGAGGAGCAGGAACGTGCCGAGGAAGAACTCGGCGGCCGCATCGCCCCCGCCGATCCCGTAGCTCACGTAGTCGGAGAAGTAGACGTGGATCTGGCCGGACCGGTGGCGACGGAGCGCGTCGAGGAACTTGGCAAGCTCCGCGGGTCCCTTGCGCTCGAGCTCGTCCAGCAGGTCGCGCAGCAAGGGCCGCTGGCTGATCCCCGCGAGCCCGTCGTACGCGAGGTAGACGGCCGGTCGCGGATCCAGCGTGACGACATCGAGGCGCAGCACGCCCTCGACCGGCTTCGTGCGCATGGCGAGCGGCCTACCCGCCTCGTGTTAAGAAGACTTCGCACCGCCCGCGGGGGCGGCCGGGCCCGGGGCGGGCGCGACGGGCGGCCGGAAGGCGCGCACGAGCCAGACCGCGCCGGCCAGCGCGAACAGACCACCCGCGAGCAGCGAGAGGAGGCTGTTCGTGACCAGGTACGACACGAACGAGATCATCGCGGCCCCCGCGAAGAGGCAGCCGGCGATCGCGCCCCGGGTCGACGGCTCCATGCCTCGCGGGAGCGGCGACGGGCTCCCGGCCCTTTAACCTACGGGCGACGGCGGACCGCGGTGCGCGAAGGCGGCCGGCACCGCGCTCGGTGCCGGGCGGGGCGAAGGGGTTCGCTAGTGGTCGTGGCCGCCGCCCGACGGGGGCGCCGGGCTCGACTTCTTCGACGCGATGACGTCGTCGATCCGGAGGACCATGTTCGCCACTTCGCCGGCCGAGCTCAGGGCCTGGCGCTTCACCCGGACGGGCTCGATGACGTGGAGCTTCCACATGTCCGTCACGGAGCCGTCGGCGAGGTTGATCCCGATGTTCTTGTTCGCCGCGGAGCCGTCGTGGGCCCGGCGCAGGGCGATCAGCACATTGATCGAGTCGTAGCCTCCGTTCTCGGCGAGCGCCCACGGCACCGACTCGATCGCCTGGGCGAACGCCTCGACCGCGAGCTGTTCGCGGCCGCCGACGGTCGCCGCCCACTTGCGCAGGCGGACCGACAGCTCGATCTCGGGCGCACCGCCGCCCGGGGCGACGAGGCCGTCCTCGAGCACGCTGCCCACGACCTTGAGCGCATCCTGGAGCGACCGCTCGACCTCTTGGGTCACGTGCTCCGTGCCGCCGCGGATCAGGATCGAGACCGAGCGGGGGTTCGAGCAGCCGGTGACGAACGTCATCTTGTCGTCGCCGACCTTGCGTTCCTCCACCTGGGCCGCCGTGCCCAGGTCGGCCGCGCTCAGCTCCTTGATCCCGGTCACGATCTTGCCCCCGGTCGCGCGCGCCAGCTTCTGGAGGTCGGACTCCTTCACCTGCTTCACGGCGTAGATGCCGTCCTTCGCGAGGTAGTGGAGCACCACGTCGTCGATCCCCTTCTGGGAGATGACGACGTTCGCCCCGGACGCCTTCACCGCGTCCGCCATCCGGCGGAACGTCTTGTCCTCCTCGTCGAGGAAGCTCTGGATCTGGGCGGGGTTCTTGATGTTGATCTTGCTCTCGATCTCGGTCTTCTTGACCTCGAGCGCCGAGTTGAGGAGCGCGATCTTCGCGTTCTTGACCTCGGCCGGCATGCGCGAGTGTCCGCGCTCCTTGTCGAGGATGATCCCCTCGATGAGCTCCGTGTCCGAGATCGAGCCGCCGTGGCGCTTCTCGACCTTGATCTGGTCGACGTCCGCGACGGTCTTGCCGCCGCGCTGTTCCGCGATCCGGCGCACGGCGTCGACCGCGATCTTGGCGAGGTGGTCCCGGGAGCCGTAGACCCCCTTCGACCCCATCGCCGTCGCGGCGCAGTCGAGCAGGACCCCCTCGTCCTCGGCCTTGACGGCGACGCCGATCTCGGTCTCGAGGAGGCGCTTCGCCTCCGCGACCGCGAGCTGGTAGCCGCGCGTGATGACCGTCGGGTGGACGTTCTGCTCGAGCAGGGCCTCGGCGCGCTTCAACAGCTCGCCCGCGAGCACGACGGCCGTGGTCGTCCCGTCGCCGCACTGCTGGTCCTGCGTCTTCGCGACCTCGACCAGCATCTTCGCGGCCGGGTGCTCGACGTCGATCTCCTTGAGGATCGTGACGCCGTCGTTCGTGATCGTGATGTCGCCCATGCCGTCGACGAGCATCTTGTCCATGCCGCGCGGCCCGAGGGTCGTGCGGACCGTGTCCGCGATCGCCCGCGCCGCCGCGATGTTGTTCGCCGCCGCGCCCTTGCCGCGTTCGCGCTCCGTGCCTTCCTTCAGGATCAGAATCGGGGTACCCTGGAGCATTCTAGCTCACCACGATGGGCAAAATTGCCCTTCTATATAAAATAGTCGCGCCCCGCCCCCAGGGGGTCCGCGAGTCCCATAGCCGCCGGAGTACGCGCAGAGAGGCCACCCCCCTCACGATGTTCCTGCGATGCGCCCGATGGCTCGTCGGCACGCCCCGGGCAACCGTCGAGTGGACGAAGTACGCCCCGGCCGACGCCGCGACGAGCGGAGTGGAGCCCATGGGGGGACCGGTCATGTCGACGATCTTCAACTGAATCCCGGCCCACGATGTCCGGGGCTCGCGTTCGGCGGGTGGCCCTGCCGACGTTATTCCGGGCTCCTTCTCTGCACCTCGACGGTCCCACGGCCGCTGGGGCCCGCAGGCAGGTGGCCTTCAACGGGTTGGGGACGCGCGGTGGACGCGCGGGTCTTCCCCCTCGCCGCGCTCGGGGCCCCCCCGCGCTGCGCACAGAGACTCTAAGCAGTGGGAGCCAATCTCGCCCTCATGCCCCGTCCTCGGAAGGGTCCCGCCGAGAAGCTGCAGGTGATCGCGGTCTACTTCGAGCCGGCGGTCCGGAAGCGACTCGAGGAGATCGCGCCCAAGGAGCGCCGGTCGGTCTCCAATCTCGTGGCCGTACTGGTCGACGAGGCCCTCAAAGGGCGCAAGGCGAAGTGATGGATCGAGCGGTAGGACTCCTTCCTTCCCCCCGTTCTGACCTGCGCCCCATCCTCGGCAGCGAACTTCGATCGACCTAACGCCCGAGACCGGAGCGTCTTCGGAGGTCGTGAGTTCGCCGCGGGAGGGGATCGCTCGGACGTCATTGCCGAGCCTTCCGAGGCGGTTCCCAACCCCAGCTTCCAGGTCACCCCGATACTACATCTTTACGACAAATTCAGCGCACACGCTCACTTAGCTATAGAGTTACGACGAGCGGCCGGTCCCCGGCCCGAGCGGGGGCTCTACGGTTTCGGAGTCGCCAGCGAAACGGTTACCTTCGGGGGCAGCCCTCGGGAGTTCCTCCGGCGGCCCGGCCCCATGCAGCGTGTCCACGTGGTCGACTCGCATACCGAGGGAGAACCGACCCGGCTCGTCGTCTCGGGCGGGCCGGAGCTCGGACCGGGCCCGCTGCGGGAGCAGCGCGCCCGTTTCGACCGTCAGCACGGGGAGTTCCGTCGGGCCGTCGTGACCGAGCCGCGCGCCGCCCCCTCGGTCGTGGGGGCCCTGCTCCTTCCGCCGGACGACCCCGGGCATCGCGCCGGGTTGATCTTCTTCAACAACCGCGGGACGCTCGGGATGTGCGGGCACGGGACGATCGGAGCGGCGGTCTCGCTCCACCATCTCGGACGTCTCCCCGTGGGCCCGCTCGTCCTCGACACGCCGGTGGGGTCGGTCCGGGCCGAGCTCCACGACCGCCAGTCGGTCAGCTTCCTCAACGTTCCGGCCCGACGCTCGCGGGCCGACGTCGCGATCGACGTGCCGGGGCAGGGTCGCGTCACCGGGGACGTCGCCTGGGGCGGCAACTGGTTCTTCCTCACCGACGCCGGGGATCGACGGCTCGACGCGGCGGAGGCCCCCGCGCTGCTCGCGTACACGACCTCGGTGCGCGCCGCGCTCGCCCGGGCCGGCGTGACGGGCGACGACGGCGCCCCGATCGACCACATCGAGCTGATGGGACCCCCCCGCGATCCCGGACACGATGCGCGCAACTTCGTGCTGTGCCCGGGCGGGAGCTACGATCGCTCGCCGTGCGGGACGGGTACCAGCGCGCGGCTCGCGTGCCTCCACGCCGCGGGCGCGCTCGCGGTCGGCGAGGTCTGGCGGCAGGAAGGGATCCTCGGCGGCGTCTTCGAAGGCCGACTGGTCGTCGACGCCGGGGTCCTCCGGCCCGAGATCCGGGGGTCGGCCCACGTGACCGGCGAGGGCGACCTCCTGCTCGAGGAGCACGATCCGTACCGCTACGGGGTGCCGGAATGACCGCGACCGACCGATCCGCCCGCGATCGCGCCGCCCGCGCACGGGCGCCGTGGGATGGCGTCCTCGTCGCGCTGACGACCCCGTTCCGCACCGACCTCGAGGTCGACCTTCCCCGCTTCGTCGAGCACGCGCGGGACCTCGTCGCCCGCGGCGCGGACGGGGTGGTCGTCGCGGGATCGCTCGGAGAAGGCGCGGCGCTCTCGGGGGCCGAGCGCACCGCGATGGTGGCGGCCCTCGCCGAGGCGATCCCGCCCGGCCGTTCCCTCGTGGCCGCGGTCGGCGCCCCGTCGACCCGGGAGGCGGTCGCGCTCGCCCGGGCGCTCGCCACGGCCGGGGCGCGGGCGCTCCTGCTCCTGCCCCCGTACGTGTACCGCGGCGATCGCCGCGAGGTGCACGCGCACTTCGTCTCGGTCGCCCGGGCGACGGAGCTCCCGTGCATGCTGTACAACAACCCGGCCGCCTACGGCACGGACGTGAGCCCGGCGGAGGTGCTCGAGCTGGTCGCCGAGGCGCCGACGCTCACCGCGGTCAAAGAGTCCAGCGGGGACGTGCGGCGGGTCACGGCGCTGCGGGCGCTCCTCGGGTCGCGGGTCGCGATCTCGGTGGGCCTCGACGACGCCGTCCTCGAGGGGGTCCGCGCCGGGGCGACCGGGTGGGTCGCCGGTCTCGCGAACGCGCTGCCCGAGGAGTCGGTCGCGCTCTTCGAGCGGGCCAGGCGCGGAGATCGGTCCGAGGCCGACGCGCGGTACCGGTGGTTCCTCCCGCTCCTGCGGATGGACACCGTGCCGAAGTTCGTCCAGCTCGTGAAGCTCGTCGAGTCCGAGGTCGGCCAGGGCGAGGCGCGCGTGCGCCCCCCGCGCCTCCCGCTCGTGGGCGAGGAGCTCGAGGAGGCGCAGGCGACGATCCGCGCGGTCCTGGCGTCCCGGCCACCGTTCGAGCGCGCCCCGGAACGTCCCCTCGGTCCGGGCGGTGCGCGATCGCGCCGGGCCCGCTGACCCTTGGGAGGCGGCGGCCGCATGTACGGGTACAGCCCGGAGAGCCCCGGCTGCACCCGAGCGGCCTCCGCGTCGGCCACGTCCGGGGGCGCCGGTCCGGCGTCCTCCCCGAGGAACTCGGCCCGCCGCCCGGGCCGACGGGGGAACCCGATGACGGCCAGCGAAAGACCCGCGATCACGCGGATCACCCCCACGAACCGTCCCAGGGCGAGCTCGACCGCCCCCACGCAGGGAAACGCCTGACCGGCCGGCGGGGCGACCAGCCCGATCCCGACGCCCAGCCCGACCCCGACCGCGCAGAGGGCGACGCCGATCGGGAAGAGGGGGTCGATCCTCGACCACGCCAGGGAGGGACCGTGCCCGCGGGGCGGCGCGCATCTCCCCTTCGGAGGCTCGCCCGTGCGCCGCCGGCACGGTACCGGGCTCGGGAGCGTCGGCGGGCGCCGATCGATCCGGCCCCCGCTCACGTCGGTGCCGGTCGGGTTCCCAGCGCGCGGGCGAGCGCGAAGAACGCTTCGGGCGCGAGCTCCTCGGGCCGGCGGGTCGCCCAGTCGTCGGGCCACCCGGCCCGGGCGGCGAGGCGCGCCGCGTCGGACCGGGAGGCGACGAGGCG
>Ga0335074_10001397_pt1 | contig 32671 bp, 31 predicted proteins | sample Lox_Sample_23_FD_206715 | JGI IMG/M metagenome (GOLD analysis project Ga0335074, IMG submission 206715) | Soil microbial communities from Loxahatchee National Wildlife Refuge, Florida, United States - Lox_Sample_2.3 | ecosystem: Environmental > Terrestrial > Soil > Wetlands | place: USA... | reverse complement strand
TGACGACGGCGTCGCGGACCGCTTGGCTCACGATTGACAGGGGAAGCGCGGAGTACTCCTCTGCCAGCCGTTCGGTGAGCTTGACCACGAGCCGGTCGGGCGTGGATCGGCGCAACCCGGGCACGCGTTGCTCCTCGGTACGGACGCAGCTGACGGTAGGAGTTTGTTCCCCGCCGATCGCAGACTCAACCGGCACGGCTCGTAACCTGGCGCGGTGAGCGACGCCGTCGATTCGTTTCCGCGCCATCGCGCGCGAACCCAGCGCTTCACGCTCGGTCAGCCGCGAACGGTGACCGTGTGCGCAGATGGCGCGCGTGTCCTGTTCCTGCGGTCGGCCGCGGGCGACGATGCCCGCACCGGGCTGTGGGTGCTGGACCTGCCGGACGGCACCGAGCGGGCAGTGGTCGACCCGGCGGCGGATGACGACCTGCCGGCCGCGGAGCGAATCCGCCGCGAGCGGGTCCGCGAGGGCGCGTCCGGCGTCGTGTCCTATGCGTGCGACGACGCGGGGCGGCTAGCGGCGTACGCGGTCGGCGGTCGCCTGCACGTGGTGGACGTCGACACGGGCGTCGTGCGTGCACTCGGCGACGCGACGGCGTGTTTCGACCCGCGGCCGGACCCGACCGGGCGGCACGTGGCGTACGTCGACGGCCGCGACCTGCGCATCGTCGACACGGACGGCTCGGACGACCGGGTGCTGGCCGGCGAGCCGGCCCCGACCGTCTCCTGGGGCCGTGCGGAGTTCGTCGCCGCCGAGGAGATGAACCGCTTCCGCGGCTTCTGGTGGGCTCCGGACGGCTCGGCCCTGCTCGTGGCCAGGGTGGACGAGGCCGCGGTGCAGCAGTGGTGGATCGCCGACCCGGCCCACCCGGACCATGAGCCGACCGCGGTGCGCTACCCGGCCGCCGGAACCGCGAACGCCGAGGTGTCGCTCTGGCTGGTGTCGGTCGACGGCTCACGTCGCGAGGTCGGATGGGACCACGGTCGGTTCCCGTACCTCGGCGAGGTCTCGTGGACCGCCGGTGGGCTGCCGCTCGTGACCGTGGTTAGTCGTGACCAGCGCATGGTTGCCGCCCTGACCGTCGATCCAGCGACCGGTGCGACGTCGTGTGTGGCAGAGGACACCGATGCGGCATGGGTCGACCTGTTCCCGGGTGTTCCCTGCTGGTGGGACGGGCGGTTGGTCCGGATCGCGGTTGCCGAGGCCGGCTTCCGGCTCATCGTCGACGACAAGCCGGTCACGCCGCCCGAGCTCGACGTCCGCGGTGTGGCCGGCGTCGATCGCGAGGGCGTGGTCTTCACCGCTTCGCAGGACAACCCGGGCGCGATCCTGGTCTACCGCTGGAGCGACGGCGGGCTCGTATGCCTCACGCCGGAGGACGGCGTGCACCGCGCCGCCGTCGGCGGTGGGACGGTCGTCATCGCGTCCGCGTCGATGACCGCCGACGGCGCGTCGACGGTGGTGCATCACCCCGGCGGGTCGCAGGAGCTGCGATCGTTCGCCGACGTCGCATCGGTGCGGCCAGCCGTGCGGCTGCTCCGGTTGGGGCCGCGGCGGCTCCCGGCCGGCCTGCTGCTGCCGTCCGGCCACCAGCCGGGAACCCCGCTGCCGGTCCTCATGGACCCGTACGGCGGCCCGCATGCGCAGCGCGTGCTCAGCGCCCGCAGCGCGTGGCTCGAACCGCAGTGGCTGGCCGACCAGGGCTTCGCCGTACTCGTCGTCGACGGTCGCGGCACGCCGGGCGGCGGCCCGGAGTGGGAACGTGCCGTGCACCTCGACTTCGCCGGACCGGTGCTCGAGGACCAGATCGACGCGCTGCGTGCGGCGGCGGAGCTCGAGCCCGACCTCGACCTCGACCGGGTCGGCATCCGTGGGTGGTCCTTCGGCGGTTACCTCGCGGCCCTCGCCGTTCTGCGCCGGCCGGACGTCTTCGCGGTCGGCATCGCCGGCGCGCCGGTCACCGAGTGGGCGCTCTACGACACCTTCTACACCGAGCGCTATCTGGGCACGCCAGAGGACAACCAAGCTGCCTACGCGCAGTCCTCGCTGCTCGATGACGCACCTTCGCTGCACCGTCCGCTTCTGATCATCCACGGCCTCGCCGACGACAACGTCGTGTCCGCGCACACGCTGCGGTTCTCGCAGCGGCTGACCGAGGCCGGACGCCCGCACACCGTGTTGCCGCTCACCGGGGTGACGCATATGACGCCACAGGAGGCCGTGGCGGAGAACCTGCTGCTGCTTCAGGTCGAGTTTCTCCGGCGCCACCTGGTTGAGGCCGCGCCACGCTGAGCCGGCTCGGCGTCAGGTGCCGCAGACGGTGACCGGCCTGGAGTCAGCGTTTGGTCGACCGGGCGGCTGAGCGCTGCCGTGCGAACTCGAGGGCCTCCGCCCACGATGCGCCCTTGCCGATCATCAGCCGGTACTTCATGATCTGGCTTCGCTGCTCGACACCGAGGGCGGCGACGATGCGATCTCCGCGCCGGTACAACACGAGGAACGAGCCGTTGTCGAGGTTGCCGTCGACGAGCATCGTCTCGTCGGCCGCCGACCCGATCCCTACCGACTGGATCCGCTTGCCGTACCAGTCCGACCAGAAGTAGGGAACGGTGGAGTACGCCGCAGCCCCGGCGGGATCGGCCGCGTGCCGGCCGGCGATCCCACCCTGCTCGGCCGCGATCGTCCAGTGTTCGAGCCGCATCCGGGTGTCGAAGGCCGGGTTCGGCCAGCTCGCGACGTCACCGGCGGCGTAGACACCGGGCGCGCTGGTCTGGAGCGTCTTGTCGCACTCGATTCCGTTGCCGAGCTCCAATCCCGAAGTCTCCAGCCACTCGACGTTGGGGGTCACGCCGACGCCGACGACGACGAGGTCGGCCTCGATCCGGGTGCCGTCGGCGAGCCGCACGGCTTCGACCTTGCCGACGCCTTCGATCTCCTCGACACCGATGCCGCAGCGCAATGCCGTGCCGTTGCGCTCGTGCATGGCCGCGAGCACCACGCCCATCTCCTCGCCGACCGGGCGCGCCAACGGCGTCGGCATCGCCTCGACGATCGTCACCGTGGAGCCGCGCTGCCGCGCCGACGAGGCGATCTCCGAACCGATGAAGCCCGCGCCGACCACGACCGTGCGCGCGCCGGCATCGAGCGCAGCGCGAATCCGCCGCGCGTCCTCCAGGGTTCGCAGCGTGTGCACTCCGGAGAGCTGGTCGGCACCCGGGAAGTTGCGCGGACGGGCGCCGGTCGCGATCACGAGGCTGGTGTAGGTCAGTGAGTCCTCGCCCAGCCAGACGACGCGCTCCGCCGGGTCGAGAGCGGTCGCCACCGTGCCGAGGCGCAGGTCGATCCGCAGCTCGTCGCGCAGAACGGCGGGATCCCTGAGCATGGTCGGCGCCGGCTCACCGGCCTCGGTCAGGAACTCCTTGGACAGGGGTGGCCGGTCGTACGGCAGGTGCGCCTCTGCGCCGACCAACGTGATGGCACCGGTGAAACCGGCCCGGCGCGCGGACTCCACGGCGCGTAAGCCGGCGAGTGATCCCCCGACGACGACGAGGTGCGGCTCGACCCCGACCACGGCTAGCCCTCGAGGCTGAGCGCCTGGGTGGGACATTCGGCGACGGCGGCCTCCAGGTCGTCGCGCAGCTCGGGCCCCGGATCCTCGGTCAACAGGTGCACGACGCCGTCGTCGCCGACCTCGAACACCTCGGGCAGCAGGGATTCGCAGACGCCGTGCCCGGTGCACCGGTCGGTGTCAACGTGGATCTTCATCTCGCTCCTCGGCTGTGTGACCGTTCAGCATCGTTGGTCACCGTAGGCGTTCACCGTCGAATGCCGCTACCGATGCGGCAACTTCGTCGCCGGTTGGTTGCCAACTCCCGTAGCACTCCTGTTCGAGGACGGCGACCGCCGCGTCCAGCCGGCCGGGCTCGGCGACCCGCTCCACGAACTCCCGCGCGGTCTCCTGGGGCAGCCGCGACCGGCCGCGCCGCCGGGCGGCGTACCGATGGAAAGCCACCAGGACCGGGCCCGGTCTCGGCGCCTGCAGCGAGCGGGGTGACCGGCGCGCGGCCCAGCCACGAACCGCAGCGGCGGTCGCCGCGAGGAGGAGTACGACGAGCACGGACAGCCCGATCAGTGCGAACCGGCCGCCCGGCAGGCGGTCGGACAGCCGGTGCAGGGCCGCGGTCAGGGACCAGCCGTGCGGCGTCGCGGTCGGCGCGAGCGCCACGCCGGCGGTCGGGTCGGTCGGGGACCAGCCGATGCCGGGGTAGTACACCTCGACCCAGGCGTGGGCGTCGGCAGCCGTCAGCAGCCGGGTCTGGCCTTGTCGGGTCCCGTACGCGAGGCCGGTGACCACCCTCGCGGGGACGCCGAGGGTCCGCAGCATGACCGCGGCGGCCGACGCGAACTGCTCGCAGAACCCGGTGTGGTCACGGAACAGGAAGTCGGCCACCGCGTCCTGGCCGGCGCCGGGGACCGGTGAGTCGAGCGAGTACGTCTCGTGGCTGCGCAGGTAGGTCTCGATGTCGGCGACCTGGTCGTAGCGATCCGGAGCGTGTGCGGTGATCGCGTGCGCAAGCTGCGCTACCCGTTCGGGCAGCTCGGCGGGGAGCTGCGTCCACATCGGACTGACTGATCCGCCCGCGTTCGGCGCACGCAGCTCGGCCGGTGAGGTGGTCGCGACCGCGGCCGTGACGGCGTACCCGGTTACGTTTTGGGACCCGATCAACCGCACGTTGGTCGTGCCCCGGATCACGCCGCTGAAGCGGCCCGTGGTTCCGCGGACCCGCAGCGGAACCCCCGGCGCCCACAACAGGGAGCTGTGCAGCCCATTGGCGAACTCGACCCGGTAGGTCTGTGTTGCCGCCACTTTCGGGATCGGGTCGATCGGAGTCGTCGGGAGCGTGCCGCCGTTGCCGGTGACGAACTCGAAGCGTTCGTCGGGATCGGCCTGCCAGGAGTCGCCGGTGTACGTCGTGTAGATGCTGCCGCGCCATAGCGCCGGCGAGTCGGCCGGGACGCGCACCAGCGGCGTGTTCGGGAGCGCGCCGCGGACCAGGAGGTCGAGCGTGCCGTCCCCGAAGGTGTCGACGCCCACCACGCCGCGGGTGGCCGGCTGCGCAGCCGGTTGACCCTGCCCGTGCACCAGGTGGCTGGCGAGCCCGCCGCCGACGCCGTTCGGCAGGGCGAGGAACACGAGCGCGCCGGCCGTCAGGGAGGCCAGCACCGGGGCGGTACCGGCGGCGGCCAGCCGGCGCGCCGGTGGACGCCGGGGCACGCGCACGGTCGCGGACTCGGCGAGTGCCACCCGCTGGATCGCGCTCATCGCGAACAGCACCAGCACCCAGGCCACGACCAGCAGAACGTCGGTTGTCACGGCCTGTGAGCCGACCGCAGCGGCGATCAGGATCCCGGTGGTGACGCACAGCCAGACCCGGTAGTCACGCGCGGTCCGCCACGACGGCGCCATCGCAAGTGAGAGGACCACGAGTGCTTCGGTGAGCGAGCGCATGGTGGACACCGGGTTCGCCCGCGTCGTCGCATCGACGACGTCGTGTCCCGTGATGAACAGCGCGAACGCGCCGATCACTGTCACAGCGATCCCGCGAACGAGGCGTGCGCGATCCTCGTCGACAGGTCCGGCCTGCCGGGCCATCGCCAGCGTCGCGATGACCGTTACCGGCATCGCCCACCACGGCAACATGCCCGCCTGCGCCGCGGCGACCTGGGCGATCCCGGCCGCGGCGGCCACCCAGCGCCGGGTCTGCAGCAGCGCCGACGGCATCACGAGCCGCCCCCCGCGTCGCCGGTCGCGTTCCGTCCGAGCGGTACGACGATGCCGCCCGCCCGGTGGGCTGCCGCGGTGAGCTCGTCCGGTGTAGCGGCCGCCGATAGCCACACGACCGAGCCGCGGTCGCACCGGCGCAGGGCATCGTGCAGCCCTAGTTCATCGATCCCCGCGTGCGCGTCGATCTCCGCGAACCAGTCCAGCAGCTCATGGGTCGTGGACGGCGTGATGACACCGCGAGCGGAGCCGAGGATGACCGGAAAGCCGGCGCGCCGGGCGGCCGTAGCGGTCGCTGCTGCGCGGGCGACCGCGCGCTCCCATGCCGGACCCGCGCCCGCGGGCCCGGCGATCACCAGCACGGCGGCGTCAGCCGGTCGCTCGCGGTCCTTCACCACGAGCTGGTTGCGCCGCGCCGACGCCCGCCAGTGCACACCGCTCGCCGAGTCGCCGGACCGCCACTCCCGGGTGCCGAAGAACTCTGGGCCCGACCCGCTCCGGCCGCTCGGCGCCGGTCCGTCGCGACCGGCCGGCCCCAGGTCGGGCAGTGGCACCGGTGAGGCCGGCGCCGGGTGCACCCACGTGGGTCCCGGCACGGCGTACGAACAGCGCCGGATGAACCCGCCGAGCGGGGACCGGCCTTCGATCACGCCGGTGTGGTCGGCGGACCAGTACCCGCGGTGCGCCGGCGTCGCGCGGACATCGATGACCGTGTTGCCGCGCCCGCGCACCACCGGCGTCAGCACCTTGAATTCGCCGAACGCCGGATGATCGTCGATGAGGAGCATCGCGGGCAGCGGCGCGCGGCGGCGCCCGCCGACGGTCAGCACGAAGCGCACGGTGGCCGGGGCGTTCGCCGTCATCCGGCGCGGAGCGTGCCGCACGACCCGCAGCCGCTCGACGTGCGGGGTGAGCGCCGCGTCGCCGATGACCGCACCGAGCGCCGCAGCGGCCGCAACCGTGATCGCGGTCGAGTGCACCAGCCGGCCGAGCAGCTCGAGCAGGCACGAGGCCGCAAACAGCACGGCTGCGGTGCGGGTCGGTCGCGGGACCGGCCAGCGCAGCTTAGGCACCGGACAGCGGGGCAGGCGCGGTACGAACCACCTCGGCGACGATCCGCGCGGCTGAACCCTGGTCGCGCTCGCCGGCGGCGAGGGTCAGCCGGTGCGCAAGGACCGGTACGGCGAGCGCCTTGAGGTCGTCCGGCAGGACGTGTGGGCGGCCGGCCAGCAACGTGAGCGCCTGGGCACAGCGCACGAGAGCGATGGTCGCCCGGGTGCTCGCCCCGATCGCGACCGCGGGATGTGACCGCGTGAGGGAGGTGAGCGTCACCGCGTAGCCGAGAACGGAGTCCGCGACGTGGATGTGACGGGCGGCATGGCGGAGCCCGGCCACCTGCTCCGTGGTCAGCACGGGTTCGAGTGCGTCGACGGTCGGCCCGGCGAGCTGCTCGCGGACGATCCTGCGTTCGCTGTCCGCGGTGTTGATGCCGGGGTGGATCAGCGCGGTGAACCGGTCGAGCTGGCCCTCGGGGAGCGGGTAGGTGCCCCACTGTTCGTACGGGTTCTGGGTCGCCAGGAGCACGAACGGGTCGGGCAGCTGATGGCGGACGCCGTCGACCGTCACGGCGCCCTCGTCCATCGCCTCGAGGAACGCCGACTGGGTACGCGGCGAGGTGCGGTTGAGCTCGTCGACCAGGACGACGTTGGCGAAGATCGGTCCGGGCACGAACGTGAACCCGCCGTGAGCCGGGTCCCAGACCGCCGATCCGGTGATGTCGGCGGGCATCAGGTCGGCCGTCCCCTGGATCCGCCGGAAGCTGCCGCCCAGAGCGTGGGCAAGCGCGCGCGCGAGCGTGGTCTTGCCCGATCCCGGAACGTCCTCGACCAGCACGTGGCCGCCGGCAATGACTGCCGCGACCGTGAGCTCGACCGCAGCGCGGCGGCCGACGACGACCTCTTCGACGGCAGCAACGAGCGCCCGGGCGTCCTCGTGCGCGCTCGAGTCCCGGGCGACCGGTGAGGCGGTCACCGGGCGGTCTCCCGTTTCGACATCCCCGATTACTTCGACGCAAACTGGGCCCGACTTCAGCCGCGCCCACGCACTGGGCGGCCGGACTGGCAGAATCGGACGAAAGGCGAGGAGGGTTCGCGCGTGCCAGACCGTACTCAGGTCATCCGACCGGCTGCTGTGCTGCGCGAGACCGAGGCCCGCAGGGTGGTCGCCGCGCTCACCGCGCTCGACGTGGCCGACGGGGGCACCTGGAACATCAACCCAGGCCTCTGGCAGCGCTACGACAGGCCGTGGGACGGCCCCGGTGGGATGACCGGGAGCTCAAAGCTGATCGGAACGATCGGCTCGACGTACGGCGTTCCGACCCGCTACGACATCACCTTGTACCGCGTGACGGTCACCGTCCACGGGCAGGAGCTCGGGTGGACGGTCGAGTCACTGACCAACGACGCCCTCGGCTACGCCGGGCTCACCCTCGAGAGCTGCCACCGGGCCGACTTGAAGGAGCCGCCCCGGCCGGACCCGTTCCACGGGCCGGGCTACTGATCGCGAGCGGTCCTCCGACTGCCGTTCAGTTGATGGTCGACTTGATGACCTTCAGCTTGTGTCCGTAGCTCTGGTAGTAGATGCCGGGCTGGGTCTGGAAGCCGTTGCTCAGGTTGTGGTGCAGGGTCGAGTGGGAGATCGTTGCCGACCCGGTGTTGTCGTCGCTGACGAAGAAGATCGCCCCGCCGCCTTCCTTGGCGTCGTTGTCCTGCATCGTCGTGCCCTGTAGCAGCAACGTCATCGTGTCGCCGTCCATGTAGATCGCCCCGCCGCTGCCGCCGCCGGGCGTCCCCTTCGACGCGGGATTGGCGCCGTGCCCGATCGCGTCGTTGTCGACGAAGCGGCTGTCCGTCACGGTCCACGAAACCCCGATGCTCGACAGCGCGCTGCCGTTCGAGCAGCGACCGCCACGGAAGGTGTCCCTCGTGATGAAGATCGGGAGGTTGTGCCACTGCGCCAACGCGCGGATCGCCGCTCCGCCGAGGTCCGGGCCCACCTTGTAACACCGGTTGTGGAGGAACCTCGAGTTGACGACCTTCAGCCGGCCCCCTTCTTCGAAGATCGCGCCGCCGCCGTAGTTCGAGGTCGGCGTCTGCTTCACCTGCGAGTTGCCGTCTTCGAAGGTGATGTTCTGCACGACCAGCTGTGGCCACTTCTGGTCGTAGCAGTCGGAGGTCGTCCACACCTGCCGCTTGTCGCAGGTGTTCATGTAGAGGATGCGGCGCTTGTCGTTGCCGCTCAGCGTGACCTTGCCACCGCCGTCGAGGACGATCCGGTGCCGGGTGTTCAGCACCTTGGCGGTGTGTCTCATGGTGATCGTCACCGGCTTCGGCCCGCAGTTGAAGGTGATGATGCCGCCCGCCCTGACCGCCGCCACCACCTTCGCCGACGTGCAGCTGCCCGGCGTTCCGTGCCCGATGACGTGGTTCGGATGGCTGGTGTTGACCGCGCCGCCACCGACCGGCACCGGCACCGTCCCCGCGGGCACGGATCGCGAACCGTGAGGGGCGTTCGGTCCGACCGGACCGGCGACGGCCGGGAGGATCCCGGCGCAGAGCGCGCCGGCGAGCGTGACCGCCGCGATCAGCGGGCTGATTCCCCTGTGGCGCATGGGATTTCATGCTAGGTCGTGAGCCCGGGATCCGCCGTAGGCGGACCGGGTGAACGGCGGACAATGGCCGGGTGCAGCTCGCGGACATCGATCGGCTCACCGCTGCGCTGCCCGGTGTGCGGCGTACGACGAAGCAGGGCCTCGCCGAGTGGCGCTTCCACGGCCGCCTGGTCGCGCGCCAGCTCGACGAAGCGCAGGTCGTGGTGCGTGCGGCGTTCGACTACCGCGAGCAGCTGTTGCGCCGCTCGCCCTCGACGTTCAGCGTCCCGAAGCAGTTCGAGAAGCACATGATGGTCGTGGCCGACCTCAGCGGCGAGGACGCGGCTATCGAGGATGCGATCGAGGCCGCGTGGGACCTGCAGCGCGCTGCGGAGTGATCCGGCTCAGTTGCTCAGCGAGCGGCTGGGCTCCGACGGGAACGGCTGCGTCGGGACGCTGACCACCTCGGCCGGTGGCCGGCGCCGATGCGTGCGGATCGACAGCCGCGGTCCGATCGCGAGCCGGCTGAGGACGAGCAGCGCCACTCCGTATGCGGCGCCCTCGAGCAGCGGCAACGCGATCGCGCCACGCCCGGTCACACCGTCCTCGATCAGCAGCCGCGGTCCGTAGAACGGCAGCACTTTGGCGATCGTCGAGGTATGGCTCACGGCGAGCTGCACGCCGACCACGCCGATCAGCACCAGGGTGGCCTCCAGCTCGCGTGGCACGATCGCGGCGACTGCGATCCCGAACGCGACTGCGACGGCTGCGACCGCGCTGACGCCGAGCAGCAGCACGCCCGGGTTGTGCGGGTGCGAGATCGGCGCCATCAGCGCGGTGAACAACCCCGAGATCACGATGCCGAACGGGCAGAGAAACAACAGCCGGCCGATCAGTAGCTCCATCGGGCGGTAGCCGCCCATGACCAGGCGCTGGTCGACCTCGCTCGACGACAACGCGGAGAACACCGTCGCGCCCCCGACCGCGAACGCCATCGCGACCCCGCCGAAGCCGACCGCGTCCCGGCCCTCGCCGATCGAGCTGAGGTAGAAGCTGGCCGGCAGCGCGACGAGGAGCCCGATTGCGACGTGGCGGCGGATCAGGTCACGGCCGTGCATCTCGGCCATGATCATCATGCGGTGCAGCGACTCGATCATCAATGCTCCAACGCCGGGTGCGAGGGCAGCTCGACGATCCGGTCGGCGCGGCCGAGCTCGGCCAGCATGTGGGTGACGACGACCACGGCCTTGCCCGCCGCGCTCCACGTCCGGCAGTGGTCCCAGAAGTTGACGTAGGTCCCCCGGTCGAAGCCTTGGTACGGCTCGTCGAGCAGGAGCAGTCCGGGGTCGGCGAGCAGCGCGATGGCCAGGTTGAGCTTCTGCCGGGTGCCCCCGGACATCTCCGAGGTGACGACGTCACTGCCCACCGGGAACCCGAACTCGTCAAGCAGGGCGTGCCCGCGCCGGAGCGCCGCCGAGCGGCTCAGGCCGACGCCCCGCCCGAACATGACCAGGTGCTCGTCGGCGGTGAGCAACCCGAACAGCCCTGGCGTCTGCGGGCAATAACCCACCGCGTCCGCGACCTCGATCCGGCCGGCGTCCGCGCGCAGCAGCCCGGCGCAGATCCGCATCAGGGTCGACTTGCCGGCGCCGTTCTCTCCGGTCAACGCCACCACCTCGCCGCCGGCGACGGAGAGGTTCACGCGGTCGAGCACCGTCGCGTGCCGGTACCGCTTGCACACGCCGCTGACGACCAGACGGTCGGCTACGACGGTGGTCACGCCACTACGGTTACCGGCCTGAGGCCAAAGGTCCAGGGACGAACGTCACGGATTGGTCCGTCGTACCGCCGACCGGCGTCGGATGACCGAATGGCGAAGCTTTTCACCCCAGCCACCATGCACCGGCCGAGCGGCAGCGCTCTTCATCGGCTCTTCAGGTTTCTCTCATCCGGCCTGGGGAGGATGGGATCGGTCTGTAGCACGTTGGGCTGAGGTCCGGTCCGCTGTGTGTGACACCAGCCGTCCGTCCAGCCCGTTGTGGTCCGTGCCGATAGCAAGGGCATGCCGCACCTCACCCCGATGGAGCACCGTTGGCTTCCAATGTGATGACGCGCGCCCTGACCAAGGTCGTCGACCCGTCCGGTGACGCCGTACCCCTCGCGGTGAAGGTTCCGGAGGTCACTGCGCTGTTCTGGATGATCAAGATCACCAGTACGGCGATGGGCGAGGCGCTGGCGGACTTCCTGGATGGTCCGGCGAACGTCATCTTGGCTGGGCTCGGTTCGCTGCTCGCTGCGGCGCTGTTCGTCTACGCGCTCCGGCGCCAGTTCCGCACCCGCCACTACACGACTGGGACCTACTGGTTCGCGGTTGCGATGGTCGCGACCTTCGGCACGATGGCGGCAGACTCGCTGCACCAGTTCCTCGGACTTCCGTACTGGTCGACGACGGCGTTCTACGCGGTCGTGCTGGTGCTCGTGCTGTGGCGCTGGTGGGCGAACGAGGGCACCCTGTCGATCCACAGCATCACGACCCGGCGGCGCGAGCACTTCTACTGGGCGACCGTCCTTGCCACGTTCGCGCTCGGCACTGCAACCGGTGACTGGACCGCGACCGGCCTGCACCTCGGCTTCCTCAGCTCGGGACTGCTGTTCGCCGTCGCGATCACCTTGCCGTTGATCGCGTACCGGCTGGGCGCGAACTCGATCCTCACCTTCTGGGTGGCGTACGTCCTGACCCGGCCGCTGGGGGCCTCGTTCGCGGACTGGTTCGACTACCCGAAGGGTGGTGGCGGTCTCGGCGTCCATCGCGTCATCGTGTGGTCGGCGCTTGCGCTGGTGATGACCGGCCTGGTCCTGATCCTCGGTAGCCGGGAGCGCGACCCGCTGTCCAACGCCGCCCCGCACCGGCACGAGGAGGCCGGCCGGCTCGGCGCCGACGAGCATCCGCATCCACACGTCGGCTTGCACCCGCATCTACACGCGCAACCGCAGCCACAGTTATCCGGTGCGGGCCACGAGATCCACCCGCGACCGGAGCCGGCCACCGATTAGCCGGTCGTCACCACCGACTGGCCGGTGTTGCCGTGCTCGTCCTTCACCGGGCCCCCGACCGCGGCGAAGTGGCTGCCGACCCTCGCGACCGCGTCGAAGCCCCCGCTGTGCACATCCTCGGTGAGGGCCGAGACCTTTCCAGCGGAGATCGTCACGAGATCTCCGTCGAACTCCGACTGAGTGTGAACCCCACCGCTGGGGAACTGTTCCCCGACCGCCGTGCACGACGACTTGTCACATGCAATGCCAAACAACGAGGAAGCGACCGTCGCGTGCGCCGTCACCTTGTTGTCATGGAAGGTCGCGACGACGCCTGCGGGGTTCTGCTGAAAGCCGACGGAATAGCAGGTGGACGTGCTGATGCAGTCGATCGAGCGCAACGCCGTACTCACCGTCGACCGGACCAGCTTGCCCGGAGAGCCGGACCGGATCGGAAGCAGCAGCGCTTCGAAGGTCGTAGGCGCAGGTACGTCGGCTTGTCCGGCGGCGACGCAGTAGGTCTTGAAGCAGGAGATTCCTTCCATGTCGAGGCCGCTCGCCTTCGGGACCTTGACGACGTGCAGCTTACTGAGCTTCTTGCCGTTCCAGTGCGCGATCGCGATCCCGTTGTCGATCGCGTTGGTGGTCTTGGGCCCGAGCAGCTCGCAGGACTTTGTCGACACGCAGGCGATCCGGTCGAGAGTCCAGGTGACCGGCACGCTGGTGCGTGTCGTCGACGACACCTTCCCGTGCTTGTTGAAGGTCACCATGAGCGGACCCTTGAAGCTCGACTCGTTGCCGACCGCCACGCATCCCTTGGACGTCGGACAGCTGATTGAGTAGAGCCCGTCGGACTTCGGCACTCGCGTCACCTGTCCGCCGACGCCGTTCGTCACGTCGACGACCGATGCGTGCCCGTTCGAGGTCGTACCGACCGCGACGCAGAGCTTGGTGGTCAGGCATCCGATCGCGTCGGTGAGGCCACCGATGGTGTGGTTGGTCACACTCGTCGCCGTGGCCGGGCTCATCGAGCCGGCGATGAAGATGGCCGCCGCACTGAGCGGGACGGCGACGCGGCGCAGCAAGATCATGCGCGGATCGTATGACTACACATACCGGAGCGAGAGCGGAATCTTGGGATCCCTTCAGGATCGGGTGTTCTCCTGCCGGGGTGGCGGTCGAGGTCAGCGTCGTCGTGCCCGTCTACAACCCCGGCCGGTTCCTCGTGGACTGCGCCGACTCGCTGCTGGCCCAATCGGTCCCGGCCGGCCGGCGCGAGCTCATCTTCGTCGATGACGGGTCGACCGACGGCAGTGCCGAGCTGCTCGACTCGCTCGCCGTCCGGCACCCGGACGTCCAGGTGATCCACCAGGCGAACTCCGGCTGGGCCGGCAAGCCGCGCAACGTGGGACTCGATCTCGCCAGCGGTGAGTACGTGTTCTTCTGCGACCACGACGACCTGCTCTGGCCGGAGGCACTGGAACGCATGCTCGCGATGGCGCGGCGTACCGGTGCCGACGTCCTGGTCCCGAAGATGGTCAGTCACGGCCGCCCGGTCCCGCGGCGGGTCTTCCGGCGCAACATCGACGATGCGAACCTCGTGACCGACGACGTGATGTCGGCCCTCACCCCGCACAAGCTGTTCCGCCGTTCCTTCCTGGTGGAGAACTCGTTGCGCTTCCCGGAGGGGAAACGCCGGCTCGAGGACCACGTGTTCGTCATCGAGGCGTACCTGCGTGCGAGCGTGATCTCGGTGCTGGCGGACTATCCGTGCTACGTGCGGGTCCGTCGTGAGGACGATGGCAACGCCGCGCTCCAGCGCTGGGAGGCGACGTACTACTACACGTTCGTCGCCGAGGTGATCGACGTCATCGAGGCCAACACCGAGCCCGGCGAGCTCCGTGACGCTCTGCTGTTGCGGCCGTACCGCAAGGAGATGGTCGACAAGCTGACCGGCACCGGGTGGCGGCGATGGGACCGCGCGCTTCGCCGCGAGATCTTCGAGCAGGTCCGGATGCTCATGACGACGCGCTTTCCGCGTGACTTCGACGAGCGGCTGCCGATCGTACGGCGGGCGCATGCGCGCGCTTTGCTCGAGGATCGCCTGGGCCAGCTCCGAACAGTGGCCCGGAGCAGTGCCGACACCGCAGCCCGTGCTGAGGTCCACCGGTTGGCGTGGTCATCCGGTCGTTGGGTTGCCGACCTCGAGGCGGAGGTGACGTTCGGGGACGGCTCGCCGATCCGCCTGTTCCCGCAGGCAAGGGGTACCTGGACGGTCGATGCCAACCTGATCCCCCGCGGCCTCGCGGCTCCGCAGTACGCGCGGGAGGACATCGTTGCGGCGGAGATCGACGTCCTGCTGTTCGATCGCGTGTCCAAGGTCGAGTGGTACCTACCGACGGTGCTACGCCCCGACATCGTGCCGGTCGACGGCGACCGGGCGGGCGCTCACCGGCTGGTGTTTCGCGGTGAGGTGCCGGTCGACCCGACGACGGCAGCCGGAGGACGCCCGTTGCCGCCGGGCAAGTGGGTCCTGCGGTTGCGCGCCGACGTGATGGGTCTGAACCGCAACTGCCGGCTGGACTATGCGCCGGTTGAAGGCTCTCCGCCGCTGGCCCCGGAGCTCTTCGACGCCGGCCTCCTCGTCACGCCGTTCCTCTTGGTGGGGACCCAGAACCTCGGGTTCGAGGTCACCCGGCTGGCGACCGATGCTCTGCCGTCGATCGGGGCCGCAGGGTCGACTACGAAGGGCGAGATTCGGAAGCTGCACTTGCTGGGTGACGCCGACCATCGCCGGTCACCTTCGTCGAGCTACCCACGCCGGGTCCGGGAGCGCGCAGTCGGGCTGGCATCGAAGGCCCGCCACGACAACGGTCGTCACGCCGCCAGGGCCGAGCGCTCTCGACGAGGCTGAAGGCGTACCACCCTGCGTCGTACGGGCGTCAGCTCGGATGCGTGCCCTCTTCCCCGGCGGTGTCTTCGGCGAGGTCCGCATAGCTCTGCTCGAAGATCACGATCTCGGTCGCGATCAGCTGTTGCGCCTGGCGCAGCCCGTCGAGTCCGAACCGATCACGGATCGCAGTGACGTGTGCACCGATCACGACATCGACTTCGTCAGGAACCGGGTTCATACCCCCTACATGCCCACTGGCGGCCGGGCCATCCACTGATCTCTCGTTACCACCCATATGGCCGAGGACGTCCGTCAACCTTTCGGGAGGCGGAGGCGTTGGAGGGATGTCGGCGAGGCGGGGAATTGGTGAGGTTGATGACGAGAACGCTCGGCGCGAGGGCGGCGGCTGTCATCGCGGTCGTGGCAGCGACGGCTTTACCGCTCTCGAGCGCGTCGGCGAACGAAAGCTCCCGTGTCGTGGCACTGAGTCCGACTTCCCCGAGCACGCAGTACGACCTGTTGACGCCACTGGCCGGGTCCAACCAGTTGCTCGTGTACAGCCGCCAATGGCGGTCGGCCTCCGACGTGAACCTCAGCCAATCAGCAGGAGGGCCGAACTACCCCGGCCCGCTCTACGTCCGCTCCGAGACGGGCACGGTGTCCAGGTTTGCTGCCCCGTCCTTGGCTACTCCCTCGCCGGCTCGACGCTCGCCGCGGGGATTCTCACCGACGACGACGAACCGATCACCAACGAGGCCTACGCCTGGAACCTGGCCACCGGTGTCCGCACGAAGATCACGTTGCCGAGCGGGGACACGTACCTGTCGGCCGCACCTGGCGGCATTCTCTATACGACCGGCACTGCGGTGCTGCGGATCAAGCCGTTCGCCGGCGCGGCGCGGACCTTGGTCAAGCCGTTTGCAACTGCCGTGCACCTAGCCATCCTCAGCGCCGCCGTCGACTCCAAAGGTGTTGTCGTCTCCGACAATGTCGGTCGCGTCGCCTGGGTGCCGTTCGCGTCTCCGCATACCATCACGGCCTTGCCCAACCCCTTCGGCTCCTCGACGAACATCGTCTGCGAGCAGGTCAACGGCAGCTATGCCGCGTGCGCGAGCGCGTACTACGACGATGACACCAACGCGTTCGAGCCCTACATCCCCATGCTGGAACCCCTCGACGGCGAGCCGCCGACGGTGGACTCGACCAGTAGCTGCTCATCGCCCTCGAAGCTCGCGGTCGCCGGCTCAACCCTGCTATGGACGTGTCTCATCGTGCCGGAGCCGAACGCGCACGCCACTCTCTACAGCCTCGCCAACGGTGCCACGACCTCCCAGGCGTACGCCGCACCCCTCTGGTATCCGTTGGTGAGCGCTTACGGCGGGGGCGTGGTGGACGGATCACCGACGCAGAGGTCGCTGCTGTCGGTGAGCTCCAACGTTGATGTCACCACGCTGGTTGGGGCAAAGCGTTCTCCGGCAACCCTGGACGCCTTCCGGTTGACCCCGACCTCGGTCATCTACAGCGACGACCAGCGGCTAGCAACTCGTGCCGGTCAACTCGAGTCCGTCTTCACCCGACGGCTCGCCGCGCGCTCAGGGTCAGTTCACGCCGGTGCGCCGACGCTATTGGGTGGCTCGGCAAAGAACGTCACCGGCAACCTGCTCGCTCGGACGAGCGTGCTGTCGGTGTACGCGACCGCAGATCCCCACCCCCATGACGACGCCCTCCAGACGGCGACTCTGCACGTCGTGTACCACGGCAAGACGCATACGGTGCCGGATGCCATCGGGTGGGGTGCGATCCAGGCGGCCGGTGATCGAGTGCTCTTCCAGCGCGAAGTGCCGCCTCCAGGCGTCTGGAACACCAGCATCTACGACGCGAGCACCGGCAAGGTGAAGCCGGCGCCCCATGTGCCTGCCGCGGTCGGCTACAACGCGATCGCACTGTCGGGCGACCACCTCGTGTACGCCACGCCGCACGGGGCGATCTATCGGGTCAGTCTCTCCACCGGCAAGCAAGTCAGGATCAGTTCCGCGCTGCCGCACGACGCCGGAGTCGAGTTCGACGTCTATGCGCACGGTCACTGGGTCGGTTGGCACGCCGTTCCCACCGCGGACGAACTTGCCAAGCCCCTCAACGTCATTCGGAACGTCAAGACGATGGCGGCACCGATCCGGCTGCGGCACACGCTGTACTCGCTCACGCCAGCGGGCGCCATCCTGTCCTCGACCCAAGCGACCTTCCACTCTGAGTGGGCTGAGGCTGGGCTTGTCCTGCACTCCGTCGGGTTCTGGCTTCGCACCTACCAAGGGCAGGTGTCCCGGTTGTTGCCTACGGCGGGATATCGCAACGGACCGGAGATCGCCGGCCACCTGCTCGCTTGGGGGTCGCCCAGCGGAGTGCTGCGCGTCAAGGCACTGCGAACGAGATAGGCGCTCGACCACCCTGGCGCGTTGGGGAGAGGTGTCGTTTGATTACGCATGCTCGGTCAACCAAATTCCCGGCCGGTACGTTGGGTCTACGTGAACCAACGAATTGCTGGACTTGTGGGCATCGCCGCGCTCGCCGCTCTCTTGGCAGTGCCGGACAGCACCGCAGCCGCGGTCCCGGGCGCCGCACCTGCCAAGCCGCTTCACCTCGTGCGGTCGGAGGTGATCGGGCCGAAGCCGACCCGGGGCTTCAAGCTGTTCGTCAACGCGCACTCCGGTCAGATCTACGTCGCGCGCGACTACTACATCGAGGGTGAAGGCTCGCTGCTGACCGTCGCGCACCTCGACAGCAAGGCGCACGCGACCGTCTCGCCGCCAGGGCTCATCGACGCGCTCGATCAAGCCACCGGCCTCACCTATGAGATCGACCCGAACGCAATGGCCGTGGGGCGCGGCGTCAACGTCGTACGCCGCGAGAAGTTCCCCGCCGAGCGCGCGATCGTGCAGAGCGGGTCCAAGGTCGAGGTGAAGTCAGGCAACGACCTGCTGTACTTCGACGGTTCGAAGCCGGTCGCGAAGCGCCGGGTCTGCGGCTACCCCCAGCAGGGTGTGGCCAACTATTTCGCTCCGTGGGCCATCGACCCGGTGACCCATGACACCTACGGATACTGCGTCCGCACGAACACCTTGCTGATCCTCCACGGGACCAAGCTGGTGGCGCACCTGAGCCTCGCCAACCGCCCGCGGTCGATCGCCTTCGACCGTCGACGCAACCTGGTCTATCTCCAGAGCTATGGTCATGTCGTCACGGTCCTGCACGGCACGAAGCGCGTTGGGACAGTGCACGTTCCGGCCGAACAGACCATCGGCACGCCGGTCGTCGACCCGTCGACGGGTGACGTGTACCTGCCGGGATACAACATCGTCTACGTCGTGCATCGGACGCAGTACCTCGGATCAGTCGCTGCCGGGCCCCTGCTGGTCGTCGACCCCGCCACTCATCGCGTGTACGCCGGTGGAAACGGAGCGCAGATTCTCCTGCTCAAGGGGGCCGAGGTCGTCGGCCACGTCGCGACGACGGCAGACCCCGCCGTCTACGACCCCATGGATCGTGCCGTCCTTGCGGCGACAGGCACCGGACTTCAGGTGATCCACGGCGCCAAGGTCGAGCAGACTGTGGTGATACCCAGGGTGACGTCGGCTTCGCGCATCGCCGTCGTACCGTCCCGCGGCTTGATCGTCGCGACGAACGGCGCCGTGGTCGCAGTGCTGCGAAGCTCGGCCGGAGCGAGTTCGTGATCCGCGCCCGCGCCGTGCTGCTGGTTGCCGGCCTGCTCGCCGCGTCCGCGCTCTCGCTGGTGGTTGCTCCGGCAACCGCCTCTGCCGGCCCGCTGTCGGGCCCGGTGCACGTCAAGGCCTACCGAGCCGGCGTCACCACCGACGTCACGGCGGTCGACACCAGGCGGCACATCGTCTACTCGACCAGCGCCGAGGGCTGGATCGTCGTGATCCACGAGAAGGGCGGCACCGTCCGCGACTCGTGGAACGGCCATGTCCACTGCTACGAGGACTGCGCGATCCGGGTCGACGACGCGAGCGGGGATGCGTATATCTCTGCGACGAACCAGACTGCGGTCACCGTCATCAAGGGCCAGCGGTTGGTCCGCCGGGTCCCGCTGCCGGCCGGCGCGTTGGGCGGCGCGATGATCGTCGACCAGAGGAGCAACGACATCTACGTGGCTGACAGCCGTCGGGCGGACATCGAGGTTCTGCACGGCACCCGGATCGTCCACACGATCGCGCTCGCGGCCGTCGCGGATGCGCTCGCCCTGGACCCGTCGACCGGCGAGCTCTACGTCGCAAGCAGTTCGAGCGACGATGTCATCGTCATCAAGGGCCACCACATCGCGTCGACCGTGACGCTGCCATTCGCCCCGGCGGCGATCACCGTCGACCCGACCGCGGATCGCGCGTATGCCGTTGACGGGGCCGGCTCGACTATCGCCGAGCTGACCGACGAGAAGGTGACCCGGTCGATCGCGCTCGACTCCCTCATGGGTGACGCTACGTCGTGGACGGCGGGCTCGATCGCGGCGGCGTACGGGACGCAGGAGCTCTACGTCGGGGTTATCGCGATGCACACCGCGGCAGGCGGTTACTCCTACGCCGTACCCGAGATCCTCACCGTGCACGACGGCGCACCCGACAAGGTTGTGACGATGCATCCGCCGGTCGCGGGCGAGCGAGCCAGGATGCCGGGGTTCATCGTCGACCGGGCTACGTCGTACGTGTATGCCGCGGCGCAGGCCTACGGCGGTGAGGTGCTCCGCGGCCACCACCTGGTCCAGGTGCTGAAGGTCGCGCGGACCAACGGCCAGATCGACCAGGCGAGGCACGAGATCTGGGTCGGCAACGGCCGCAACGCGGTCGACCGGATCCGGCTGCCGAAGTAACCGTTCGCCGCGCACCGGCGAGGCATCCCGATCGCTGGTCACTTGCCCGTGTGTGGCGCGACCGGGCACTAGATTGTCGCCGTGCACACGGGTCGGCTTTGCGTGTACGCCGTCGCGACGCCCTACGCGTGGGACGTCGTCGAGAGCGCGCGTCGGCGCGGGCTGCAGCCCTGGTGCCTGGACAACCTCGGAGGCGCGGATCCGCGGCTTCCCGGACTCGCGAGGACCGCTGAGCCGGCCGGCTTCGTGCTCGGGCTCTCGTCGGGGGTGCATCGGGCGACGGCGGCGGTGCTGGCTGCGGCGGCCGGTTGGGACCAACCGGCCGCGCTCGTCGACCCCACTGCCGTCGTACCGAGCACGGCGGTGGTCGGCCATGGTTGCTATCTCAACGCTGGGGTCGTCGTGGGTTCCCATACGACGTTCGGCTGCCACGTCAACGTGAACCGCTCCGCATCGGTGGGCCACGACAACACCTTGGCCTTCGCCGCATCACTTGGCCCGGCCGCAGTGACCGCCGGCGGAGTCAGCATCGGGGAAGCCGCGTTCGTGGGGGCAGGAGCGACCGTTCTGCCCGGGATCCGGGTCGGCCGGCGCGCGCTCGTGGGAGCGGGCGCGGTGGTCACTCGCGACGTTCCCGATCGCGCGGTCGTCGTCGGCAACCCGGCCAGGGTGCTGCGCGAGGTCGAGCCCGTGGAAGGCGACGACCGGTGTCCCCACTGCTGAGAGCGCAGGTGCCTGCTGTCCCGACGACGCGACCACGGGTCGGGCAATGACAGCTCCGCGCGCGAGCATCCTCGTGCCCACCCACAACAAGGCCACCACACTGCCGCTGGCGGTCGACTCGGCGTTGCGCCAGACCGTCGCCGATCTCGAGGTGATCGTGATCGGTGACGGCGTGACTGACGACGTACGGGTCGTGGGTAAGGAGCTTGCCGCCCGTGACTCGCGGGTGCGGTTCCTCGACCTTGCGAAAGGGCCGCACCACGGCGAGTGCTACCGGCACGACGCAATCGTCGACGCCAGAAGCAACGCGATCTTCTATTTGTGCGACGACGACCTGTTGTTGCCCGAGCACGTCGAGGACCTCCTGACCTTGCTGGCGGAGCACCAGTTCGCGCAGAGCTTCAACGCATTCGTGCGCCCTGATGGCTCGATCGGCTTCTACGCGTGTGACCTGTCCAGGCCGGAGTCGGTGCGGCTGATGCTGCGCGACGACCTGCGGTACAACGCGGTCAGCATCACGGGTACCGCGCACCGGCGCGACGCCTACCTTGCGCTGAACGACCCGTGGGACACGACGCCGGAGGGCGCCTGGCCCGACCATCACCAGTGGCGCAAGTTCTTCCGGCAGCCCGGGTTCACCGGAGCAACCTCGGACCGGGTGACGGCGCTGCAGTTCCCCACCAGCGCCGACGGCCGAGATCGGTGGAGCCCCGAGCAGCGACTGGCCGAGCTGTCCCGCTGGCACGATGTGGTCACCTCTGCCGGTGCCCAAGACGTCGTGGATGCGAGGGTGCTCACGGGGCTCCGGGCCGATCTGGTCATGCTCCGCGAGGCGCACGCGGTGGTGCGATGGCGGCTCGCGAGGGACGAGGCGAAGCTGAAGCGAATCCGGGCGCAGCGTCGCGCGCGCCGCGACGCGCAGGCGGCGCGGCTCGAAGCGAACCGCAAGGCGCGGTCTCTACGGCGACTGTTCCGCCGGGGGGATTCTCCGCCGGCGCGGCGCTCTGCAGTAGCTCGGTCACAAGTCGGGGCGGCTCGCTCAGAAGTGGGGGAGCCGCAGCAGAGCGGGTGACGGGAATCGAACCCGCACTGTCAGCTTGGGAAGCTGAGCATTCCATCGGCGCTCCCCGAGCGTTTGCCCAGGTCAGGCGCGCTTTTGTTTCGCGCGGTGCGAGTTGATGAAGATCGACGGGCCACAGATGGGCCACTACCGGAGGCGCTTTCCGGCGACGCACGGTGATCGTTGGTCTGCGCCCGGTCGACTAGCTCCGACAGAGCGCGGGCGATCGCGTCATCGCGGTCTCGGGTTGCGTGCTGGTAGCGCAGGGCCGCCGCCGGGCTTGCGTGACCCATCCGCACCATCAGTTCGCGAAGGCTTGCGCCCGTCGCGGCGGCGAGGGTGTTGCCGGTATGGCGAAGATCATGGAAATGCAAGTGCGGTACGCCGACGGCCTGGGTCGCGGGCCGCCACACATGGTTGACGAAGTTCGACTCGCGCAGCACCCCGCCGCGAGGACCGATGAAGGCGAATCCGTTCTCGCCGGGTTGAGCGAACCGCTCGAGGTGATCGGCGATGCTCGGCAGGAGGGCGGCCGGGATGGTGACCACTCGTCGCCCGGCAGCGGACTTGGGTGGCCCGATTTGGCGCACGCCGCCAGGTAGTTCCGAGATCGACACGCGAACGGTGACCGTCGCAGCATCGATGTCAATGTCCTTCCGCCTGAGGGCCGCGAGCTCTCCGAACCGCAGCGAACAGAAAGCGGCGAGGAACACCAATCCGCGCCATCGGTCACCAACCTGTTCAGCCAGCGCGAGGACTTGCGGCACCGTCGCGACTGGACGCTCCGGGCTCGACTCCTGTCCGGCTCCGGGGATTGAGCACGGGTTGCGCGGCAGCTCGTGCTCGGCCACCGCGCTCGCACAGATACACCGCAGCAACCGGTAGCACTTCGCGGTGGTGATTGCCCCCGGGCCGGCCGGTGACGTGAGGCGAGCGTGCCACTCACGGATCACAACCGGGGTCAGTTGCCGCAGCTGCAGATCGCCGATTGCGGGTAGGACGTGCTTGTCCAGGAGCCACTCGTACAAGGCGACGGTCCGCGGGGCCAGCGGTCGACCACGGATCCGTCGCGTCTTCACCCATTCGCGGGCGTAGTCACCGAGGCGGTGACGTCCAGCGTTGGGGTCGAACCAATCACCGCGGTCCAAGTCGGCACGGATGCCCGACAGGAACCGGGCGGCGTCACCCTTGGTCGCAAACATGCGTGTGTGCAGTCGCCCATTGGGGTCGCGGTAGCGCGCCTGCCATCGGCCGCTGTCACGTCTTCGCACACTGCCGAAGTCGCGTCGTCCCACCTGGACCTCCGAGAAGCTGACGTTCTCGAGAGAAGCCCAGGAACGCGGCCAAGTGCTCGCGTCGACGAGAATCTGTGGACGGCCAAGCCGATTGACCGCTGCGTGAAGCCGCCTATACGGGCCACCGGTCAGTAAGCAGGCTCTGGCCGGGGTTCGACTCGGCCGGCGGCGACGAAGGCGTCCAGGTCCACGTCGGCGATGCGGATGTGTTTGCCGAGCTTGGTGTAGGCGATTCGGCGTTCGGCGATCAGTCGCCGGATGAACCGGGGTGATGTGCCGAGCCGTTGGGCGGCCTGTGGGACATCGAGCAGGGCCATGTGGTGCCTCCCGGAAGCTGTGGGTCACTGACAGACGGTCGACCTGCCCTGCGGGGAGTGGCGGTTGACCTGGGCACACGCTGCGTCGTCACCGTCCCGCTGAACGTCCCGCTGCCCGACCTATAGGCCGCGATGGTTGACCGGTACGGCTAGCGGTACGCCCTGCGGTACGCCCACCGGTACGGGCGCCGCGTCCACAACCGGCGCTTGCCGCACTGGTGGGAAGCTGGCTGCCGCGGACGCTGATCGCATGACCAGCCAGATGGGTGCCTACCGGGTGTTCGCGTTCGATCGGCCGGCCGGGGGGCGGCTACGCCTGGTCGGTACCCACCCGGGCTACACGCAGGCCTTGGCGGCCCGTGATCGGGACGTGCTCGACCAGCTCCGCGCCGGCGGGGGGTGGTACATGCTGGCCCGCCACGTCATCATCGGGCCCGGAGTGCAGGGTCCCGAGACGGTTCACCGGCTCGCGACCGCGCTCGGCGTCAGTCCCGGCCGATCCGCCCCACCCGACGACGTGGACCTCGCCGACGCTGCTCACTGGCTCGAGGCCACCCACCGGCCTGCCAGCCCGCCACCGTCCCCGACCTGAACACCCGTGCCCACACCCGGCACTTACAAGATCAACTAATCGAAGACACAGTTGTCTCTACCAGAGACCGTCCTCCCGGCATGCCGTGAGCGCGATCTCCGGCCGGTCGGTGATCAGGGGCCTTGCCCCCCCCGCAGCCCGCCACTACCGCGTTTGCCGGGCGGCCACCGGCTCAGCGACACACCCTGGTATCTGTGACATACGGAATTCGGTGGCGCCGTCGATGAGCCAGCGGCACGCCGGAGTCGTCAGGGACCGGACGAGTTCGCTCTCCAAAACCACATGGACGACGCTCGCCTCGCTGCTTCGATCGGGTGCGGTACAGGAACCGGTACGCCCCCCGGGTCGCCAACCGCGCCGATCGTCCACCCGGAGCCGACAATAGGGGCATCTGATTTGAGCTGATCGCGTCGCGGGGATGAAGGGACCGGACGGGCCACGTATCCGCGGCGGCAGACCGCCGCCGACGAATGTCGCCGAGTCCCGAAACAAGGATGAGTTCACTGTGCCTGGGACGTCTACGCGGTATGACGATGACGACGAGGGGCCACAGCGTCGCGATTCCCGTGGCAGATCAGGATCGTGCGCTGGAGTTCTACACGCAGGTTCTTGGCTGCGAGCTGCGTACGGACGTCGAGGTGTGGCCGGGCGCGAGACTTGTCGAGGTAGTGCCGCCCGGCTCGAGCGTTGGGTTGGTGCTCCTGCCTGCTGACAGCGAGATCCCGATGGCGGTGCGGCTCGGCACGAGCAACGCCGAGTCCGCTCATGAGCGGCTGCGCGAAGCAGGCACGACACTTCACAACGAGGAGATCGTGCTGATCGAGGGCTCACCACCGATGTTCTTTTTCGCAGACCCGGACGGCAACGGACTGGTGTATCTCGAAGAGGAATCGACACCGGCCAGTTCCCGCCGTTGATCCCAGAGCCGATTCCCACGTCCAGAGAACGGCACCTTCACGGCACCTATTAGTGCGCGCTGGCTAGTCGAGGTCGGCAGTATCGAGCCACTGGACGAATCGTTCGTGGCTCCAGTGGGGATGGAAGCGCCGCTGTCGGTCGATGCGCGCTTGTATCGCCGGATCGAGCGGGTAAGCCGCCTGACGCCGTTCGGACTCTTGAGCGTCTAGTTCCAGCAGCCGGGGCAATTCCGCTTGCCGATCAAGATGCCGGCTGAGGAGGATGGCGTACCGCAGATTCCGGCGGCTGCCGGCCGGCCACCGTTCCCCCTCGGGCCAGCGCAAATGTGAGCATCCAATCGCACAGGGCTGAATCAGACAGCAACGGCGTCGTGCTGCGAATCAGGTGCTGAAGTCGCGCTTCAATCCACTCTCGCGCGCATGCGGGGCCAAGAATGACCGGCGGTGCGGACTGGCCCACCTCATCAGCGGTCGGGTCAGCTACCTGAGGGTCGGCTGCCGTCGGCAACCCCCCGTGCTCCGGGTCGTACACCACACGCTGGAACCACTCGGTTTGAGCGTGAGCGGCGATGAAGTCCGGAGGCGGGTATCTGGTGGGGTCGAGGCGGTTGATCACGCGCATCAGATACGGCGATAGGGCTCCAGCGGTAACGGTCAGGTCAGAATCGCGGGCAACTTGGACGCGAAAGGCGATCTGCCCCCAATGACCGGTGGACGTGTGAGCGAAGGCGCCGCTACTTCCTGCTCGCCACTCGTTCATGACCGCCGACTTTGCAGCGCGCCGCACGATAGGCATCACCACCTTGCGCGCGATATCGACTCGATCGCTGAGCCTCGACACTTGCGCAGGGTAACGCCGGTGTCGAAGCGGCAAATCCAACGCCCTTGTGGAGCTCGGCGGACGCTTCGGTAGGCCTTGGAATGGTCCCGGGCCGCACAGGAGGGGATCGCCATGTCCGAACTCATGCCCAGCTACATCGACGTGACCAAACTGGCGGTGGCTGGCTTCTTGGCGCGGTATCGCGAGCCGACGCTCAACTCCTACCGGGTGGACTTGCGCTGTTACCTGCGTTGGTGCGGCGAGGTCGATGTGAGCCCACTACGGGTTAACCGGGGGCAACTCGAGCTGTACGTCCGCACACTTGAGGCCTGCGGATACGCACCGGCGACGATCGCCCGTCGATTCGCCACGGTCGCGACCTTTTTGAGATACGCCGTCATCGATGGCCACATCCCGACGAATCCCGCTGACGCCGTGACCCGACCGAAAGTGGAGTGGCAGGGTCAAAAGCGCACCGTCCTGCACCCGCTTGAGTTCGCCGCGCTGCTGTCGACCGCTCGTGCCTCCAGCGGCACCGACCATGCCCTCGTCGCCCTCTTGGGGATGATCGGGCTGCGCGTGTCCGAGGCTTGCCGCGCCGACATCGGCGACATCCGCTACCAGGCTGGCTACGAGATCCTCCACGTACTCGGCAAGGGTGCCAAGCCGGCCGACATCCCCTTGCCGATTCCCGTGTTGCGCGCAGTAAGGGAGGCAACCGATGGTCGCGAGTACGGTCCGATTCTGCTCAACAGCCTCGGTCACCGGATGGACAACGGCGGCGCTGCCCGGCGCTTGCGACGGCTGTGCGCGCGAGCCGGCATTAACCATCCGATCAGCCCGCACAGCCTGCGCCGTACCTTCTGCACCGCCGGGCTCGTGGCCGGCGTGCCGATTCGGGACATGCAGGTCGCGATGCGCCACGCCGACCCACGTACGACTCTGCGCTACGACATGGCACAGGCCAACCTGGATCGGCACGCAGCACACGCCGTCGCTGCCTACCTAGCAGGAATGAGCTCCGGCTGATCGCCGCCCTAGGCAAACCCACTGGGAGGTGGCTACGCGCTCCCAATTTGCCGCTCGTACACCGGCGTTATTCGACACTCTGATACGGCAGGATCGGGCTGTGACCATGCCCGATCGAACTCTGACAGGAGCGCAGGCATACGAGGCGGCGTACCGCTTCGTATGGCAGTACCGCGAACGTGAGCGGAAACCCGGGCCGGAGTCTCTGGACTTGATGCTCGTGCACATGGAGCCCGTAGCCGACTACGCGAAGACAAACGACCCCGCCGCCTGGTCGGACTGGGAGAAGTGCGTCGAGGAGACGCTACGTGGCGAACCGCTCCCACGGTTCGACCGGCGGGAGTGATTGGTGCCGTTCCTGAACAGTCCCGGCGCTACGGTGCACGAGTGGCGGCATTCGACCTGGACGCAGACACCACGCATCCAACCGACTTTTTGCTTTTGCGCAACGGTGGCCTCGCTCTGTATCGGCAGCAGACCACACTGGACGAGGAGCAGCGAGCGCTTATCGCGCTTGGATACGCAATCACCCGGCTCTATGCCAGCGGGTGGGACGAGAGCGGACTCCATGACTCGTTCGCAACTGACCTGGGATTCCCCGAGTATTACGGGCGGAACCTCGACGCACTTGCGGATTGTCTCTACGACGTTGCGCACGGTGACTACGGCTGGTCGACCGATGCGACCGGTCTCGCAGTCAGACTTGATGGCTTCGGAACGTTCGCCGGTCGCGAGCCGGACCTCGTTGAGGCCACAGCCTCGGTGATGGCCCGTGCGACCAACGCGGCGCTTTTGTTCGGCCACCGGCTGCTCTGGCTGCTCCAAGTAGACGACGGGCAGTTCCGGCTTGGGCCGGTCGGTTGCTTCCAAGTTCCGTGGAATGGCCGAGAGTGGCTGGATGCGAATCGCCGATAGGTGCCGCTATTGACCAGCGGGATTCCTCCGGGTACAAGGGCTCATGGGCGCTTCGGGGTGGGGTCGCTTGTGTTTGGCCGGGTTGGCGGCTACCGCACTCGGTGCATGTTCGGCCTCTGGGGCTGAGGCGGCTGGGCGGCTTGACAAGTTCCAGCCAGGTGCGGTTACACATCGTTCAGTCCTGGTTCGGGGATCGCTTCAAGCGGTCGGGGGTCCGGCGGGCAACCAGGCTGAGCCGCTTAACGGCGAGATCCAGTTCTTCCGGCACGGAAGGCTCATTAGGCACGTACGTGCCAACAGCGACGGCGGTTTCAGCGCATACCTCAAGGCCGGCAGGTACGCAGTGCGGGGCAGCAGCCCGACGTATGATTCCGGTCACGCTGTCTGCCGCGCTGATCACGAACTGGTGGCTCGCAGCGGAAGGACCAACCACGTCACCGTGTCATGCCAGACGCCATAGGCGCTGTTCTGTTCCCGTGCGTCGATAGGTGCCGTTCTGGGTCGCGTGGGTGGAAGAGAATGTCAGGATGCTGCCGCCGTTGCCGGACGCTCCGGGGTTTCCGGTTTATGGCCTCGGGCCGAAGTACGACGGCTTGCGATGGCTTGCGCTGTGGAACGACCCGAAGCGGCCGTGGACGATCACCCTTGGTCACGGTGAACCAGACAGTGCAGACTGCATCTACGTCACCACCCAGTTCCGCACGACACCGGATTCGCGCGGTGAGACCAGGGGTGAGCGACCGCTCCTTTTCGACGCGGCAACTGACGCGGTTTGGTACCTGGTCAACGCCACCGAGGCGAACGGGCAGAAACGGAAGCCACTAGCAGAACGAGAAATGGCTCTACTGGAGCTGGACCGTGACGGCCAGTTGACGCTGCGGGGCTGGCAACCGACCACCATCTTCGTTGACGATCGCCCATTCAGGTCCTTCACGCGAACTGTTGGCCACGCCACTGCCACAGTGCTGGAAGCCTCGCCTGTCGCCATCACTGTCGCCTCCCGCGCGAGACAGCCAAACGTGCCGCTGGTCGAGGTCTCCCACCGCCTAATCGAGTACCGGCCGCCGCAGGCAGGTGACTACCCTGCGCCCGGCGCGGGATAAGTGCCGATATCGTCGGCGGCGGCTGGGCGTTAGACGGCCACGAATAGTGGGCGCGTCGCAAGTGCGAGCGGCACGTAGCGAGTGCCGGTCACCGGCGATGGCAAGGCATCTTCTGGCCATAGACCGTCCCTCGACGGCAGTTTGACATCGTTGGCTAATCCAGCCGCGACTCTCGGGCCGAGATATGGAAGGAATGCCTCCGCCATCTCTGGGCTGCGGGACAGGCCGTAGAGCACGCAAGAACCGACGAAGCAGTCAATCTCTGCCTGGTCGTCTTCGCCTGGTGGCCATGGGCACTCACACACCCACTCGGTGAATCGCAGTAGCTCAGGCGCGAGCGGGTCGAGCCAACCTCGGGCACGCAAGGGAACGGCTTTCTCCAACAGAATGCCGAGCTCGCACGGTCCTACAACGTCGTCAAGCTCGGGACCGTAGCCATCTTGCAGGTAGGCATCACAGCGGGAGCGCCAGTCACCGAGCACTGACCACAGTGCATCGGCGAAGGGCTGCCATCGCCGATCGGGTGAGGGTGGCGTGGTCTCATCCATGCGGACGGTGTCCACGCCGTAGATTTGGGGTGCCGACCAAGATCGTTGGGCCACAGATGGGCCACATCTGGGCCACAACTAGTGGCCCGAACCGGTCAAATGGGGGGCGCAGCGGTCACTTCCGAGGTCGAAGAATGAGGGGACAAAGGCCCGCTGACCTGGGAAAACACCTGGTAGGCCGGTGGAGCGGGTGACGGGAATCGAACCCGCACTGTCAGCTTGGGAAGCTGATGTTCTGCCATTGAACTACACCCGCGAGCGCCGGGCCGAGCCCGGCGGACCGCCCGAGGATAGCGTCCGCACCGCGCTCCCCGCTCGGTGCCGGGAGGCTAGGACGTGACCGTGATCCGCTTGGTCGCGACCGGCGTCCCCGTCACCGCGGAACCGCTGCCGATCAGCTTGAACATCCGGACGTTGTAGCCGCCCGGCGGTACGTCGACGGTGAACGATCCGTTGGCCTTGCAGCTGCTCGACAGCGCCTTCGGGAAGACCGCGATCTCCGTGCTGTTGACCGAGCCGCCAGGATCCGGCACCGGACTGAGCTGGCCCGGATGTGCACCCGGCCGCAGCCCGCCCACGCCGACGGTGATGACGAAGTGCATCGCGGCCGGGCCGGTTCCCGACCAGCGCAGCGTGGACCCGCGGTGCACGCTTGCCGAGCTCAACGCGATGGCCGGCACGTGGCAGTTGGTGGTGAGGCCCGGTGCCCGCGAGTCGAGGCCGTTGCGGATCAGGATCGCGACGACGATGATCGCCACGCCGCCGAGCGTCCACTTCCAGGTCGAGCGTTCGGGCAGGTCGACCGACTTCGACAGCGGCTGCGGCATCGGGACGCCACCGGCCGCGCGTTCGCGGCGCTGCATCTCGCTCTCTTCGAAGGCGCGCTGCGACCAGTCGCGCGGCTTCTTCCTGCGCCAGGCCATCGTGTGCGGCTAGCTCTCGGAGTCCGAGGTCGCGGACGCGTCGGCCGCTGCCCCCGCGGTCAGCACCCGCAACCCGATCGAGTCGGCGATGACCTGTGCGATGTCGATGACCGTGACCCCCTGCGCGCCGCCCTCGGCCCGCTTCGCGGTCACCGCGTCGTCGAGCATGATCAGGCAGTACGGGCATGACGTCGCGATGATCTCCGCACCGGTGCCGAGCGCCTCGTCGGTCCGCTCGACGTTGACCCGCTTGCCGACCCGCTCCTCCATCCACATCCGCGCGCCGCCCGCCCCGCAGCAGAAGCCGCGCCGGCCGTGGCGGTGCATCTCGACCCGCTCGAGACCTGGTACGGCGTCAAGCACCGTTCGGGGTGCGTCGTACACGCTGTTGTGCCGGCCGAGGTAGCACGGGTCGTGGTAGGTGAGCTTCGCGACGATCGGGTCCTGCGGTGCGAGCTTGCCCTCGGCGACCAGCCGGCCGAGCAGCTGCGAGTGGTGCACGACCTCGTAGTTGCCGCCAAGGGCCGGGTACTCGTTGCCGATCGTGTTGAAGCAGTGCGGGCACGAGGCGATGATCTTCTTCGCACCGACGCCGTCGAGGGTCTCGATGTTGGCCTTGGCCATCTCCTGCCACAGGTACTCGTTGCCCATCCGGCGCGCGGGGTCGCCGGTGCACGACTCGCCCGCGCCGAGGATCGCGAACTTCACTCCGGCGGCATGCATCACTCGCGCGATCGCCTGGGTCGAGCGGCGTGCGCGGTCGTCGAGGCCACCCGCGCACCCGACCCAGTAGAGCCACTCGATGTCGTCGGGGATGTGGTCGGTGACGACAGGGATGTCGAACTCGACGCCAGCGGTCCACTCTTCGCGCATGTCCGCGCGCAGCCCCCATGGGTTGCCGTGGTTCTCGACGTTGCGCAGCATCGTGCCGGCCTCGCTCGGGAACGACGACTCCATCAGGACCTGATAACGGCGCAGGTCGAGAATCGTATCGACGTGCTCGATGTCGACCGGGCACTCCTCGACGCAGGCGCCGCAGGTCGTGCAGGCCCACAGCGCGTCCGGGTCGATGACGTCGGGGACCAACGGCACCGGCTCCATCTCCGAGCCGTCCTCGGCCTTCGCACCGAGCAGCCGGTTGGACTGCGCGAACATCGAGTCACGGAGATTGGTGATGATGAGCTTCGGGTTCAGCGGCTTGCCGGTGGTCCAGGCCGGGCACTTGTCCTGGCACCGGCCGCATTCGGTGCACGCCAGCGTCTGCAACAGCTGCTGGTGGTGAAAGTTCTCGATGACACCGGCGCCGAGCACCGCATCCTCGTCCTCCATCAGTTTCTCGAGGTCGGGCGTCGTACCCAGCGGGCCGAGCGCCTTGGGCTGACGCTTCAACGATGCGTTCAGCGGCGCGGTGAAGATGTGCATGTGCTTGCTGTGCAGCACGAAGATCAAGAAGCCCATGACGACGGCGATCTGGGCGACGATGAACACCGTCTCGAACGCCTCGCTGTCGGGCGTGATGTAGGAGACCGCCTTCGATGCGAACGGCCACCAGCCGTCGTGCTGGTAGGGAAAGACGCCGGCGTTGATCTGCGCGCCGCGGTAGAGCAGCAGCGTCGCGATGACCAGGAAGATCAGGCCGAGCACGAGGTAGGCCTGGTCGGTGTGTGAGCCGTAGAAGCGCGAGCGCCGCCCGACCCGACGTGGCGACCGCGCCAACCGGATCGCGGCGAAGACCACGAGCGCGAGCAGTACGGCGGTCGCGAACGCGTCCTCGATGCAGCCGAGCGCACGGCTGTGACCGATGCCCGGGATTGCGAAGTCGCGCTGGAACAGCGCGCCGTAGGCCTCGATGATCGTGAGCAGCAGTGCGACGAAGGCCCAGAAGGTCAGCGCGTGGGCGATGCCGGACAGCTTGACCTTGAACAGCTTGCGCTGGCCGAAGACGTCGACGACCTGGGCCTCGACGGCGCCGACGACGGTCGGCCGGCGCTCGGGTGGGATCGGCGCACCGGCCAGCACCAACCGGGTCAGCCAGCCCACCCGGTAGGCCGCGAAGCCGAGCGCGACGACGGTCACGAGCAGGCCGAGCACGAGACGTACGGTCACGCCGGAAGACTACGAGCCCGCGAAGCGCCCCGGCGTACCCGGCTCGCACCCCTCCACCGCGGTGATCTTGACGTTGGAGGCGC
>Ga0335074_10001396_pt1 | contig 32672 bp, 22 predicted proteins | sample Lox_Sample_23_FD_206715 | JGI IMG/M metagenome (GOLD analysis project Ga0335074, IMG submission 206715) | Soil microbial communities from Loxahatchee National Wildlife Refuge, Florida, United States - Lox_Sample_2.3 | ecosystem: Environmental > Terrestrial > Soil > Wetlands | place: USA... | reverse complement strand
TCGCAGGCCCACCCGTTGCTACTTGAATCGGTTCGTTCACACGGCCATCGTCGGCCTGCTCGTGCCCTCTGTCTATACGGCGAGAAGCGGACGCTTACGGTTCTCCGTAGTTTGGCTGTTTGTCTTTCAGCTTTTCAGCTTCCTTTTTGGGCGAAATCGCGAAGGTGGTGAAATTGCTCCCATTCAGGCATTCAGGCCGCCAACGACGACAGACTCTCCACAGAACAACGCAATGAACCGTCATAGGCTCATCGCGATGCCTTGAATTGCATCTGGACCTTGCACGATCTCAAGAGCAGAAGTCTTAGCTGATTCTGATCCAAGGTGTTGGCCCAATTTTACAAAATCGTTTGTAAAGATTAGAGCCTCTTGAGTCGCTCGGGAAACCGAGACATAGCCGAAGCGCGCGTCGAGCAATTCTGGATGAACTCCAGTGTCCGCGTGGATGAGCACGCGCTGGGCAGTAAGCCCCTGTGCGCAGTAGCTGGTCACGGCGTAACCGTGATCGAAGTGGCGATGTTCGGCCGCGTCGAATTCTATTTGCCGACCATCATCGAGCCGTGCGGCAATGTGGCCATGCGATGAAAGTGACTCGATCACGGCAAGGTCGCGGTTGGCAACGCCAAGCCCTTTATCGGGCGCGGTAAACTGAATCCGATCGCCAACGGAGAACTCACGCTCAGTTTCCCGGTAGACGCTCACGCCTGAGAGCCTGCGCGGGTCATACCTTACGGTGTCGCCGGATGGTTTCTGGACGGCGAGCAGGTTTTCCGAGGAATCGATAGCGACGACTGTCCCATAAGAGCCAGCATCAAGTCGCGTCGTCTTGCTTCCGCGCGCATACCGAACCAAATCGCCGAGTTCGTAATGACTAGCCCAAGCGCGGTCAGCCCCGGTCATATCCTGGCGCGGGATCAACACGCGAAGAGTGTGATCATCGAGTGACAAGGCACCCCGCTCTTTCAATTCTTCTCGGACCGCGATATTCAATTCTCGCCGAGAGAGGTTGTCGGGCGAGACGATCAATGTGTTCGCCGGCGATTCCGCGTAGTTGCGCGCAATCGTGCGGATGCGTTCCTCCTGTTCAGAAATCTCCTGAACACGGTTTTGTTGTTGCAGCAGATCCAATGCAGCCGAGGGCTGACCGTAGGCAAGCAGTTCGACAGCGGATTTGAGTGCTGGATCTTTCTGCCTGACAATTTCATCGAGTTTGGCCGTTCGCATTCCGGCCTGCTGCAACTGCTCGAAGGGCCGGCCGGCTTCGACGCCCTGATGCTGGCGGACGTCGCCGATGAAGAGAATGCGGTCATTCGTGTCCAGCCGATCCAGGAATGCCCGAACCTGGTTGGTGCTAGCCAAGCTCGATTCATCGACAAAATAAAAGTGCTTGCGATCCGGCACTGCATCGCATGATCGGGCTAGAAAGCTCTGCAGAGTCGAGGCTTCCACCCCCGCCTCGCGGAGCTGGCTCGCAGCCCGTGACGTCGGCGCGAAACCCTGTACCTCGTATCCTTGGATTTCTACAGCGGAACGCAGGGCGGATAGAACGGAAGTCTTGCCAACCCCTGCATATCCCTGAAGGCCCTGAACGCGGTCGGGAGAGCTCAGCACGTTTTCGATCACGCATTTCTGCCCACGGTTCAGATGCAAATGCTGGTCGGCAACCCGGGTGGCCTCAGCACGGGTTGCCATGGGTTGAACCTTATTGCGGCCCTCGCGCACACGCTGGAGAATCTCCTGCTCGGCGGCGATTGTTTTGGCCGTGGTGAACTGGCGTCCAGGCGCGTGGGAGCGCTGGACAGCTTGGAATTCCCCCGAGGCCAGGCGGACCGCGAGATTAGCCCGTACTTGCGAATAAGTAATTTCGCCCATGCCACGGCGGAGCGCATCGCGAATAATATCCCGCTCGTCGACAACGGCCTCACGCTCGAAGTTTTTGTCGCGGGAGAAGGTTACAGACTCCCGGACCCGCAGCTGCGGGTTGGTCTCCTGTGCCGGGTGCTGCGACCGCTCCCGCGCCGCACGCACCACGGCATCGGCCTGGTTGCCGTACTCCTCAGCGAGTTTTCTATGCGCCGCCACCACTTCACCGAGCGAGTGAATCTCTTTCTTGTCGCGGGTTGAGTGTGCGGCAATCTCTGCGGCTTCCTTGCCGTTGCGGCCCGTCCGCTCCAGATACTCACGGATCTGCTGGCTGCGTGGACTCGAAGCATCCAGGTACTCCTGTGTATAGCCTTTAATCTCCGGAGCGCCACTCCTGCCGGCCGAAATCTCATAGCCAAACTGCCGCAGCCGGTAGGTCAGTTCCGACTGATAGATCGCGGTGGCAAATTGCTGTGAGGCAAAGAGGCTCTGGGGCTGCAAAGCGCGATATTGGCCGTTTTCGCGCTCGGTCATATTGAAGATCACAGCGTGCGTATGGAGCTGCGGGGCGGCGTAGCCGTCGACCGGGCGGGCGGTGTCGTGCTCGAATTTGGCGGCAATGAATTTTGCCGTAGCCTCCGCCGGGTGGTTCCCGCCGATGCGGGCCATGGTGTAATACTCGAGCTGCTCGAGCGCCGTCCGGACGCTTTCGCGGTGCGCTTCCCGGACGCGATCATCGCCTCCAACCAGTGCTGTCAGAGATACCGATTTCGGCGCCGAGAAGGTTGTATCCCAGCCGGCGCGGTGTTCCATTGTCTTGACCGTTTTGCCGTCGGGTCCGGCGTATTCATAAGCAGCCCGCTGCCTTACGAGTTGCTCGCCAGTTTCCGGATGTTGCCCCTGGCTCAATCGAGCGAATTGATCTTCGGAAACCGCTCCGGCGAGTCCCATCGCCGCGGCGAATCGCCCCTGCCACTCGCCAACGGCAGCACCTTGCTGGCTCCAGTAGTTTTGCTCTTTGGCGGTGAACTCTTTGGCGTGGTAGATCTGGGCCTGGATTGCACTCAACGGTTTCGAGATCGTCAACATGGTCGCATCTCAAATCCGCGGCCCTTGCCACAGTTCACCTTGCCGAGCTGCTATCTGTTCTTTGTGAGACTTTTCCTTTACGAGAGGCAAGTCCGGTTTGGTCGCCGATACCACCATACTCGTCTGTGTTTCTGTCTTAGTTGCCAGCGATTTAGGAGAACGATCAATATAGTCATTTGCCAGCCGCTCCAGGAATTTCGGCTGCTCAGCCGGCAGGTTCATGTAGGAGAAGGAGAAACGCGTTACATGATTTCCATACTTGAGGAAGGCTCGGAGATTCTCTAGACCGCTGATCTCGGAGTCGAGCACAAGCGCTTCGACCTGGCGGTCGAGCGAGAAGTTGCGGCCGTCGCGCGAGCCGTCGTAATGGGTCTCGCGCATCCGTTCAATCTCCACCCTACCGATGGCTTTGCTGACCCACTCGGCTGCATTCGGTTCTGTGGTTTTAAGGAAGATTTTCGTGGCCGGCTGTGACAGCATGACTTCTGCAAGGTGGCCGTAGATGACCTCAAGCTGGGCCTTCCCCTGAAAGCCCAGGATGATCGGATTTCTGGATTTCCGATTCTCGGTGATGGCAGTATGCAATTGCGGTAATTTCTGTAACGAAGCAAGCTCATCTAACACAAACCAGACCGGCCGCTGGCCTTCTTTCGATGCCGTCAGGAGACGCAAAACCAGCATGTCGATCCATAGACTGTGCAACGGTCGCAGGGCTTCGCGTTCCGCAGGTTGCGATGTGATGAAGACCCAACCCTTTCGTTCTTCCGACCATTCGCGTGCCGTCCAACGGGCGTTTGTTTCAGTGTCTCGTGGCAGCATCCGGAAGCTGTCGGCAATCAGACCGAGGGAAGCCAGAACACCCGACCTTTGCTGTGGAGCCTTCGGATCAATCAAGGCAGCAAGCTCTGTTCCCTTGACCCGGTAATCGATCTCTTCAGGGTTCGACATCCACGCGACCAGCTGAGCGGGTGTAGGCAGATCCAGGAGAAGATGGGCAAAGATCTTCTGCGGGCTTTCGATAAAGAATTCACCCTTCCTATCTGTTGTTGGCTGGAAGAGCGAGACCGCGATTGTCTTCGCCTCAGCCCATCGGACAAGTTCCTCAGACGGTCCCCAGTAGGGGCAGCGCTTGTCCAGCGGATTGAGCACTATGTCGCCACGGCTTTCATCGTAGAAGCGCTGGATGAACTCACAGGCCGGGTCATAGACAATGGCTGAATGGCCGCGTGCCTGGATCTGTCGAAGCAGCTGCATGATCAGGGTTGTCTTGCCCGTCCCCGTGTCGCCGATGATCTCGATGTGCTGGTCTTCGGCTGCCCGCGGAATGCGCAGCGGTTCCTTGCAATCGTCGGTCTTGATGCCGATGCCGTTGCCTTGCACGGCCTTGTTGAATTGCTTCGGTGTAACCATAACGGGGCCCTTCAGGCGACGCCCGTATTTCATTTCTCTATAGCGACGAGTGTCCTTTGGGATGGAGAAAGGAAGCTGGAACAGAAGTGCGGCGAGGCCAAAGGTGAGCGGCAGTTCAAAGCGGGAGACGAGGCCGTCATTTCCGTATACAGCCTGTTTCAGATAGGTATGGAGAGGCCTGTTCTGGTAGATCATGCCTGTGCCGCGATAGAGGAAAAGCCAGCCCTTTTTCAACGCGTCGGCCGATACTTTTAAGGGCAGTGGCTTACCAATAATTTGAGGCGTTGTGCCCGCCTCCACGTCCTGTTCCGTCGCCAGGCGAAACTTCTTCTTCCCGTCGGAAATGTAGAGTAGTTGATACTGGCCCGCGGCACGAAAAGAGCTGGTGATCTCCGTTTTCAAATAAAGGGGAAGGTAGTATTTTTCGAGCGCGGTCATGCCGAAAGCGAAGCGCAGGTAGACGAAAAGGCCGGTGGCAATCAGTGCAAGAAAGAGCGCGCCGAGAGTGTAGATTGGCTTCCGCGGCGGCCAGATGATGGTTTCTTTTCTACCCCATTTTGTTTCCGGCATGGTCATTACTCCTTCTTCTGTATCAGCACTTCCTGGGCGGCTTTGTGCTTGTTCGTTTTTACGTGCCGCATCAGGTCCTGGTACTGTTCCGAACTCATCCTGTCTCCCTGCACGATTGGCGCGAGCGCGTTCGTGAGAAACATCTGCAGGCCGATGATTTCGGTCAGCAGGATCTCTGTCGGATCCCGGCCCGATGCCTGCCGAACTTCTCTGAGCAGCACTTCGCGGATCCATTCGCCCGGCGACAACCCCTTGTTGGTAGCTACGCTCTCCAGCTCAGTGAACTCAGCTGCCGTAAGCTTGGTGCTCGCTGTTTGCGTACGCGCCAGCGCTTTCGAAGCAGCCTCAGCTCCGTTCTCTACGTTGGAATTCATCGAATACTCCCTTTTTCGAAAAGCGCTATAAAGCGCTCTGGAAATTTCAAATCGCTGAAAACAAAGCCAGCGCTATTTAGCGCTCTGGAGCGCTTTGCAGCGCCCTTTCAGGGGTGGAGTGTCGAGATACAGCACGTGCGAAGCACGTTTCTCTCCTCTCCAGGGATTCGGGGGGAGGATCATGGCTTTCCGACCCGGGCTGACTCTATCGACTCCACCCCTGCTACGGTCCTTGCTGTAGGCTTGGGCCTCGTGTCTGCAAGCACGGCGCTCCTGCGCACGCGCAGCGTGGGTATGACGTGCCGTGCATCGGAGGACTTCAGGTAATCCTGGAAGTCCCGATCCTTCGCGAAGACGTAGTGCAGGGCCTTGTTCACGACGTCGTCGGCGGTGGCGTGAATAAAGGCCGCATACTGGTCGACCAGAGTGGCAGTGGTTTCATCGAAGCGGACAGATGCGCTGATCTGTCGGCTTTGAATGACTTCAAGTAGGGGCATATGGTTAATCCTTGGGTTTACGTATTTCAGGCGATCTTCTGCCTGGAAATCATGTGTTGCGCGGTGCGGGCAATCTCATGCGCCCGCGCCAGGTTCAAGGGGCTTGGAATCTCGAAGCGACGGCGCACCTCGAGCATGGTGACGATGTCGCAGAACGGAATACCTTCAAGCAGCCACAAACGGGCCGACGCGACATCGATAGTGCGCTGGGCATAGTAAAGAGGATTGGGCTTGTCGGGACGTCGTTCCGCCAATGTCCGCGTGAGCTTCACCGGGTCTTTTCCGGCGCCGAGCTCACGGAACACCCAGGTCCAGTCATTCTCGGAATTCGTTTTGTGATGGGGAGCGCTATGCACCGGCCTGCGCGGACACATTGGCAGGGATTCGATCAGCGAAACGCCGAGGCAAAAGTCCTCGGGCTTCGATACGGAATGGCTCGGATACTCTGCAGTGACCAGGTGAGCCGGCTCGTACTTGTGATTCAGGAAACCAGGCAGCCGGAGAACCCGGTTGCAGTCAGTGCAAGCGGGATCTCCGCCGAAGGCGATTGCCAGCAGTTTGAGCAGACGTTCCTGCTCGGCAAACCGGAAGTCATCGACTTGCCAGAGGACCTGGAATTTGCCGGGAGATGTGGACAGGATCGTCGATGGAGCCGGGACCACTTCGGAGGTCCGAATTGCCGCCAATCGGGCATCGCCATCGGAGTCGATATCTATATATAGGTGGCGGATCTCGTCGATCGACTCTTTGGTGCGCTTTCTGCTGCCGAAACGGAGGGGATTCGCAGCGACATAGACGTTGGAACCGCAGGCATTTTCGTATGCCAGCCAGCGCAGATAACGAGGAGCAATCGCGCACTCAAACCTGACGATTCGCTGCTGCGTTCTGACCGGGAATTCGCCCCTTAAAAGGATCGCAAGAGATTCGCCAGGAGTGAAGCTCCGGGTGAGGAATTCATGCGCCAGGTCGATCTGAATTGGACTCTTAAGCTGCGGCATGTTGCACCTCGAATACGGGTTCGATCAGGAACCGTTTTGTGTCGCGGTCGTAGCCGATCATCCGCAGGACTTCGCGGATGACACGGCCTCCCGGTTGGCGCTCGATGTGGACCACGAAATCGACCGACTCGCCGATCTCGGCCTCGGTATCAACGAATGTCGTTTGGGTGTGGCTTCGCATCACCAGATTGGCGAAGCGATGGAGAGCCCTTTCGGCCGAGTTGGCATGGATCGTAGCCAACGATCCCGCATGGCCGGTATTGAAAGAATCGAGCAACGTTCGCGCTTCGATTCCGCGAACTTCGCCGAGAATGATCCGGTCCGGACGCCAGCGCAGAGCTGACTTTAGAAGGTCATCGAAAGTGATGCGAGCTTCAAAGGTATCGGTCTGGCATTCGACGGCAAGAACGTTCGGCTTTTGGATGCGAAGCTCCGAGGTATCCTCGATCACAACCACGCGTTCATCATCGGGAATTGCCTGGGCCAGGATATTGAGAAGGGTAGTCTTTCCACTCCCTGTTCCACCGCTGATAAGGACGGTCTTTCCGCAGCGAATCTGTTCCCGAAGAAAGTCAGCTAGAGCTTCAGTCATCGTGCCGCGAGCGATCAGGTCATCGATCGTAAATCGCCGGCTCGTGAACTTGCGGATGGTCAGCGCCGGAGCGGGGCGAACAACGGGAGGAATCACGGCCGCTAAACGGCTGCCGTCAGGAAGCTGCGTGTGCAAAACAGGATTGTCTTCATCGAGCTTTTTTCCCAGGTGATTGGCGATCACTTCGAGGCCCGTACGCAGACGGCCGGAGTCGAACTGTATCGTCGCTTCCCGGAAGATGATCCCGTCGCGCTCGTACCACCAGGTCGCGTCAGGATTGCCCATGATCTCGCTAACGCTCTCGTCGAGCAACAGCGGCTCAATGGGTCGAAGAAACGGAAGGATTAAATCAAAACTCATGGCGAAGCCTCCGGACGGAGGAGGACCGGCCTAAGCGGCCGGTTCCTCCCCGGTGTCCTGGTCCTCCGCGCCAGCCTTCTCAGCCCGGTCGAGCTTCAGGATGGAATTGACGCGGATTTCCCAGATACGCCGGTTGAAGTCAGAGTTCTCGGCCGCTATTTCGCGGCTGCGGAGCTCGCCTTCGATCTGGACATGGGCGCCTTTGGTCAGCGTTGCGGCAAACTCGGCGAGCTTCCCAAAGACCACGCAGCGATGCCATTCGGTCTGCGCGACATACTGGCCGCTCTTTTTGTCCTTGTAAGAGGATTTGGTTGCAAGTGAGAGAGTTGTGAAGCTACGGTTATTGGCGTTGCGAACTTCCGCGTCGCCGCCGAGGAATCCGATGAGGCTGACTTTGTTCTGGTACATGATCTTGTCTCCGTTTTGTTGAAATTCCCGCATCTTGCTCGGGTCACACTTGAGCGAAGCCAGCAAGGGGGCCGGCTCCCAAGGCCGAAGCTCTGCATTTACGGAGGCTCCGGAGAAATCTTTTCGCTGCACTTTGCGAACAAGATTTCGAGCGGAAACCGTAACCCACAGGGCGACGTGCACCGGGGTCCCCGACAGGTCCGCTTTTGACCTGGTGGGGTGGTCAGTCGAAGCAGAAGAGCGAGTTGCCGCCGGGCGCCGGCTCTGCCCCGAAGCCGTGACCGAGCAGAGAGCGGGATGCGAAACGGCAGACGCCCTCCGGATCAAAGTCACCCACCCGGTTCCGGAACAGGAGGCGCGCCAAAACTGTCGGCTGAGACAATTCGCTGACCGGCCTCCTGCAACACACACGGCGGCAGTGCGCGCACCATTGTCACTTACAGGGCTCGCGCGCCAGAGCCGCCCCGCTCCTGACGCCACAGCCAATCGTTCAGATCGGAGACGCGAAAGCGCCAGTACTTGCCGACATGCCGCCCTGGGATCTCGCCAAGGCGCGCCTTCTTCTTGAGCGTCTTGGGATGCATGCGGAGAAGGGACGCCGCCTCGATCGCATCCAAGAGAGGTTCGAATTCAATAACCGGGAAGCGCTTCTGAATACCAATTTGAGTAGAGCGTGATGAAAGGGGCAGCGCCATCAAGCCTCCAATGACGCGATGATGGCTGCGTTTTCCCTATATGTCCAAGGCTTTCTTCGCCAATGTTGATGCGCAAAACGCAACAACAAGGTGCAATTTGGCACCCCTCGGAACCTTTGGGTATACCTGGTCCTTCGAGGCGATCTCAAAAAAACTCAGTTTCTGGGTTCCGACAGAGACACGGTTCGTATTCGGCGCGAAACACCGGCTACGACAATGATGGCGCCGAATCTGGATTTTGAGCGTCCGGAGCGATCCGCATAGGTCTGGAAAGTGGCGCGCTCTCCACCTGGCTCTGGCACTCCCTCAGCGACATGGGGCTGCCGACAGTCTGCCTGGATTCCCTCCATGCTAAGGCTGCGTTGAACATGCAAGTGAACAAGACGGATAAGAACGACGACGACGGGATAGCTCACATCGTGAGAACAGGTTGGTACCGTGAGGTGAAGGTAAAGAGGTAAAGAGCATGGACAGCCATAGCGTCCGGGCGATGCTTGGGACACGCAGTCAGCTCGTTGGAATCCGTACCGATCTACCAACCAGATACGCGGGTTCTTAAAGACATTTGGCATTGTGCTCAGCAAGAATGGCGGAAAGGTGCTTGAGCAACAGGTGAGAACTGAGGCTTGGCAACAACATGTTGAACAAAGCGCTTCGGGCATTGATAGCAGTGTTGCACAGCGTGAAATGAGCAGATTGCGAGACTCATTCACGCCTGCGTTGCTTCGGAGGAGATTTGCGCGGAACAACCCTCTAGACTGCTGCCCTTTCTTTCCTCCGAAGCCAGCGGTGCATCGAGTTTCCTCAGCGCGAGTTCGTATGCATCGATGATACGGGCCTGACCTTACCACGACTTCACTAAGAAGATCCCATTTGCCTAAACAGCCAAAGCCTCGCTACTGACCAGTCTCTTTTCACGGATCGTGCCGATATGTTCAATACGTTCCCGATCTCTTCCATTGACAATCCAGCGAAATAGCGCAGTTCGACCACTTTCGCCCGTCTCGGATTCAGTTTCTCGAGATGATTGAGAGCATCATGCAATGCGAGCACCTCATCGGAACGATCGTCAAAGATAACGGCATCCTCTTTGAACTCGACTCGCTGAAAACCCCCGCCTCGAATCCGGGCCTTGCGCGCTCGCGCGTGGTCAACAAGCACGTGGCGCATGACATTGGCTGCAACAGCAATAAAGTGTTGGCGACTTTGCCAATCGACGGTATCGCTAATGAGATGCAAGTACGCTTCGTTTATTAGAGCCGTCGGCTGTAAAGTGTGATCAGGCCGTTCGCGTTGCATGTAAGACTTAGCTAGTCGGTGAAGCTCATGGTAAACGAGTGGGAAGATCTTCTCGGCAGCAGCTTTGTCGCCGCCCTTCATGGCTCTTAATAGAGTTGTGACATCCCCATTAGACGCGCTCATAAATTGCTCGTACTTACTCCAGAAACCCACTAGAGCTAAGAATCTGATCGGGCATTTCTGCCCGATCAGTTCAAGGATTGCCACGGCATCGTGGGGTGCTCCGGAACCAATACGATTGTACGCAATGCTTCCCAGACCAAAAGCGTCGCCACGAAAAAAAACGCACCGAGGGGAAAGGGGGCGAAGATTCGACGAAACTAAGATCGGAAGCTTTCAACGCTAGCGAGAATCTAAACAAAATCTAGTCGTCACTCCAAGCGTTTTATGTTCTATGATCGCCTCCAGCACCGCCAACAAAGGAAATGCTCCACTGCTCAAATGCAGGAGCCGTCTAGCTCTTAACGTGGGGCCGTGGATCCTGGTCCATTATTTTTCAGTCCCCCAAGGAAGGTATTGTCGGTAGTGCACTTTTAGCGGGTCTGGTTCGATCGGACTATGTCTACTCAACGCGAGTTGGTCGAGCAACTCTTCGAAGCCGCACTGACGTTCAGCCCGTCTGAGCGAAATGCGTTCCTCGAAATGAGGTGCGGCGGCGATGCCGAGTTGCGACGAAAGATCGAGGATCTTTTGGCGGAGGATGCCCGAGCCGGAAGCTTTCTCAAGCATCCTCCTTTTCATCTTCTTCGCGACTCGGTAAGCAATCCCAGAACTCATGAGGCTACGCGACCACTCAGTCACGATGGGATTCCCCGAGGAGAAAGACCTGAAGGGCAACTCAGACCTGGTGATGTTCTTGGTAGGAGATTCAAGGTTCTCCGCTATTTGAATAGGGGTGGCATGGGTGAGGTGTATGAGGCCTGGGATTCTGACCTGGGTGAAGTTGTGGCGATCAAAACCATCCGATCTGGACTGATGTCGGATCCGACGATAGTCGATTACTTCAAAGAGGAGGTCAAGCAAGCCCGGAAAATTGCTCATCCTAATGTTTGTCGCGTTTATGACCTGTACAGCCACGAAAACAACCCAGCCGACCGCATTTGGTTTTTGGCTATGCAGCTGCTGGATGGCGTGACACTTTCGGAGCAGCTTCGCCATGGAGGAGCGTTCTCCCTCAAAGATGCGTTTTGTTTGATCCAGCAGCTGGTTTGTGGTCTTGCTGCAGCCCATGAGCTCGGTGTCGTCCACAGAGATTTCAAGTCCGCGAATATCATGCTCGTTTCGGCAGCTGGAGGGAAAACGAAAGCTGTTATTACCGACTTTGGATTAGCAAGGCGCATTAATGCGACAGGGGCCTTCACATCGGGACATGGAGGAGAAGGGACTCCCGCATATGTCGCACCAGAACAATGGTGCGACGGCGTTGCAGGACCGTCGGCCGACCAGTATGCGCTAGGCGTAGTCATTTGCGAGATGATCCTCGGCGAACGTCCAACCCCCGCGAGATTAGATGGGCCACAATTATTGCCTGCGCGGCTGCCAGCCGGCCGGAAAATAGAAGACCGTTGGGAAAGAGTGATCGGGCGTTGCCTGGAGGTCAAACCGGAAGACCGGTACGGCTCGGTAACCGAGATTCTTCCAGCGCTCGATCCGCCGCGCCGGCTCGGGACCACGCTCAGGTGGCTGGCAGCTGCGATAGGCCTTCCAATACTTGCGGCAGCTGGAGTGCTGCTGGTTGCGAGGTTGAACCGGGTGCCCGCAATTCAAGATCTCACGCAGATAACCCCTCTAGAAAGCCTATCGGCCGATCCAAGTCTCTCAAGTGATGGCAAGACCATCGCCTATTCTTCGAATAAACAAGACGAGGCGAACGTTGATATTTGGGTGCAGCACGTTCCAGACATTCCGGGTACTTCTGTGCGTTTAACGAGCGATCCGGCAACAGATGGTGAACCCTCTCTCTCACCCGATGGTCGCACCGTGATCTTCCGTTCGGAGCGCGCCGGAGGCGGGCTTTACATTTCTGATGCTGCCGGGGGCGGCGACCGGCTGCTTGTCAAGGGTGGCCGTGGACCCAGGTTCTCGCCTGATGGCCGTTCCATTGTTTATTGGACCGGTGACGACAACATGGTTATAGCTTCGGGGCATATTCACGTGATGGACCTAGTGAAAGGAGTAGACGTCGACATTACCCCAGACAAAATCGCCGACGCCCGACAGCCGATCTGGAATTCGGATGGCCGCCATATCCTTTTCAACGGCTGTCCTAAGGGGCGTGAGTCACTTCCTGACTGCTTCGACTGGTGGGCGACAACCAAAGACGGAAGGGAGCTGCACCTCACAGATGCGAAAAAGTCATTAGAGGCAAAAGGCTTGAAGCAGATTGGTGAATTTGGTGGCTGGTATGGCGGCACCGTGCTATTCAGCGCGGGCGCCGAAGAAGAAGTAAGAGTAGATAGCGGTGTTTGTAAATTTTGCACCAGACACCGCGAAGTGATGCATCTCTGGGAGCTTGACATTTCGCCCAAAGACTCGATTGTTAAGGGAACTCCCAGGGAACTTCCTGACGATGCAAGAGTAGCGGTCACGTCATCCTCTCTGGCGAGAAACATCCTGGCCTTTACTGATTTACCTACGGCATTTAACGTCTGGCGCATCGATTATGGAAGTAACCCAATTACAGCGTACAAAGTGACACAAGATGCCGATCCGGACGATAACCCTTATATATCCCAAAATGGACGGTGGCTGGCTTTCATCAGGGGATCCGCAAGTGACCGAGGAGTGTGGATCCGGAATATGATGTCGGGCAAAGAGATTCCTTTTCCAGTGCCAGGATCAAGCAAACGTGCCCCAATCATCAGCAATGACGCCGCGACAGTGATTTATGAAACGGTCTACGCATCCCCGAAGCCAAAACCTAAGACAGATATTCCCGCAATCTTCCTGGCCAGATCTGGCACTGAGCCATCTAGATTATGCACCTCTTGCCGCAACCCGACTGGGTGGTTCAACAGTGAGGCCGGTTTCTTCTACAGCAACGCTTCGATGTCGCAGGTCATGATGTATTCTTTTGGCGATCGGCAGTCAAAAACATTACTAAGCAAGCAGGGAGCTTACTTAGGTGAAGCCACTTGGTCTCCCGCGAACGAATACCTCCTCTTCACGGCCTCTACAAAAAGTGTAAGCGGTAATGATGGAAAGGGTAACGGTGCGAATGAAAACGGCATGACTAGCCAGATATTCGCTGCCCATTTCCCGCATGGTGCCAAAGTACCCGACAGCAAGTGGATCCCCATCACTGATTCGTCAGAATCGAGCGAAAAGCCGCGCTGGTCAGGAGACGGCAAGACTATCTTTTACTTGTCAAACCGCGATGGCTTTTGGTGTATTTGGAGACGGCGCTTCGATCCTACTTCCCCGCAGATCGTCGGAAATCCCGTTGCTGTTAAGCACTATCATGGATCGGCGTTGTCTCCTTACCCTGTGGCTTCATACTTATTCAATCTTTCGGTGGCCGGTGACTCACTTTACCTTAATGTGGCGCACATCAGCGGCACTATTTACACAGGGCAGATAGAGCGCCAAAAATATTTGCCCAAGTCACTTGATAGGTAGCTGCAATCGCAGTATATTCGGCGGAAGCGAGGAATATTATGGCACAACCTCAAGGGCCGATAGACTTCTTGATTCACAAACAGGGCAAGAAGTTAACTGAACAAGATGTAAAAGATGCTTTGAATAGGGCGGCGTCGAACCCGGAGTTTGTCCGAAGACTGGTTAAGGCTCATGCTACTTCCCCTACTGATGAAGCGATAGTTTCAAGTAAAAGGAACGGGCCCCCTCCTACTTCTTAAAACAGAGCGCGGTTCAATCTAGCTTAAGCTGCTACGCCAGAAGACATCTTCTTTCTCTCACCGATAGGTGCACCCTTCCTAGAGGGCCATAAGTTGTTTCACGCCTAATCGACGATGTTCACAGGGTGAGTATGCGAGTTTGTCTGATCAATGCCGCTACAGCCGCCGAATTCACTGACGCAACCGAACTGCGTGCAGAAAAGATACGCCGAGAGAGTTGTGAACCCCAGCTTGGCATCCTCAGTCTCGCTGCTGTTTTAGAACGACAGGGATGTGCGCCTTCGCTGGTCGACCTGAACCGCCGCTTCTACAAGTACGCAGATTCCGCCGACGACTCGGAGAGAGGTGATTTTGCTTATGTAGCAGGGATCGAGATCGCTTCCCGAGAGGCGAACGTCTATGCTTTTGGGTCGATCTGCAGTGCCTATCCCCTCACAATTCGAATCGCCAAGCTCGTGAAGGCGCTTCGGCCTGAGTCCACCATCATCTTCGGTGGCCCGCAGGCATCTGTTGTTTCCGTGGAAACTCTGCAAAGCTTCCCCTTCATAGATTTTGTGTTGCGTGGCGAAGCCGAGGAGACTCTTCCAGTTTTTCTTAATGAGCTTGGCGGTGGGCGAAAATTCGACCGAGTGCCCGGACTGACCCGCCGTTCCCCCTTGGGTATCCAATATAATCCGGACGCGCCGCTGGTAAGTGATCTCGACGCTCTACCATCACCTGCCTATCATTTGACGGGTGAATTGGTGGGGTTGCATCGTGCCTCCCTCGAACTCGGGCGGGGATGTCCGTTTGCTTGCACCTTTTGTTCCACTAACGACTTTTTTAGGCGGAAATTCCGGCTCCGGTCTCCAGAGCGTGTGGTCGGCGATATGCGGGCGATTGAGCGGGAATACGGAATCCGCGATTTCGACCTAGTGCACGACATGTTCACCGTCGATGCCAAGCGCGTAAGGGCCTTTTGCCGTACGCTCATCGACTCCGGTGAGGGCTACACATGGACCTGCAGCGCCCGCACCGATTGTGTCGACGAAGAGCTGATTGAGGACATGGCGGCCGCCGGTTGTAAGGGCATGTTCTTTGGAGTTGAAACCGGATCGGCAAGAATGCAAAAGATCATCGATAAGCATCTTGATCCAAACCGAGCTCATGAAATTATCGACATTGTGGAACGGGCCGGGATCCGCGCGACTGTATCCCTAATCACTGGATTTCCGCAGGAAACATGGAGCGATTTGAGAGATACCGTACGGATGTTCATGCATTCAGCACGCGTGCCCGGTTCTGGTCCTCAGCTGAATCTCCTGGCCCCCCTTGCCAACACACCGCTGCACGTGAAGTACAAAGACCAGATGACGCTCGACCTGCTTTGCTCCGACATGTCACATCAGGGCAGAAGACAGAATCCGGAGGACGTGGAACTCATCTCCCACCATCCCGATATATTCCCTAACTTTTATCTCCTGCCCACTCCTGATCTTGATCGTGGAGTTTTACTGGAACTGCGCGAATTCATGCTCATGGCGACATTGCGCCTTCGGTGGCTGCTTGGAGCAGTTGACCAGGCGGCCAATGGCATTCTCGAGGTCTTCGTCGAGTGGTACGAGCAGAGGAAGTGCATGTATCCATCACTTGCTGGATCAGACATCCGTCAGTACTACCGCACCCCCCAATTCCGGTTGGACTTTATTGAATTCCTGAATAAACATTTAGTAGGATCTGATCCAAAAGTAGAGGTGCTTCTTGAGTTCGAAGGAGCTCTGACCCGATCACGGCCTGCGAAATCCTCGTTATCTGCCAGTGCAATCAAACTCGACAGCAAATCACCATTAAACTGGTCCGACATCCCGATTCGTGAAGGACAGAGCCGAGTGATTGAGTTGTCATGTGACTTGCAGGGCGTCATTGATGCGGTACAGGAGCGTCGGGAGCCTAACTGGGAATCCGGTCCGCACTTTTATGTGGTGGTCCAGGCCGAAAATACCATTTATCATGTTTCGCCTAGGATCGCGAAGCTTCTTGAGTTATGCAACGGCGAGCGAACGATCAGCAATGTAGTAATGCGGCTCTGTACTGAGATTCCTGAAGTCCCAGAAGCACTGCAGGACTACACTTTCGTTAATCTGCTGGAAAAGGGGCGCTTTGAGGGTCTGCTCGCGATATATCGTACCGCCTCGGAAGCCGCGGATAGCCAAGATGGCGGGTCCTCCATATCGGAATATAGCGTGATGAGTGCTTGCGCATCGGAGCAGAACCTGCCTTCAAGCCATGCGGAATAGCCTTGCTGTATGCGGACAATATCGGCGGAATGATTTAAGCTCTTGCTGATGCCATCGGCGGCAATCATTCCAGACATGATTGCCATTAGTACTCCGTGTGATGATGCCGGATCGAGTGCGCATGCCGCATCGCCCACCAGAAAGTAACCCGGCCCGGCACACGGTCTCGCAATTTTCCACGTCACGTCGCGAGCGCTCGGCTTTCCGATTGGGATTGCACGAGCTAGAATGTCCGGCACGAGGCGGGCGCTTCTCCGTCTATCCGTCAGGTTTAAGCTTACCCATGCAAATTTGTCCTCCCTGATGGGGGCAGTCCAAGTCCACCCCCCGCCGACCATCCGAAATTCGGGCAGCGTCGATGACATTTCTAACTCGTGGCCGGGGTCGAACCATCCATAATGGGCCACGAGAAGTGTGGACACGCGAAAACTCCAAATAGGGAGAAGTCGCCTAAGCCATTGGGAGGAACCACTCGCATCTATAACGAAGCGTGACTCAAAGGCCCGGGTGCCAGTTACTAGGCCAGAAACGGCGTTGCCACGCAGACGCGGGCGAATGGCCCGCTCACCGAGTAAAACCTTTACTCCGCCAACTATCGCGCGATCAAGCAGAATTCTGTGCAGTTTTCTACGCTCCGCTTGGTATCCAAGCCGCTGCACACTGCGATCTGATCCGTATGCCTGGAAAGAAGGGTTGGTTTCGGACCGCAGAAAATAGCCAGGATGGCGGAGGAAGTCTGCTTGATTCACTTGAGTGCTGATGCAGAGAGAGCGAAAGAGCGGTTCCAACCCGGGGTGGAGTGTTTCTCCTGGCCGCTCGCTAGGTTCAGAGTCGCTTTCCAGCAGCAAGGTGCGGAGGCCATTGGCGCTGCAAGTGATCGCCGCGGCAGAGCCGGCCGGCCCGCCGCCGACAACGATGACGTCAAAAATCCCTGTCAAATTCTTCTACACTCCAGCCACATGGATTGCCGCGGTCTTCCCATGCAAAAGCGTATTCACTCGAATAAAAGACGCGCCTCTCGTCAAGTGTGGCCCTGGTGATTCTTGGCCTGCCCGGTTTCGTCGCTATAGAACCGAATCGGGCAATCTCGATTCGGTATGTCAGGTTCTGGGCCACGTGCCAGCCGCATGCGTGGATTTTTTCAAACTCATCGTCAGTTGGGTGACGAAAACTTAAGAACGGGTATCGGGCGCGTTCTTTACTTTTTGTTACGCCGAGGAACTGAAATACTCTGGCGGACGCCAGTGTTCGCCTAATGTAGTCCTCAAGAGTAACCTCTGCAAACGTCTCGTAGGGAAACCTCTTCTTATAGATGCTCTTTACATAGTCTGCATAGGCAAATGATGGGTATTCGGCCACTGGTCCAGTCGTTATTGGCCTAAGTATTCCGTCCCAACCGACCTGATCGTCGACAATTGGAGTGACAGAAGGATACTCCTCGAGCGCAAAGGTTCGCGTAACATCTGGTACTGCACCCGGCCAGAACGATCCAAGCGCCGCACAGATCAGGGTGTCTTCAGGATAGGGCGATCCCAGCCCATAGTTCGCCAAATGGAAGGTACCTCGTTTGCGTCTCGCATCCCGATTAAAGTCCTGGGATGAATCCCATCCAGGCTCAAACAGGTTCGTAGCTCGATAAGAAAGCGTTGATTCGCGGCGAGGGAGTTTTCTAATGATTTTGCTACGGCGTCCAGGCTTCCGATCCATGCCGATGATTGCGCTCATTGCGGTTTCAGTGCTGTCGAAACCAGCCTCCAGCAGGGTTATATTGGCGGGCAGCCGCGAACCTGATAGCGGGGTCGGCCTTGTTTCCGTATCTGCCCATATGCTGTTCTTGATCGCCCTTGGTGCGTCCCTTTCCCACCACTCGATCAGGTCCTGCTGCCTCACCAGCGGAAAAAAGTCGGGCTGGGCAATTATCGAGAACGCCGCCCTGCTGTGGGGAATCATATGGGCCAGCGCAGGGCAAGTGGCCTCAACCCAGCCATCCGCAGTGTAGTCTATGAAATTAGCCGCCTTATATTTCCCCTCCTTAACGATTTCAATAATGTCTCTCGGGTCAACATTCGGCAAATAGACAATGCGCTGCTTGCCATTGTTATCCTTCTTAATGGCGTGCTTAATATGTACGAATTCCGGGCGAGGGATGGCGCCAAACAGTTCAGTCAACCACAAGGACGCTTGTAGCAATTTGTGACCTCGCGGCACGCGAAAGCCAACATATGTGCCGTTCGCAGTCCGGGCGGGTTTAATGAGAGGGTCGTGCCATATAGGCTTCACGAGGCCTTCTGCCCTGGAGAATTTGGCAAGACCCTCTGTGATCCGAAACGGCGACCTCTTCATCTGCGACGGAGTCCAGCCTGTGTTGTGATACTCGCTCTGAAGGGCCATGTGAACGCGCCTGATTTTTTCGTTGAGATGATGCGCGTTGACCTTCAGTTTGAGATTCAGGCCCTTAATGCATTCGGTTCCATCGAATAACTTGTGCAGCGGGACCCAGAACTTTCGCATTTCGTCTCCGCGACTGAAGCGCATGGGACCGAAAGTATTGGGGTTCCCTAATTGTTGAACCGCGACGAAAGTACCGAATCTTGCAGGAATAACGTGGACCTTGCCCTTTGAGCCTGAATAAGGGAAGAAACCGCGAGCTTCGCCCACATAATGGGCCCGGGCATTCCCGACTCGACTAATACCTGTCCGCGAGAAACATAGATCGGCATGGCGCCGGTGCACCGTGTCAATCGCCGGAGCATACTCATAGGCAAATACCACGACGGCCAACGGCCGGCCTGCCGCCCGTACAAGGAGATCGTCCAAGGACAGATGGGCAGCGCCATAGACGCAGTTTTCAATCAGCCCAAGCTCTGCCATTGTTGGATATTGCTCATTCGTTAATCCGTCAAAATGCACATGAGGCGAAGCAAACGCGTGATAGAAGAGACTTCGCGCTGGGTCGCCTGGCTCGATGCCGCGGCACCCATCGCGAGAAAACTCCTCCAAACCCCTACACTTATAATTGATCTTGATTTCGTTCAGGAGGAGATCGAATAAATTGCCTGGGGTACTGACTGAACTCAAGTCGAGGCCGGCTGCCTGGAGGTACGGACCGAAATACTTTTTATGCCTCTGCCAAATAATCCACAATTTGTTTTTTAGTGCCATTCAATATCTTCCACCTTCTTAGAAAAGCAAGAAAACGGGACAAAGCGCTGCTTAAATCACGGTCCGCACGTTCAGCACGTGGACACGATCGCATCAACCAGACAGAAAGCTTACCCAAAAGCGCAGCCGCAGGACTCGACAATTTCCAACATCTAAAGCTGTCAGTGACTCCCTAAACGGATAACGGCGAAATGCGCATGTTTATTATTGGGGAGATATTTGACGCATACAAGCGTTTTCTCCCGAACGGCTTGATCCAGTGAGGACAGAGAATCCCACAAGCCGACGCCGAAGCTTGGAAACGTACCGCTATTGCTCTAAGCGCAAGTCGTGCAGAAAAGTGCCAAGTTTCCGCAGTATTTTTGTGCGGAGCGGTTAGTTTCTAGTCGCCGAGTCCTAAGGCTCCCTCGTGCTTCGCTGATTTTGGAGAAGAGCCAACGCGCCGATGTCGATTCGGGGCCGAGGAGGAGAGCCGCTCACAGCCATCAATGCCTCTCTGAGCCACCAATGTTGTTCATTAGAGGGACGACTTCCCAACCCTAGTGGCCTGTCGCAAGGAAAACGTTAGTAGCGCAAGGACACCGGACGGGCAATCCTTATGACGGTTCCATCCAAGGGCGCGGATTCTGGCGCTCAAGGCGGTAACGAACTCTATGCGACAGGCCACTAGTACCGACGTCGCTTGTAAGCTTTGCTCACTTAGATCTCGACACATGAGTAACTGAGTTGAATTTCGTTGTCCCTTTTCCGCGTCGAATAGCGCTTATCTGGCAAATCTGCTTGGCGGGCTGTAGCAATTAACATCCACCAAGACTGAGAGGGCGGGCGATCGCTTTCCGTCTGGTCGACGCCATGTCTGCGGACGTACATGAACGGAAAAGGGGAGATCGATGACAAAAAACGGTCGTTTATGCAAATATTTGCGGCCCATTGGGTTCGCCTTAATGTTGGGCTTTACGCTCTTGATCGGCTGCACGGATCTTGGTGAAGTGACACAGTTTGCCGAAGCAAGTGCTAACGTGGGAAAGACTTTTCCCGCAATGGCGAGCGCGGCAAAAGACGCTTGCGCTAAGGCAAATACATTCGGTCACCTAAACAGCAATAATTTGCCGGAGCTCGACTGCTCAATTTATGACAGGCTGAACGCGCCCCTTGAACAGGTCAATGATGCCTTATTTGGGTACATCGCCAGCATAGGCAAACTAGCTTCAAAAGATGTCAGCAGTGCCGCCGCCGGTCTCAAGAATGTTTCGACAGATCTAAAACAGGCCGACCCCACCATATCTACGAGCAACCAAAACAAGGCAAGCGCGGCAACCTCACTCGCGACAGCTATCACGAACATCTGGGCGAGCCGTTATCGTGAGCACGAGCTCGAGAAACTTGTTGGTGAAAGCAACCCTCATGTTCAAAGTGTAGCGGCGTTCTTAAGCGATTATGCAGCTGATAAATTTCGCCAAAGTTTCGAAGATGAGTGGCGATACGAGAATAGTTACTGCACCGGCACAAGCTCGACCAGGGAACCAATTGCTGTGGACCTCCTTCGGATGATGTGTTCTCGCGATAAGGAGAAGGTTGATCGAAAGCTGGCGGCCGTCGAGGCATATCAGGCTGCACTCCAGACAATCGCCCAGACTCACAACAAGCTTAACGATGAGCGGGGTCATTGGGATCTCAAACAGCTTTCAAAAGACATCGGTCCCCAAATCGTGAGCTTGGGCAGTTCCGCTGTAACCATTAACAAGGCATTCTGAGGAGATTAACTATGCAATGGACATCGCTTGACCTCAAGAACATGGCGTCGATTCTCGACGATGTTGCTGACGCGGTACTAACATTCCGAAACCAAAACGCCGGCAATTTGACACAACTGCAAAAAAACCAGCTCACAGCACAATTTGGGCAGCTTGTTTCATTGGGAGAACAACTCGAGAATGAAGCCCTCGAAAACGCTCTTGTCGATATTGATGGAGATGTTACAGACCTTCAGAACGCCACCCACGATGCAACAAGAGCCCTACAGACAATCACGAAAGTGCAGAATGCCATCAATATTGCGGTCGCAGTGGCTGCACTCGGTGTGGCTATTCTTAACCCAAGTCCGGGAGGAATTGCCCACTCAGTTGACACACTTGTTCAGGCGATCCAACAGGCTAAGAATCCGCCCGGAAATACAGGACAAAATGGCAACTGAATGTTGCATGCCGCATGCTCTTGCCCGACCTTTTGTGCCAGCAGGATTCTCAGCATAACGCTATCAGGGAGCGTCGCTAGGTCGCAACAGAGTTGTTATTTCCCCCGCTAGCCACAGCATCGATTCTGTTCTTGATAGGTGATCGCCCGAAAATTAATACTTCATCCGATAACCGTTGCCGAGTTCAGGTGCGGTGCGTAGCGCACTATCGCACCGCATCGGCGGAAGGTCGTTCGCAATGGCACGCCAGACAGCATTCATGATAGCAACTGTGGCTCTCCTTTCCGGAAGTCTATTGCAGAATTTCAGAACTGCCGTTCCGGGAAGTCCAACGACGTCCCCTGATCGAACAAAGCAAACAGCCCGGATCTCGCAGATTTCGGACTCTCCAGCCCCACGTTCACGCGCTCAAAATTCTGATCAAGGAACGGCGCAAGCGAACGCGATTGCGGGCAAATACCAATTGCATCTGGGACACATCACCGAAGCTCAAAGTCAATGTTCTGCAGCACTGGCGAGCGATCCGCAGAACATAGCCGCGATGGAGTGTCTTGACCTAGCGGCCTCCATGACCATCGATGACCAGCTCAACAAGGCTGATTACCTGATCCTGGTTGGAAAGCCCAGCGAGGCTTTCGACATCGCCGCGAACTTCGTGCACTCCCACGCCGCTCCGGAACAGCAAGTTCGGGCGAGGCAGATCCTCCGCAAGGCGCGACCTTCGATATTTAGGAGGTTATGGACGGCGACGCCGGATTGGACTCGCCAGATCATCATCGCTCTGCTGTTCATCATGGCAGCGACAATCCTCATTTGCACCGCGCGTCGAATCTGGACCGCAATCCGGAGCAGTAAGAGATTTCGAAGGAGGACCATCTGGGACTTACTACCCCTTACGGCCGTGTCTGGATCGACGGATGGACAGAAAGCGACCGATGGGCTGCATGATGCGCTCTCGCGGCTCGGTGATGAATTGGATCGTAGTCTCTGGGAACCCGGTCTGTTACTTCTAAGGCCGACGCCACCCGCGAGCTATGAGCCTGCTGTTATCAGTGATTTTCTGAAGGATGACTCCCAGCCCGCCATTGTGATTGCGCCAGCAATGCCAGACCTTCGACTAGAATGGAACTTCCACGAAGTCCGTTTGGATGAAGCCGTGCAAAATCTTCAGCTCAAGGCTGCGGCGGGCATTGATGTCGGATCAGTCCTTCGCTTTCTGATGGCACTCAGTAAGTGGATCACAGCTGGTACGCCTACCATCAGCGGCCTGGTAGAAAGAAGTAGCTTAGCTGTTAACTCCTCCGAGAGAACCGTCGCCCCAGATGTCCAGCCTAATCCACCTGACAACGACAGCCGAGATTCAGGCTGTGAGCTAGAGACCTTCTCCATTCACCTTGCAGCGCGAGGTATTGGTGTACGCACGATTTCTATCACTACTTCCAGCGATGTTAACGCCGGAATCGATTGTGTTCAGCTCGCTGCGGAGCGCGCCGCTTTCAAGTTTCTGATTCGCATGAAATACCCTCAGATGACCAACGACGAGGTGAATGGGCTCGCAGCATTGCGGCAGGGTGCTTCGTTGTTCTCCGAGTTTGCTGGAACTATCCCCGATGGCGGGAGTGCTGCTACCACACGAAATTCCGCCCTGAAGAGCGCTGCTCAGAATCTTGCCTTCTTTCGGACTTCGATTCCGACTCACTGCGGAGTGTCCGGATCTTCTCAGACGATCAGTGAGGCGAAAGAACCCAGTTCCCTCGGCATCGGAACCGTACATGGGCCAGTCCGGCAGACGGACAACCAGTCTCAGATTGCGGTTGTCAAAATCTCTGACGAAAACAGGCAGGGCGTATTGTTGGCAGAGGGCGTGGCGCACGCTCTGGACGACGATCCAAAAACCCGAAATGCCGCAATTAATTGCTTCCGCCAACTCCAGGAATGGCCAGGCTCCGCGGACACCTTGTCGTTGCGGCAGCAGGCGGCATACAACGAAGCAATAGTTCGGCGAGCCATGGGGTATTACGGACAATGTGTTTTGATGTTGACTGAATTATTGGGAGATGAGGTTCCCGGCGCCGACGGAAGCCTCCCCATTACGCAGTCGCAAAAAGTCACGCGGAGTACGTTACCTGATGCCATTTGTTTCGCCGCTCGCCTGGCGCGCCTCGCAGCGTTTGCACAATATACTCGAGACGATTGGACCACGTTGCCCGAAGAACGAGCCGCGCTTCTCATAAATGACGCCGTAAAACTTGTAGATGATCTCGGAGACTTGTGTGCGCGGGCTGACATATCTCTCCACGACTGCAGGTTGGCGAAGTACATGCGCGGCGAAGCCCAGCGAAGAGCCGGCCATGTCGCGTTGCGCCGCGCAATCCAAGGTGCCGCAAGCAGATTCTATGACCCGACTACTAACCGGCCAACAGGCTTACTCAGCAGCGCCTTGGAGGAGAGCGATCCCCTCGACAAAGCAGTAATCGATTCTTTGAACCTCTCCATCGGATGGATGCGCGAGTGCGAAGAGTTCTCTCCCAGTTGCGAATTATTTTGCGATATCGCGGAATCATATCTCCTCCTCAAGAAGTTTCCGGGAGCGCAGGCTTACGGCCGTCACGCCACATTACAGGCCAGCCCATCAGACAAGGCGCCTTCTGAGATCTGCACCACGTTTGGGCACGATCCTTCCTACGAACGTGCCTTCTACCTGGCGGCGGAGAGCTACATGCTGGTGGGCAACAAGGCTCTGGCGAGGAAATATGCTGAGCGCTTCCTGGGCACGGTGAGCCTCGATGAGTTCAAGGCGCTTCGCGACCAAATAGGTATCGAGGATCCAACGGCGGAATGGAGTGTCTCCGACACAAGTGACGACAAATCGGGCTCTGCACTTACATAGTCGAGCATAAGCCGAGTTCGCGACACACATATCGCCTGTGGGGCGAGATATCCGACATCGTTGAAAACCCGTCAGAGCGACAAGAGGCGACTACTCGAGAGACTTGATCGCCTGGTTTATGGTCACTAATCGAGGCGCGCGACTAGATTTCCAAGCGACCTACCATCCGACTGATCAAATCGAGATAGGCGATCCTCTCGATGACACTAACGGAAAGCTGTCTGCCCTGCTTAGACAACCAAAGAATGTGACACATTTTGGCGGATATGTGATCTTGCAATAACTCACTAGCCCGTGTGTTATCAGCACTTTGAGATCTCTATTAATGGCCAAGCCTAAGTTTATAAGAAACATGGCACAAGACTGCGGTCTTTTTCGCTTATCTGGTTAACTTGCGGATGCGACCGGTCGGCATTGCCTGACTACCCGAAAGCCAGCGTAACGTTGAGGCGTGTTCGTAAGTAGGCTTGATTCCTTGGAGAAGGCCAACATGAATAAGAATCAAGGGACAACAATTGGAGCCATCGTCCTAGCTGGACTCCTTCTCCGGCCCGCGGGGTCCTCCGCTCCTCCAGCGACGGAATCGGATAGAAGCGATTCAAATTTGCCGGTGAGTTCGCAACCGCTGGAAGCGCATGGCGAAGGCCCGTGGATTGCGTCGTGTAAATATTGGGCGGCGGCGCGGCTGCCTGAGATTGAGACGAAGGCGGGATCATCTGACGAAGTCCACCATAGTTTCGACGAAACGAACAGTCGGATCGACTGGCATCTCTGGGGGATGGTTAAAGACAATGAATCGGGATGCAAAGGGGAAGACTTTAAGCGGTGGGGCTTTCCGGAAAATAACAAAGCCGTCGATGTTACAGCTGTCATTGCCACCGTACCCGATCCAGTTCATACTCATCTAGCGATGGCGTTCGATCGAACGGTGGATGCGCTCCTTCAAGCCGCTGCTGACAACAACTATGTGAGCAGCTACTATTGGCTACCTTGGAGAAATCGGGGCTGTTCGTCAAAGCCTTTTGAGTGTTCTGGAGATGCAGAGCCGGGCCATGACTCCAAGCGTGAGCGGCAGCCAGGTCTCATCGTCCTCAAGTATGTGCCCGCACAAGAGGATGTGGCAAGCTTCGATACCTACCATCGCGTTATTTATCTTTTCCTCGTGGCCGAGACTCCAACCCAAGGAGTCGATGGATTTCAACTTCACAACGCTTTTTCCTACGAGGACGTTCTGGAGGATGAGCTGACGAAATTCGGAGAGCGATTTTCAAGGGGACACCGATCTGGCGCCACCGCCATCATCGGCCCCATGTACTCTGGCTCGGCAGCGTCTCTGAGAATCGCCATCGAGACGGAAATGAGACGGCGGCCCCAAGATTTTCAGTTTGATGTAGCTGGTGCCACCGGAACTTTTCTCGCCTTGAATCAGCTAACGGCCGGCCGGTCGGTCACCAAGCCGCGGGTCAGTTATTTAAGTTTCGACCAAGACGGTCACTTTGACGAAGAAACCTTTGTTAATCGCCTCAAAAGTTCGGGGTATGACCTCAACAGCGTTGCTTTGCTCACCGAAGACAACACTGCTCTCGGAAATTTCGTGTCGTCGAAGGATCCGTTAAATGATCGACTCCTGCGAATTCGCTTTCCAAGAGAGATCTCACTCCTACGTAATGCTGAGGTTACCCAAGCAACTAACGATCCCACTACCACAGGTTCGGTTCCCGGCCCCTACCTTCATCTTTCTCTCAAGGACTCTAGCGCCGAAGACAGCGTTCCGCAGTTTTCGCGAGAAAATACGCCTCTCTCTCAGGAAGCGCAGATGATGGCCATTGCGCGTCAGTTCCATCGAAACCGCATTCAATTCATCGCGATTGTTGCATCCAACAGTCTCGATCAGATCTTCCTCGCGCAATTTCTTCATCGCGCTTGCCCGGATGCGAGGCTCGTCTTTTTCGGGAGTGACTTGTTGATGGTAAGAGAGGTTGACAATGTTCCTTTCATTGGCACAATTACAGTAACTCCCTACAGCATGATCGGCTTGGGGCAATTCTCCAGTTCCGTCATTCGTGCGTATCCAGATTCCCAAAGCGAGGCATACTACAACGCAGCAAGCTACACCTTTTGGGACCGGACTTTAACACCACGATTAAAGGGATACCGGAGCCCATTCGATCCTCATGATGCTCCATTTCTGCATCCATCCCTGTGGGCTACCACCATTGGTGCTGATGGGTATTACCCCCTTAGCCTCCTCAGTCCCTGTGCCAGTAGTCAGCAAGAGATCCTACCAACACTCGATCAACGCGGCCAGCCCATCCAGCAACACTGTCAAGAGGTCATCAAATCGCAACCACACAAGCTTGGCCAGTCTGCCCTTCGATATGTAAGAATTTATCCTTCCCTCCTGTGGGTAGTTCTCTGCCTCCTCGTTTCGCTGCTATGTCTCGCCCATTTCATAATTTTGTGTGTAGCGGATTACTGGTCTCCTTTCACACGCGATCTCGCCATTGGGGAGAACGATCAGCCGCGACGCCGGTCGGCCTACATCCAGGTTGGGGTTTCCATGTTGGTTTGCATGGCCTTCGTGGTTGCCTACCCTGTCATTTCACTTGCATTCCTGGTTCACCTGAACTTCAGCAGCATCCTTTTGAGCGCCTGGACGCTCGCCTGTGGTCTTGCCGCGTTCGTCGCTACAATCTGGAAGTCGCGGGGGCACATCGGCCGGGCGAAAATGCCAATAGGATGCGAGCAAGACCGTACGAAATTTCAGCGGGCATATTACAGCATGGTCGCCAACGTCTATTTCTTTATCAACCTGCTTGCCTGGATTACCTTATCTGGAGTGGTCGGCGTTTGGACCTTTCTATGCAGCCGTCAGGTAACCGGAGAATATTATTCATATGTAGGATTATCATTTAGCTTTCGCTGTATCCATCCCGCTAGCGGCGTTTCCCCAATCGTACCCATGCTGTTATTGCTGATCAGTTGGTACGTCTGGGCGTTTTTCCAGACGTGGCGGTTGCGCTTCTCCGACAGTGGAAGGCCTTGGTTACCAAGAGATGTGACTGGCAGTCGTCTTTTCTTCGTGTCCGACGACGACTTGAGAGAGTGCGATAGTCCCAGGAAATCATGCCTATATAAGAACATCACCTGTTTGCTGATAACCAGGCAAGTGATCCGCAGATTCCGAACGTCAACTCAGATGTGGGTCGACATCGCAATCGACGGAGCGCTTGTGATCGCCTATGGAAGTCTACTGATTTGCTTTTCGCTCTTCAGCCCCATTCGAAGCCTGGATCACTTTTTATCGACTGATTTTGGGCACATCCCAAACTTGTCGTGTCCATATGAGTTTCTGGTCAGCGTTCTTTTCTTTCCTTTACTCGTAGTGGCCCTTTCCGGCTGGCTGCGATTGATTGTAATCTGGGGCGCGCTTCGAAGAGGATTGCTTGACCGCCTCGAAAATCAGCCGATTCGATTTGCATTTAGTCGCCTGAAAGGGATGGGCTGGATGACGATGCTGCGGCAGGGCGGCTTGAAAGAGCAATGGCGCGATATGGCCCGATCAGTTGAATCTATCCGGCAGATACTCCACGATCCGGATTTGATTGCCCAGGTGTCGACATCGGACCACGAACAACTCGCAGCCGCCCAGGCTGATCTATTAGCGACCATCGCGCAACTTCAAGCACGGCTTAAGCAGCGCGAAGACAATTTGGCTGCGCAAATTCATGACTACTATTTCATGAAAGGCATCGAAGTCCAACTTGCAAGATTCGCGGAATTACTTCTATCCCTCGTGTTGATTCCATATTGGCAAAATGTGCGTAGCGGCTTGGTGGACAGTGGCGGCAACGAAGAACTGCCGATCAAGGCTCGCCGCTCAGAGATGCACGGCGACCACCCGCATCTTCCAATGGAACTCCACGCTGCGACGATCTCCAGTGATCCGACGAGAATCTCACTGGCGGAAGAATTTGTAGCAATCCGCTATGTGTCACTCATTCGCGCCGTTCTCACTAATTTGCGTTATTTGATGCTCTTTGTTTCAGTTTCCTTCGTTCTCTCGATCATCGCGTGGAACTCATACCCTTTCCAGCCACGTCAATGGGTAGATTGGCTATTCACTGGACTTCTCGTTTTTCTCGGCTCAGGGATCATCTGGGTCTTTGCCCAGATGTACCGCAATCCTATTCTCAGTCGTATTACAGAGACCAAAGCCAACGAGCTAGGGTGGGACTTCTATTTCCGAGTATTATCCTTCGGAGCTCTTCCAGTATTGACCTGGTTGGCCTATGAGTTCCCAGACATCGGGAACATAATTTTCAAGATTCTCCAGCCCGGCATTGACGTCGTCAAATAGCATTGCGAAACAACCCCTTCAGTTCGGCTGGTGTAGTACCGATCAAAGGAGCCGGATTCGCGTAGAACTTCGGACAAAAAGGTGCTGTGGCTTCTGCACCTTTCCCAATCTGCCGATAGGAATGAAATTTGTGAAGGACGTCCGCACCGAATCACTCTCGCGCTTTAACGTTGTTGCATTCCCAGAGCAAGGCGCCGTGGATGGCCAAAGGTATGTGTTTATGCTGCGAGAGAAGGCTCCCCCGTTGTCGTCATGCATGAGTTACCTCAAGCAACAGTTGGGGCGATGATCAGATATATAGTGCAACAGTGCAACGTGCAACCAGCAGCGCGGCCTGATTTGCAGAGCTATCTTGTCCCTTTTCGATGGGCTATTTCGCATTAAGAAATAGCAGCGTCGGAAGCGGATGCGTCATTAGTTCGTAAGGAGCCACCCGCGAGTTGTGGTCACGACCGTTCAATTTCGTTTTTAGCGAGTCGGCAGATTTAGGAAGATTCACTGTTAGCAAGGAGGAACAGATTATGTTATTGCCGCATGTTCTGCCTGAGCTCATCTTCTCAGTTGACCCAGGTAATATTGCTTCCAGTTCATCGCTCATATTGCACAATCTTCCCCAAATCATTATGGCTGTCGGTGGGCTAGGTACGACCGCTTTCGGTCTGGTCGACGCCACAAAAGTATTTTGGGGAGGAGTCAACCGAATCGGCTTTAAGCAGATTGCGAACCGTGTGAGGTCACTGACGCCTTCAACCGAGAATAATCCAAACGTCTTACCTCAGAATTCGGTCATCAACACGTTGAAGGGGAACTGGTATAACGGTACAGATCTCAACAGTCAGAAAGCTATCGCCAAGTCACTAATCAAGCTAAACCTGAACGCCGACAATGCTTCTATCGTCGCCGCTGCGACCAACGTGGATTCCACCGTGCTGTCCTCTGTTGCGAAAAAGCAGGTTTCGGGAGAATCGCTGACACCCGACGAAAGCGATGCATTTGCTCGTTTTGACCTGATTATCACCGCGATGCTCGATGAGATCTACCAAATGGCCGATCAGGATTATCGCAATGCGACCCGGGGTATCGCGGTTCTCTTTTCGATTGGCCTGTCTTTATGCGGATGGCTGATCCTGCATAATGACAACCCATCGATCGATCTGAGCGTATGGGATGCGGCGATTGTAGGACTATTGGCTGCGCCATTGGCGCCGATCGCTAAGGACCTTTCAACAGCCCTAGCGACTGCGGTCAATACGCTGCAGGCGGTGAAGAAGTAGGTCGCTATGACACCATTTCTTGACGTCCGCGTTAACCCAGTGGGCGGTCCATTGGCTAAAGTGGTTGCCTTCTACCAAGGCGCTAGCATTTCCGATTACCAGACGATCACGCGAGATCAACTGCTTCAGATGATTCACGGTCGGAACGTGCTCATTGGTACTCACGGCTTCAACGTCAACCGTGCCGATGGCATTAACCATCTCAATATCTGGAACGGACTGTTGCTACAACTCAATCCCTCATTCGACGTATTTGTTGGACTTCTCTGGCCTGGGGATTCAGTATGGGCCCACGGCCTAGATTATCCTGAAGAGCCCGAAGTGGCCGATGAAGCAGGAGTTCTGCTCGGACCTTTCTTAGACAAACTACTGGCTGATTCGGCAAGTGTCTCGTTTTCATCCCACAGCTTAGGCGCTCGCGTTGTGCTACGAAGCATCATACAGATGAACACTCAGGTGCGGCGCGTTATCCTCATGGCGGGAGCTATCAACGACGATTGTCTGACCAACGAATTTGCGGCGGCTGCTGGCAAAATTGGCGAGATTTCCGTGCTTGCCTCAAGATGTGATCAGGTTCTGGCCCTCGCTTTTCCTCTGGGGAATTTTCTATCCGGCATAATTGATGTTGGACATCCCTGGTGGCACGATGCCCTTGGCCGCAATGGTCCGCAAAGACCTCAGCCGACGAATTTTCGTGCACCTTTTCTCATCCCCACCCGTTGGGGATATGGCCATCATCATTATCTTCAGGTCGACCCTGCTGCTGTGAACGCGCAAGCGCTAAAAACGGACGTACCACCTCAGGGAAGCCCGAAACCGACAAACGGTGCTCCAGGAATAGAACAGGTATTCTCTGCAGGCTTCGTTGCAACACGCTTCGCGGAATAAGCAAAATCTTAACTAGACGAACTCCTGCCTAATCTAGATTTCACTCATGCGTTTATGAAGACTCCCAGTTTCGCAACGCACTTTAAATATGGGCAACAAAGCCCAGAACTGCAGCTGATACAATAGCTTACAGTCCTTCTCTAGGCGAACTTCCTGGCTAGATATTCAAAATTCGCTGTATCTCTCCTTAGTTAGCAGCGAGTTTTCGACCGGAGAGCGGTTCGCTTTGGACTCGCTTCTCCGTCAGGTAGTCTTTCTCTCCTCGTTTCCGAACTTTTTTGCCCCGAAATCCCTGGACTTGGCCGCGAAAAGGCGAACTCTGCGTCTCTTAGAGAATCGCCTAAGGGGAAATCGCGGCTTCGAATCGTCCTATCAGGATGCTGAAAAATCACTGCTCTTCGACAAGATGACTGTGGTAAGAGCAAGGCATGCGAGGAATCGATCATCAACAGGGGCACGTGTTCAGTTATTTGTCGCCGGAGGAGCGAGTTCGGAAGGACCATCCGCTGCGGGCGGTGCGGGCAGTGACAGAGGAGGTTTTGAGGGATATGTCGTCACTGTTCGACGCGATGTACGCGCGACGGGGTCGGCCGTCGATCCCTCCCGAGAAGCTTCTGCGGGCGCAGTTATTGCAGATGCTCTACTCAGTCCGATCGGAGCGACTGCTGATGGAAGAGATCGATTACAGCATGCTGTTCCGCTGGTTTGTTGGTCTGAACCTGGACGAGGAGGTGTGGGACGCCACCACGTTCACCAAGAATCGGGATCGGCTGCTGGAAGCCGACGTGGCGAAGGAATTTCTGGCGAAGGTGGTGGAGCGGGCACGGAACGCAGGGCTAACCTCGGATGAGCACTTCACCGTAGACGGAACCCTACTGGACGCGTGGGCCAGTCTGAAGAGTTTCCAGCCTAAGAATGAGAAGAGCACCACGCCGCCGGACGATCCCGGCAATCCGACCGTGAATTTCCACGGCGAGCGACGATCCAATCAGACGCACGCGTCGAAGACCGATCCGGATGCGCAGCTGGCGGGAAAGGGGCCGGGCAAGGAGGCGAAGCTGAGCTACAGCGGCAATTTGCTGGTGGAGAATCGCAACGGACTGATCGTAAACGCCGAGTTGTTGGATGAGCGGGTTCCAGGTGCCGCGCTGTTGTGAAGACCAGTGTGAGTTGGAAGTCCACAGAAGTCATTCGAATCCTCGATAGAACTTTTTTGTGGCGGGTTCACAACGGACTCGTCGCGACCGACTGAGATGTCGAACTCCTCGTCCGGTTCGCGCACAGAAGATTGGCATTACTGGATTGCACAAGGGGACTGCTTCTGACTTATGCACCTTTGCCGATAACTCGCCAATCCCCTGGCAGGTCACTCGCTCTAAGGCCTGAGGCGATTGCCCATTGCGGTATTGGTTAACATCGGTCCGTCTGATGTCGTTAGCGCATAATATGTCCGGTGTTTTTAGCAAGTGAAATGTCCGCATAGCGGGCGGCAAGGATGGATCCATGCGAGAGAGCATGGAGATCTATCCGAGGACCGCGGCGGAGCGGGCGATGAAGTTATACGAAGTGCTGTTGAGAGCCTCGGCGGGGAAGATCAAGTGGTGGCAGGCAGCGGA
>Ga0335074_10001395_pt1 | contig 32691 bp, 29 predicted proteins | sample Lox_Sample_23_FD_206715 | JGI IMG/M metagenome (GOLD analysis project Ga0335074, IMG submission 206715) | Soil microbial communities from Loxahatchee National Wildlife Refuge, Florida, United States - Lox_Sample_2.3 | ecosystem: Environmental > Terrestrial > Soil > Wetlands | place: USA... | reverse complement strand
TTTCGGCCTCGGGCTTGTGGTCGCGGTGCTGATGGTCTACCTGATCCTCATGTCACAGTTCCGTTCCTTTATTGATCCGTTCATCATTCTTATGGCCATCCCGCCGGGCCTCGTGGGCGTGGTCATGATTCTGCTCTTCACGGGAGCCACACTCAACATCATGTCGTTGATGGGAGTGATCATGATGACCGGAATCGTGGTTTCCAACAGCATTCTCATCGTGGAATTCGCCGGCATCCTCCACGAACAGGGCCAGCCGCTGCTCGAAGCCGTGGTCCACGCGTGCAAGATTCGCCTGCGGCCCATCCTGATGACCTCGTTTGCCACACTCCTGGGTATGATTCCGATGGCGCTTGGCCTCGAAGCGGGCAGCGAACAGTACGCGCCGCTGGCACGCGCGGTCATTGGCGGCCTCGCCGCGTCGGTCGCCGTCACCGTATTCCTGGTTCCCGCCGTGTACCTCATCATCCACGGCAGACGCACCGCCGCTGACGCGGACGCGGAGGAAGTAAGTCATGCATAAACACTCGCGGTTCTTGAGGACTTCTCAAGTCAACACGGCAGCAGCAGTCGCGTTTTTCTCATTGTGCACCGCGGCGCCTGCGCAACAGGTTTCCCTGCCCGATGCGCCGGCCGCGCACATTCACGCAGCTCTGGAGCAGGCGGCACTGGCCTCGCAGCCCTCGCCTCAGGCGCCTGCCCAGCCCGCGGCGGCCGCACAACTCCCTGTTCCTGCACAGGCGCCCGGCTCAACTCAAAGCGGCTTGCCCCCTGGCCCCAGTCTCACCATCGAGCAGGCCGAGCAGATGGCCATCAAGAACAACCCCAATATCAGTGTCGGCCGCCTGCTTGCCCTGGCGCAGGGCCAGGTGACGCGCGAGGTGCGGTCGGCGGAATTGCCGACGGCGGTCGCCGATATGGACGCGGTTGGCGCGCATCATCTGAGCCGCATCACCGCGGGCGGCTCCATCACCAGCTCCAGAATCCTCGATAAGGCAGCCGCAGGATTAACGGTGTCACAGCTCATCACAGACTTCGGCCACACGCACAACCTCGTCAAGAGCGCCCAATCCAATGCCAGGGCGCAACTCGAATCGGAGCGCGCCACCGAACTCGACATTACGCTTGCCGTGAATCAGGCTTTTTACCAGGCGCTCACCGCGCAGGCAGTGCTCAAGGTTGCGCAATATACCGTTGACCAGCGCCAGGCAACGGACGATCAGGTCGGCGCGCTCACTAAATCAAAGGTCAAGTCCGACCTCGACCTGAGTTTCTCTGATGTGCAGCTTTCACAGTCGAAGCTGCTTTTACTGGACGCCCAGAACAACGAACAATCGGCAATCGCGGTCCTGAACGATGTGCTTGGCTCTGACCAGGACACCCCATACCAGCTTGTGGATGAAATCGGCGGCAATCCCGCTCCGGCTCCCGACAATCCCGACACGCTGATTCAAACCGCCTTCCGGCAGCGGCCCGATTTGGCCGCGCTCAATGACAAGTATCTTTCGGCAAAGCAATATGCCACCGCACAACGCGATCTGTGGATGCCCACAGTTTCAGCCTTGATGAGCGGCGGCGGCGCGCCCGTGCGTGACGATCTGATTGAGTCCTCCTGGTACCTGGGCGCCGGCGCCAATATCAGCATTCCCGTCTTCAACGGCTTCCTTTACAGCGCCGACGCCAAAGAAGCCAGGTATCGCGCCAATGCAGCAGAAGAAGAGGCGCGCAATCTGCACGACATGATCGCCCGCGATGTTCGCACTGCGGTGCTCAACGCCCAGACTGCATTTCAGCGCATCGCCGTCACCCAGGGCATGGTCAACCAGGCGAATTTCGCGCTCGACCTCGCATCAGCCCGTTACAAGATCGGATTAAGCAGCATCGTGGAGTTGACACAGGCGCAACTCGATCAGACGCAGGCGCAGATCGCTTACGCCAGCGCCCGTTATACGTACCAGACGGCGCTGGCAGAGGTGCGATACGAGATTGGGCAGTGAGTCATCAGTTCTCAGTTTCCAGCCTTACGACAACTGCCCAGCATTTACATATGAACCAAGAACCGTGCCTCGCTCAAGAGATGCGCACGCTTTTGCCGCGTGAGAGAACCGCTGCCTGCCGGCGATCTTTTGAGGCGTGGTCGATCTTCTTCCAGAAGCCGACAAAGTAATCTACCGCCGAGACAGTGGAAACGACCACCGTGAAATAGATGGCCGCAATTGCGTACCACCGGATAGGAACGACGATTACGCCGATCGTCCAGTAATCCCAGCGATGCGCCAGGATCACCGAGACAACAGAAACGATCTGGACCACGGTTTTGAGTTTGCCCAGTTCGCTTGCCGTGATGGTGAATCCTTCAGACGACGCGATGGAACGCAGCCCGGAGATGAGGAACTCGCGGCCGATAATCACAACCGCAATCCAGACCTTCACGACATCCGGATTGTAAGCCACGAGCGCAATCAGCGCTGCCGTTACCATGATCTTGTCGGCTAGCGGGTCGAGAAGCATGCCCATCGTCGTGATCTGCCCGCGCTTGCGCGCCAGATAGCCATCGAGACCATCCGTAATCGAGGCCAGGACGAAGAGGATTGCGGCAGCAATTTCCTGCACTCCACCGGTTCCCAGCCATGGAAAGTGCGGCGAGAGAATCCACAAAAATAACGGGATCATGATGATCCGCGTCATCGTGATGGAGTTGGGCAGATTCATACGCCTGCGCCACGCTCTTTGATCTCTGGCGGCGTGACTCCATTATTGCACCGAATGGACTCGGCTGGCCGACTGCGGAATGCCGGTCAAGCCTGAAGTAACACGGATCATTTACATTCGATGGCATGTTCCTGGCAGAAGCTCAATACACTGCAATCCAGATTCTGCATGCGTTTCGCCATGACGCGGTCTACCTGTTCCTAGGCTCCGCATGTGTCACGGTGGGCATTGTTTGCGTCGGCTACTGCATGCTGCGCAGGCGGTCCGAGCCGCTGCTGGTTTGGATGGCGATGTTCGCGGCTCTTTACGGAATTCGTTTGTGGCTGCAATCGGATTTGATGGGATTGGAACTGGCTCGGAATGCGATCCTCACGCGGATCGCAGTCGCTATCGATTTTCTGATCCCCATTCCAGGGTTAAGGTTTCTGCTCGCTGCCGGCTTTACGGGACGGAGCGGAAATGCCAGATCGGCCCGGTTCAATGCCATCTTCCTTGCATTAGCCGTGCTGGCGCTGATCTTCGGTCCGAAACCAATTCTTTACACCATCAACGGCACTGTCGTTTCCGTCTTCCTGTGGATCATGCTGTTTCGCTCCTTGGGGTCACGCTCAAAGCAAAAAGATTTTGTGGCCGTCCGCATTGGCGTGCTGAGTTTCGTGGTGCTCGCGCTGTTTGACAACATACTCGGCAAGGCATGGGAGGTGCCGCGTCTTGAGCCCTTCGGATTTGTCGCCATGCTCGGCACATTTGGTTACATGGCCGCGCGCCGCATGCTTGACCGCGAGTTAGAGCTTGGCGAAATCAAAAGGGAGCTGGATCTTGCCCGGAACATTCAACAGTCGATTCTCCCATCCAGCTTCCCTCCTTCAAAAAACTTCACCGTTGCCGTCAGCTACCGTCCTATGACCTCGGTGGCCGGCGACCTGTACGACTATCTGCGGGCAACAGATGCGGAGGCAGGATTGCTGATCGCGGATGTTTCAGGGCATGGCGTGCCGGCAGCCATGATTGCCTCGATGGCCAAGATGGCGGCGGATTCAAAACGGGCGCAGGCGGCGGAGCCGGCAGCCCTGCTGCACGCCATGAATTCAGCATTGCACGGCAACACGCACGGCGAAATGATCACCGCGGCTTATGCGTATCTGAACTCCGAGCGCGAGGAATTGTGCTATGCGGCCGCGGGTCATCCGGCCATGTTTTTGCTCCGCAATGGCGCGGTGACGGAGGTTGCTGAAAACGGGCTGCCTCTGGCGGCGGCAGCCGTCGACAGCTACCAGGAAAAACGCCTCGCCCTCCAAACCGGCGACCGGCTGCTGCTTTATACCGATGGAATGGTGGAGGCGCGCAATTCCTCCGGAGAGATGTTCGGGGAGGAGCGGCTGGGGAATGCCTTTACATCGACCGGCAAGATGCCGGCCGACGGAGCAGTTACGGAGATGATGGCCGCGGTTGAGCGTTGGTCGGCCGAGCAGGATGACGATCGCACCATCCTGATTTGCGATTATCATCGGGCATAAGTGCAATCAGGCCGGCAATCTCTCAGGAAGAAGCCCGGCTTATTTCCTGGGATGAGCTGTCGCCATCGGGTACATGGAAACTTCATACTGGCCCTCATCGCGATCGATTGTGTCCAATTCGAGAAGCTCCACTGCACCGGACATAACCAACCGGGTGCGGCAAAAATAAGACTTTCCCGGCTCTGCGGTGAAATGGGCCAACTCCACACGCTGGACAACGAACGAGGACGGGAGCGTCGCGCACATGTGATGTTCGCCCGGTGCGACTGCCACTGCAAACCAGGAATCGCCGTGCCCTGCCCCAACCCAGGAACCATCCAGAGCGTACTGGGTCGTTGGATAGCCCACGGTGAGATGGTCCAAAGGAATGCCGGCATCGTGAGCAAAGTAGATCATCGCCTTTCCGGCCTGGCGCGGCATGAGACCGTGTTGGCTTCGATCCAAGTCAACCTTGAAACCGGTTTCGGCCGGGCCACACGCCGCCGCTACCCGAGGTTGATCCGCAAACTGGCCGAGGCGAGTTTTTTGTTGCGCAAATGCGCAAGTGGAAAACAGGAAGCAAACCACGTCGGTCGTCATGTTCTTCTCCCCCGTAGTTCGACTCGTTTGGGGCGAGAAAGATGCCTTTCGGCCGGCGAAGATGCGCAAAGGCGCAGGCGGAGGAAGCTCGTGCTTCGCCCGCCCAGTTCCCGGCCGCTCGATCGATAACTTAAGCGTAGATGCCGCGCTGTTTGATGGTAAAGGCCACGCGATCGATGGCCAGCATATACGCCGCGATGCGGTTATTCACGTCGTGCGCTTCAGCGTAACGCACCACGTCATCAAAGCTGCTGCGCAGGATTTCCTCCAACTGTTCGTTGACGCTTGATTCTTTCCAGAAATACCCTTGCCGGTCCTGCACCCACTCGAAGTAACTCGCGGTTACGCCGCCGGCATTGGCCAGAATGTCGGGAACGATGAAAATTCGTTTCGACGAAAGGATTTCGTCCGCGACCGCCGTAGTTGGCCCGTTTGCGCCCTCCACCACGATGCGCGCCTTGATCCGCTCCGCGTTGCGGCTGGTGATCACGTTCTCAGTCGCGGCCGGGATCAGGATCTCGCAGTCCGAAACCAGAAGCTCTTCGCTGGGCACGGCCTCGGCATTGCGGAAACCGAGAATCGTGTTGTTGCGGTATCTGTACTCGAGCAGTTGGTGAATATCGATGCCGCCCGAATTAAACAGCCCGCCATCGCGCTCGGCGATACCGATGATCTTGTAACCCCGTTCCTGCATCAGGCGCGCCGCATTCGAACCCACATTGCCGAAACCCTGGATGATCACGCGGCAGCCCTCGACCGCCATATTCAGGTAGCGCAGGCTCTCATCGCAGGCCACCATCACGCCGCGTCCCGTCGCTTCAATGCGGCCCTGCGAACCGCCGATATTCAACGGCTTGCCCGTCACTACGCTGGTCACAGTTTGCCGCATGTGCATGGAATAGGTGTCCATGATCCACGCCATCGTCTGTTCGTTGGTGTTCACGTCCGGCGCGGGAACATCCTTCTCCGGGCCAATGAACTCAATGATCTCCGATGTGTAGCGGCGGGTCATGCGTTCCAGTTCCCCGCGGCTCATGGTCTTGGGATCGCAAATGATTCCGCCCTTGGCGCCACCAAAGGGAATATTCACCACCGCGCACTTCCACGTCATCCAGCTCGCCAGAGCCCGCACCTCGTCCAGCGTCACGTCAGGCGCGTAGCGAATCCCACCCTTGCAGGGACCGCGCGCCATGGAGTGCTGTACGCGAAAGCCCGTGAACATATCGATCATGCCGTTGTCGAGAGTCACGGGAAAGTGAACAATCACTTCGCGCGACGGAGATCGCAGCACCTTCCACAGCCCTTCATCCAGATTCAGCTTGCGCGCGGCAAAGTCAAACCGCGCGCTCTGCGCTTCCCAGGGGTTGATCTCCTGGTCCAAGGTCACATTCGATGTTCCAGCTGCCATAGTTCTATCTCCACTTTCATCTTTGGCTCTAACTGATTCATCTGGAGCGGAATCTCGTTCTTCGCGCCCCAGAAATCGGCCGGGCAATTGTCGCCGCGCCAGAGTTTTCTCCTCGGGCTGGTCCCCTTCGGTCGGCGTTTGCCTGCATTCCCCGTTCGGGCCAATCTCCCTGTTTCTCTGACCCAAACCTCAGTGAGTCTAGGCCGCCAGGCAGGCTCAGTCAAGTTATGCTGAACCTCGCTTGCAAACCGTTCCCAGGATTGTGCCTGGCAATCTTTTCTTGCCAAAAGCAACAGGCACGCCACATAAGTTTATGCGCTGGAACAGTTACACTTAGGCTGTGATCGCATCTCCCGCTGCAACCCACCCCAGCCGCAGGGAGTTCCTGGCCATGGCCCGGACGCATTCGCTCGTCCCCGTCTGCCGCACGCTTGCGGCAGACCTGGAGACGCCCGTCTCCGCCTTCCTGCGCACTGCCTGGCAAGAGCCTGAGTGTTTCCTTCTCGAGTCAGTGGAAGGTGGCGAGCAGGTGGGCCGCTACACCTTCATCGGGCTCACTCCGTTTAAGCGCATCGTGGCGCGGGGCACGGACATCGCGATCACCGAGCGCAGGAAAACTACCCATATCACCGGCGACATATTTGCCGTGTTGCGTGATGCCCTCGGCGGCCACAAACCGGCGCGGCTTGCCGGTCTGCCGCCATTCACAGCCGGCGCGGTGGGATATCTTGCCTATGATGCGGTGCGCCAGATTGAGCGCCTTCCATCGCACGCGAAGGACGAACTCGGAGTTCCCGACGCCTGCCTGCTCTTCTTCGACGAGGTCCTCGCCTTCGATCACGTGCGGAAAGAAATCTGGCTGGTGGAAACGGCGGACGTGTCACGAGGAAAAGCTTCCGAAGCATATGCCAATGCCGTGAGACGGCTCAATCGGCTCGAAAAGCGACTCGCCCAGCCGCTGCCGAAGCTTGCTGCGCCCAAATCGCGGAAGCCGGGCAAGCTGAAGGTCAGGCACCGGACGGCGAAAAAGGATTACATCGCAGCCGTGGAACGGACCAAGGATTACATTCGCGCGGGCGACGCTTTTCAGGTGGTGATTTCGCAGCGCTTCAATATCGAGCCGGGTGTGGATAGCTTTCAGGTCTACCGTGCCCTGCGTACCGTGAATCCCAGCCCCTACATGTTCTTTCTTCGTTTCGCCCCCGATGCCGCCTTGGGCGCGAGTGCAGCCGGCAAGTCGAACATCTCTTCCAAAAGGTCAAAAGGCTCTGAGAGTATCGAGCTGGCCGGCTCTTCGCCTGAACTGCTGGTACGCGTAAACAAAGGCAAGGTCGAGTACCGGCCGATCGCAGGCTCGCGGCCGCGCGGTGCGACCGAGGCCAAAGATAATGCTCTGGCCGAGGAGATGCTGCGCGACGCGAAGGAGCGCGCGGAGCATGTGATGCTGGTCGATCTTGGGCGCAACGACGTGGGCCGCGTTAGCCGCTTCGGCAGCGTAAAGGTCGACAAGCTGATGTTTGTCGAGCGCTACAGCCACATCATGCACATTGTGAGCTCCGTTGAGGGACAGCTTCGGCCTGAACTGACCGCTGTCGACGCACTGCGCGCCTGCTTTCCGGCGGGAACGCTCTCCGGCGCGCCCAAGGTGCGGGCCATGGAGATCATTGAGGAACTGGAGCCCGCGCGGCGCGGCGCCTACGGCGGCGCTGTCCTCTACGCGGATTTCTCGGGAAATCTCGACTCCTGCATCGCCATCCGTTCCATGCTTTCCATTGGCGGCAAGGGTTTCGTTCAGGCCGGCGGTGGAATTGTGGCAGATTCCGTCCCGGAGCTTGAGTATCAGGAGTCGATCAACAAAGCACAGGCAGTGATTCGCGCGATCGAGCGAGCTCGGGAGATGTAGGGCAGATCAGTTCTCGCCTTCCTCATCGCAACCAGCGAAGGGATTTATTCCATTGTTGTAAAGGAGGCCGAACTTCGAAACGGCACGAGCCCATTGGCTCCGCTCGGAGGCGCTATGCAAGCCATCATTACCCGTTATCGTCTTCGACATCAAAAGCCGCCGGCAAAAAATTGAGTTTTCGCGGCCGCGTTCCCTGCTTCCTACTCCTTGCTCCCTGTTCCCTGCTTTCTGCTCCCTGCGCCCTGATCCCTGCCTTCTTATTCCGCACCGAAAACCTTCTTGAAGAACCTTCCGATTCTATGGAAGAACCCTCGCTTCTTCTTCGTGGCCGTCTGCTGTGCTGGTTGAGTTGCGGGAGCTGAGGCAGCCTGCGGTGTTGTTTGCGGCGCGGCCGGTGGCTGGGGAATCACCGCCGGCTGCGGATTCTGATTGCCTTGCGCGTTGTATGTCAGAGTGGTCGTCGCCGAGCCGCCGCCTGCCGGCTGATTCGTGGTCGTCGCGGCAGGAGGCTGCGTTGCAGGCGGCGCCATTCCCTCGCTTTGCGCCTGTGGGAATTCGTTGCCCTTCTGACTCGACGAGGGGCAACCGCAGGACTCCTTCTCCTGGTCTACGACTGAATGCAGGTCGCCGTGCTCAAACATTACGCGCTGGCCCGGTTGCACGCGGTAAAGGCCGCTATCGAAAACGCTGGTGACCACGACATACGGCGCATTCGCTCCGGAGTTATCGACGCAGGTGTCGCCTCCCTGCCCCAGCCGCACCTTCACCTCGGAAGAACCGGGACCGCCGATCATGATGCGAAAATTTGGCGTCAGCACGACGTCGGAGTTTCGATCGATGGCGAAGCTGGCCTCAAGCGCGCCGCCGGCCATGGCAATCTGCAGGCCAGGGATTTCGTTGGCAGCCGCATTTGTATCCACCGCCAGCTTCACGGTGGTCGATGGACAAACGCGCAACACGCCGCGATAGGGCAGAGTCACTTGGGCTGCCGTCGTTCCCGCGGTGATCTCTCCGCTGCTTGTCATGTAGGCATGGCCATTCCAAGCCTGCATCGGACCGTCGACCGAAAGCGCTGCACCGGGAACTCCGCTGTCGATCGGAACGATGGCCACCGGAGGAGAGCTCAATGTGGGCGGCTGGACCGGAGCTGCCTGCTGCGCGGCAGGTGGTGGCGCAGTCTGCGCCGGAGTCTGGTTCGGAGATTGTGCTGGAGTCGAGGTGGCAGGCGGCGGCGCGGGCGTTGCGCCGGGCGTCTGGCCGAAGACATGCATCGCTGCCAGAAGGACGACTGCTGCAATCGCGCAACCGCGTCTTCCCATCTGCCGAAATGGGAGCGCCCGCCGCGCCGGCCCTTCGATCGTCCAGCGAAACATCGTAACTAGGCTCCGAGGAAGTTACGGATCATCTGATGGCCGCCCTCGGTCAGCACGCTTTCAGGATGAAACTGCACGCCCTCGATCGGCAATGTGCGATGCCGCAGCCCCATGATCACAGATTCCGCGCCATTTTCGGCCTTCGATCGCGCAGTCACCGTCAACTCCGCGGGCAGCGAGTCCTCGTCGACAATCAGCGAGTGGTAGCGCGTGCAGGTGAGCGGCGTGGGCAGCCCGGCAAAGATACCCTTGCCGTCGTGCTCCACGGCGCTGGTCTTGCCGTGCATCAGCGTTCGCGCGCGGATGACCATTCCGCCGAAAGCTTCACCAATTGCCTGATGCCCAAGGCACACGCCAAGTATGGGGATTGGTTTCGGCAACTTTCCCGCCATGTGGCGGATCAGCGGCACCAAAATGCCGGCTTCGTGCGGAGTGCACGGTCCAGGCGACAGCAGAATCCGCTCCGGATTGAGCGCCTCAACCTCCTCCGGCGTCAGCTCGTCGTTGCGGTGCACCACCACATCGGCGCCCAGCTCACCAAGATACTGCACCAGGTTGTAGGTGAACGAGTCGTAGTTGTCGAGGACGAAGACCATAGCTTCATTCAGTGTAGCGCGGCTGAAAAGCCGGGGTATCGTGGGCCAATGGCGTTTTCCAGGCTAAGGCCGCTGGCGCTTTGCATGGATGGTTCTGCGCTTGACACGTCGGCGAGAATTCGGCAATATTGGTCGTATACGACGTATCGTATACGACGGAGTGTTCTGATGATCGCCTCCCATGTTCAGACCTTGATTCTCTTCCCCTGGATCGCCCTCGGCGCGGTTTGGATGATGGGCATGCTGTTTACCAAGCGCACGGTGCGCTCTCAGTCAATCGGTCAGCGTTCCCTTCACCTCTTATTCGTTCTGCCCGGATATGCCCTCGTTGGCTACGGATGGTTTGCCGTCGGCTGGCTCGGCAAACGTTTTGTGCCCGATACCTCAACAGTGGCGCTCGCGGGTCTGGCGATCACCGTCGCCGGCTGCCTGTTCGCCTCATGGGCGCGTTTCGCGCTCGGGACCAATTGGAGCGGCCGCGTGACGCTCAAGCAGGGGCACGAATTGATCACCACCGGGCCCTACGCCATAACGCGGCACCCCATCTATACAGGGCTCATTACCGCAGTCGCGGGAACTGCGCTGGCCATTGGCGAATGGCGCTGCGTCCTTGGCACGGCACTGATCGCCATCGCATTCATTTTCAAAATCCGCCAGGAAGAGCCGCTTATGACCCAGACCTTTCCCGGCGCGTATTCCGCGTATCGCAACCGGGTGAAGGCGCTCATCCCGGGCATTTACTGAGCATCCTGAATGATGAAATCCTCAGGCACGCGAATCCGGTCATCTGCCAACTCGATTGGCGCATTCGCCTCGCAAGCCGAGAAAGATCTCGCCGCCATTCGCCGCGCCATGCGCCAGCCTCTTGAGGCGGAATACGCCAAAGGGAATGTGACCGTTCCACAAAAGGCAGTTATGCAGGTAGTCGTGCAAACGCCGGGAGTCACCCTGAAGGAGCTGAGCCACGCAATCAGCCTGGCCCATTCCACAGTCAGCGGAATCGTGGATCGGCTGGAAAAACGCGGCTTGATCGAGCGCCGCCGTGACGCTGCCGATGGCCGCCTTAGCCGTATCTATCCCAGCGCCGCGGTTGCTGACTTTGTCCGCGAGCGGATCCCGGCGCTGCGCAGCGGCCCGCTGAACCGGGCGCTTGCTCGCGCCCACGCGGAAGAGCGCGCCCGAATTGCGTGGGCGTTGAATCGGCTGCGCGAACTGCTGGAAGCAGATTAAGGGGAGGCGTGCTGCTGCATCTTGCGCGCCGCCGTGCCGTCTGCAACACTGACCTTGGCGGCTTCCATGGTTCTTCATTTTCTTGTGCAAGGCCGGGTGCAGGGAGTAGGGTTCCGCTGGTTTGTGCAGCGCGAAGCCTCTGAACTCGATCTGCGCGGCTGGGTAAGGAATACCGAAGACGGACATGTGGAAGTGGTCGCGGCAGGCGAACCCGATGATCTCAGCGAGCTGCGCTCCAGCCTGCGCCGCGGGCCCCGAGGAAGCCGCGTTGACCGGCTCATCGAGCATCACCTCGCCGAATCGGAGGCGGTGGACCTGACATCGTTTCGCATAGAAGGCGCATGGTAAAAAGGCCGGGATCGGAATCAGGCGTCAGAAAACTGGCCGGTCACTGGTTGCTGTTCTCTGCTACCTCGCTGCCTTGGCTCCCTCGCTCCCTATAATCAAGGTATGCCCAAAGATTTGAAGCCTGTAAACGTTGAGGGCCTGAAGAGCCTCGTCCGAACGGTTCCGGATTTTCCCAAGCCCGGAATTCTTTTTTACGACATCACCACCCTGCTCAAAGACAAGACCGGCTTCGCGCAATTGATCGACGCGCTGGCGGCGCATTACATCGAGCGCAAAATCGACCTGATCCTTGGAATTGAGGCGCGCGGTTTCATCTTTGGACCGGCGTTGGCTTATCGGCTCAATGCCGGATTTGTTCCCGTCCGCAAACCGCGCAAGCTGCCTGCTCCGGTGGCGCGCGTTACCTATGAACTGGAATACGGCACCGACACGCTGGAGATTCACATGGACGCGATCCAGCCCGGGCAGAACGTGGTGCTGGTCGACGACCTGCTTGCTACCGGCGGAACCATGGAGGCGACCGTCAAGCTGGTAAAGCAACTCGGCGGCGTGATTGGCGGCTTATGTTTTGCCGTTGAGCTTGATTTCCTGAAAGGCCGCGAGCGGTTTACTGACTACGACGTCTTCAGCTTGCTGCACTACGACGAATAGGGCCTGCGGCGAGACATGCCGGCCTCGCGAATCCGCTCAGAGCGCATCTTCCGGCACGGGTTCCGCATCCGGCAAAGGTTTGTCGCCGCCCGCTGTCTCCTGCAGAAACATTTGTGCATCGGCAAAGCGGTAGCCGACATACACATCGGTCAGCAGGTAAAGCGGATTCGAGGGATCGTCCTCGATCTTCTTGCGTAGTTGCCGCACGAAGGTGCGCAGATACTCCACCTCTTCCCGGCATTCGGCGCCCCACACCGCCGTCAGCAGCTTCGAGTAGGTAACGACGCGGCCGGCCCGGCTCATCAGGCACCACAGGATGTCGAATTCCTTGCGCGTCAGGCGAACAGCCACGCCGCGCTTGGTCACGCGCCGCTTCACCGGCTCCAGGCGAATCTCGCCAATCTCGATGGGCGCATCTTCAGGCCTGGCGGGGGCGCGCACGCGCCGCACGGCAGTACGAATGCGGGCGACCAGCTCGCGCGTGCTAAAAGGCTTGGTCACGTAATCGTCGGCGCCCATGTCCAGGGCCTCGACCTTGTCTTCTTCCTGATCGCGCACGGTCAGCATCAGCACCGGCAAGCGGGGAGCGAACATGCGAATCCGCCGCAGTGTCTCGATGCCCCCAATTCCCGGCATATTGATGTCGAGCAGAACGACGTCGTACGCCGCTGCACGCAACACCTGCAGCGCCTCTTCGCCACGCGAGGCATCGGACACCTGGAACCCCAGTTCTACAAGCGGAGGCCGTAACGCCCGGCGGATCGCCGGTTCGTCGTCAACCACAAGTACGCGGATGCCTGGCAGCGTCATAACTTGTCCTCTTTCTCAGTTATAAGCGGAATGGCCGCAAAAAACGTGGTCCCTTCCTGTTCATCGCTGGTCACCCAGACATACCCGCCGTGAATCTGTGCGGCCCGCCTGGCTACGGAAAGCCCGATTCCCGTCCCTGGCGCGCGATTGGCGTAGGTCGAAGAGCGATAGTAGCGGTCAAAAATTCTTTCGCGATCGGCCATGGGGATCACCGGACCGAAGCTGTGTACCGAGAAGATCGCTTCCCCCACTGCGGCCGTCGCGCGAATCGTAATGGCCGTGCCGAAGTTCGAGTACTTGCAGGCGTTGTCGATGTACTGGGTCATCAGCATGACCATCATCTGCTGGTCGCAACTGAGCATCATCCTCTCATCATCGATCTCGACCGCCACTTTCACGCTGGCCAGCCGGTCCCTCATTCCTTCAAGAATTCCTTCCATTAGCGTGCCAACGCTGATGCGCTCCACGTGGATAGCCACTTCACCGCCGTCGAGTCGTGCCGTGGTGAGCAGACGCGTGGTCAGATCCCCCAACAGGCTGGTCTGTTCGTCAATTAGCGACACCAGGTCTGCCTGCCCCGGCGAAAGATGCCCCATCTCGCCCAGACCCGTTGAGGCAGCGCGAATCGCGGTTAAAGGCGTCTTGTAGGCGTGCGCCAGGCTATCAAGAACCGTGGCCCGCAGTTGTTCCGTGCGGCGCTCCGTCTCGATGCGGCTCTCGTTGGCGAAGGCGCGATAGCGGTCGAAGGTGACCGCAATCAACGATGCAATCGCATTGTTGGTCAGCGGGCTGGTGTCGCCGCGAACCACAAGGCTCCCGATCGGCACCGAGCCGAGCCGTACGACGCGGCGGCCAATGCCCGTTTCAAAATCGTCATCCGTTGTTTCAAAGTAATAGACGTTCTGAGCCAGCTCCTGCGGGTCATCGCTCCAATAGCCGGCTGTGTACACATCGTGAAGATCGGCGTCGAAGACAGCCACCGCTTCAAGATGGAAGATTTCGTGCACCAGCTCCGCCAGTTGCTGCCCCGGCTCCATGTGGAGGTTCATCTGCAACGTGCGGCGCGTGAATTCGTACAGATCCTGCATTTGGCCGCCCCGCGACTCGGCCTCGCGCGCATGGCCGGTGACGCGTGCCGAAAGCCTGCTCACGATCACTGCAACGATCAGGAAGGCGATCAGCGTGATTGAGTTGGTCGGAGCTTCGGCCAGCGAAAGCTGCGGTTGCCTTGCGTTGAAAAGGCTTTGCGCCGCGACCGCTGCCAGGGAAACGATCGCTGCCTGCCAGAATCCGCAAAGCAGAGCCATGGGAACAACGATCAGCAGATAGAGCAGCACTGCAACCGGAAGCAACCAACTGGACCAGTGCGCCAGCGCCGCCACCAGGATCACCGCCGTGATGCCCAGTGCGCATTCGAAGGTCGAAAGAAGCAAACGGCGACCGAAGCCGCGAGCTCTCCAAAACCGGTACGCAGGCTTCTCGCCACGCCCCAGCGAAAGCCAGGTGCCTGGCTTTCGCGAGATAGACGGATTGGCGAGCACATTCGACATGCGCGAGGTTCTTCGTTTCCACCACTCAGCGTTGATTCAGCGGGGCGCGCCAGGCTGCCTGGCACTTACTCAAGGAATACCAGATTTTATCAGGCTTCTTCATTGCATTTTGATCCGCGCAAGCTTATAGCGGGCGTCTCGCCGGTCGGGCAAACTGCCGCACGGTCCTCGTTTTCCAGAGCTTAGTTGATCTTTTTGGTTTCTTCATTTTATCTTTACGGTTTCTTTGCGTTACTGACCTCAGGTCAACAAGTGTGCTTCCCGTCAAGGCAACGAGTAACGTCGCTCGCTCCTCGCATTCCGGCGCCGGATCTCACTCGACGGACCGGGACGTTCGAATCCTGATCGATTCGATATAGCCCGTGCTTCATCGGCCGCGACGCAGGAATAAGTTCTCGCAGTTCAGCCACGTTTTTAATTGGGAGGATTCGTGTACGCGCAAACCTGTTCGAAACAGTTGCTTCACATCGTAGTTGGAGCGGCGCTCTCAACTGGCATCTTCGCCGCCGCACAAACAACCGCTCCCTCCGGGGCCCCTGCGGCCACATCGACTCCCGACGCGGCAGCGCAAGCCCCTGCTGCTGCCCCGGCTGCAGCGCCCGCACCGCTTAAGTTTCCTTGGAAGGTCGGACCGATGGCGGTCACTGGTTTCATCGACGGCTATTACAGCTACAACTACAACCAGCCCACCGACTCGGCCAACGGTCAGATCAATGATCTGTACAACTTCAACGACAAGACCGACACCGTCGATCTGAGCGCCGCCAAACTCACTTTGAATCACGACCCCGCTCCCTTCGGCGCGCATTTCGACTTCTTTTACGGCAGAACCAATGGCCTGGTCACCGCCGGCTTGCAAGGCGACTACATCGAGCAGGCGTTCCTCAGTCTCAAGCCGCCGGCGGCGAAAGGATTTGAAGCCGACTTCGGACGCTTCGTCACATCTGCGGGAGCTGAAGTGATCGAGGCAAAAGACAACTGGAACTACTCGCGCTCGCTCCTGTTCTCCTGGGCCATTCCTTATACCCACTTTGGACTTCGCACTTCCATGCCCGTGTCGAAGACCGAGACCATCGGAGTTCAGGTCGTGGATGGCTGGAACGTCCTGACCAAGAACAACGGTTGGGCAACGGTCGGCCTAACCAGCGCCCTCGTCAAGACCAAATACACCTGGAATGTGAACGTCTACACCGGCCCGGAACATGCTCTCGCCGGCGGCGGCTACCGCAACCTGGTTGACACGACGTTGCTGCTGACGCCCAATTCGAAATTCAATGCTTACATCAACTACGACTGGGGCTGGAACCACGATAATGCCATCCTCGGAATCGCGCCTTATACCGTCGTGGATAAGAGCATCAATACATGGCAGGGCGTGGCATTCGCCGCGCACGAACAAATTAATGGAGCCTATGCGGTTGCCGGGCGCTACGAATACTTCACCGATCCCGATGGATTCCAAACCGGCACCGCGCAACACCTGAACGAATTTACGGGCACTTTCGAATACAAGGTTCCCAAGATGCCCCAAGCCCTGGTCTCTCGCGCCGAATATCGTCACGACCAATCCGACGAACCTTTCTTCCACAAGAACGCCACAGGGATGGTCGACGGACAATCCACAGTCACGGTGGGGCTGATCCTGATTCTCGCTCCTCACCAATAAGTCACTGATCCACCGAGATGTAGGGCCGCGTCCAGATGCGATTCTTTATTTCGCCCTCATGGACTGAACGTTAACCTCACAGCACCGGAATGAAAGTCGCGGAATGTCCGAAGGCGCAAAGGTCCTCGGCCAAAACCCAAAATGCCCGGGGCCATCCGCCGGGAGCAGCCAAACGAAATTCAAATCTCAGGAGAATTTTCATGGCAGATCAGAAAGCACCTCAGATGCAGGCCACGCTCGGGCTTACGGGCTTGACTGCGAATGCAATGGCGCTCATCGCCCCCGGCGCCTTCCTCTGGCTCACGTTCGTCATCCAGGCCGGTACGGGAGTTGCCGGACAGCCATCCACGGCTCCCGACATGTGGATCGGTATCTTTGTGTCACTGCTCCTTTGCTTGGCCACCGCTGTCGCCTACGCCGAGATTTCAAAGCTCTATCCCGGCACTGGGTCAAGTTACTACTACGCCGAACAGGCCATGCTTTCCAAGGACAAGGCCTTCAAGTATGCCCGTATCGCCAAGTTCATCGTCGGCTGGGGCTCGCACCTCTACTACTGGGTGTATCCAGGCGTTATGGTGGCCGTCACCGGCATCTTCGTGGGATACGTAGTTGGCTTCCTCTTCCCCAACTTCATGAGCGGTTCGAACCCTGGCCCAGTCTTCATGTCGCTCGTCGCGATCGTTTTCTCGTTCTTTGTAGCCTGGATCGCGTCAAAGGGTGCCGGCGCATCTACTGCCGTCAACATCGCCGTCAACATCGTGCAGATCTCCGCCTTGGTGGTCTTCAGCGTCCTGGCACTTGGATATCGCGCCAACCATCCCTCGGGCGCGACAGGATTTCAGTACGACGGGCAGTCGCTGGCCACTTATACCTATCAGTTCGCCACCAATCCTAAAGACGGCTCAATCATGCGTGACTCGAGCGGCAATCCGCTGCCGCTGCTCGATTCTTCGGGCAAGCCGGTTCCCTACACCATTACTTACCCGACAAATGACTCGAGCGGAAACTTCCTCACCCACCCCAATGCGGCCTCGGTGATCAGTGTGCACAAATTCAGCTGGATGTTCATCCAGGCGACGGTTGCGATTCTGATCCTCGTCGGCTTTGAGTCAGTTACCTCGATGGGAGGCGAGGCAAAAAATCCAACCAAGCATATTCCCATCGCTGTCATTGCATCACTGCTCATACAGGGGTTGTTCTGTTACCTGTTCGAGTATTTCTGCGCCAATTACTTCCTCAACTCCGGCTACACCATGCAGAGTGCCGTCACTTCCGCGGCGCCCATCGGCGACATGATGATCATCGTCGGCGATCAGTTGCTCGGCCAGGGCCACGGCAAGTACTTTATGCTCGCAGAAGCCCTCACTGTGTTTCTAGCTCTCATCGGAACCACACTGGCCTGCATGAACACCGGCGCACGCGTCACCTACGCCATGGGCAAGGACGACGAGGCTCCTGAGCATTTCGGCATGCTGCACGCCAAGTCGCTCTCGCCGCGGCGCGCTATCTGGACCCTGGCGATCATCTCGGCAGTGATCGGCGTTGTTGCCTGCTGCATGGTCTTCGGCGATGCCGGCGCACCCACCGATGCCACCATTGCCGCGCTGCCGCACGGCATCTTCTCCAGCTTCGGCTACTCCACGCATGACAAGATGGCCGCGCTGCCCAATTCCCTGCTAGCCATGACCCTCACATCCAACTTCGGCACATTCATTCTCTATGCGCTAAGCTGCTTGCTCTGCATCATTGCTTACCACAAGCGGCCCGACCATAACATTCTTCTGCATACGCTCATACCAGGATTCGGTTTGCTGGCCAACCTGACCTGCATGGCGTTTTACGTTGCCGGGCCGTTCTTTAATCTCGGCACCAAGATGGAGCCGTTAACTGCTTTGGGCATCTCCGCACTGTGGGGCCTCTACGGCGCAGTGTATTTCCTCCGCTCCTCGAAGTCCAAGGGTAAGGCAATTCTGCTTGACCCGAAGGAAACTATGAACTCGAAACAATCCGTCGCCTAGGGGACGGACTTTTGAAAGAAACTCTGGGTGGAGCCTCTTTCCGGTCTCACGATTAAACTGGAGAGAGGCGGCCACCCATTGCACGTTTACAAACTGGTTGTCCTGAAGCACCCCTAAACAGTATTTCAGGCGCCTGGCGCGCCCGATATCAGGCACATGTTGGACGTACAATTCGGCGAGGCAAGCGATTTCGGCAAAGTCCGCACCAACAATGAGGACGCTCTGGGTTCTTTTATCCCTGCGTCGCGCCAGCAGGCGCGCACCCACGGCTTCCTCTTTGCGGTCGCTGACGGTGTAGGCGGTCTCGACCTCGGCGAAGTTGCATCTGCCACGGCAATCTCTGTGCTTACCGGAGAATTCGCCAGGGCGCAGCCGGGCGCCATGCTGATCGGGCTGCTGCCGCGCCTGATTCAACAGGCTAATTCGGCCGTGCACGATTGCACCTTGTCCCCGGCGCATCGCGGCCGCAAGATGGCCACGACCGTTGTGGCTTGCGCGTTGCGCTTCGATCAGGCTGTCATTTCGCACGTCGGCGATTCACGTTGCTACCTGGTAAGAAATGGCAAGGCGCGCCTGGTCACGCAGGACCATACGCTGGTCAACGAGCAACGCAAGGTCGGGTTGATCACTGCCGGCGAAATCGCAAACTCCGAAGCCCGCCATGTGCTCATTCGCTCTCTGGGACCGGAAATGTTCGTTTCTCCCGATACCAGCGCGCTGACGATCCTGCCTGGCGACGTTCTGGTGCTCTGCACCGATGGCTTACATGACGAAATGCGCGAGGAGGAGATTGCTGCCATTGCTTCGCAAAAGAAAGATGCCGCGCAAATCGCCCGGGACCTGGTTGCCCGCGCTGTTGAGATCGATGGCGGCGACAACACCACCGCACAGGTAATTCGCGTTCGCTCAGTCGAGCAGGTCGGCATGTACCGTGGGCGACCTTACCGGCTGCCGGCCTGACCAGCCCCCTCGGTACGCGCAGAAGTGAACCACATCCTCTAGCTCTCGGCAACCCGCGACTCACTGAGAGGCGCGCGCCCCGCCGGCAATGGTTGTTTCGCCGGGAAGAGCGCCAGCAGCACCACTCCAATCACGGCAAAGAACACAATGTCCTGGGGACTGTCGCTCCTGTGCATCCCGTGCGCCGCTGCCTCCGCCGACTGGATGGTCATCGTGAACGCATGGGCAAGGGCTGACCACGCCGCATAGGCGATCAGCAAGCGATGCCTGCCCGGCTGCTTGACGGCAACCAACAGACAGGGCCCAAGCGCCGTGAGAAGACTCAGGAACATCGGCACGACGTCGTTTTGCCCCCTAAGCCAACCGGAGTGCCACAGAGACCCGAACAGAAAATAGCCAAAACTGCAATAAAGCAGTCCCACCAACACCAACACGACCTGTAAGGCGCGCTCACGCTTCATACCGTCCTCCGTTTTGTCCTATGGCAGGGTTATTACGACCTTTTTATGCTCCCGGTTCCCCGGCTAGCAGCCTGTAGCTTGCAGCTTTTTTCTCCGGGCTGGCGGCTCGCTCCCTTGCTCCCTCGCTCCCTGTTTCCTAGTACAGTAGAACCAGCCCCTGTGGAGCGTACTGCACGATGGGTTTTTACGATGCTTTGGAGGCGGGAACGTGTGTCGATTCCTTCCGTATCGACGCGCCTGTGGCGCGCAGCGGGATGGCTTCCATTTTCCGCGCCACCGATTTGCGTGACAATCGCAGTGTCGCCCTCAAGATTCCGCATCCCGATCTCGAGGCGGATCCGATCCTCTTCGACCGCTTTCAGCGGGAAGCTGCCATTGGCGAACGACTCGACCATCCCAACGTGATGAAAGTCTACAGGGAGACCGACCGGTCGCGCGTCTACATGGTGATGGAATGGTGCGAGGGCCGCTTGCTGCGCCGCATCCTCGATGAAGGCCGCATCCCCCGCGAACGTGCCATCCTCATCGCCAAAGAAGTGCTCAAGGCGCTCAGCTATATCCACGAGAATGGCGTCGTGCACCGCGATTTGAAGCCGGAAAACATCATGGTCGACGACAACGGCCACATCAAACTTATCGACTTTGGCATCGCCGGCGACGCGGCCTCGCGCCGCCTCACATACGCCAACTTCACGGCTACTCTTGGTACGCCCGATTACATTTCGCCCGAACAGGTGAAGGGCAAGCGCGGCGACGGACGCAGCGACATTTATTCGATGGGCGTCATCCTCTACGAGATGCTGACCGGCAAGCTTCCCTTCTCTGGTCCCTCGCCGCTGGCCGCGATGAACGATCGTCTGCTCAACCCGCCCGTGCCCCCGCGGGTCGCCGACCCTTCGCTATCGCCCGAGCTGCAGGAAATCATCTACCGCGCGCTGGAACGCGACCCCAAAAATCGGTACGCGCATGCCTCGGAATTCCTCCGTGACCTGGAGCACCCCGAACAGGTCGGCGTTGAGGACCGCCCGGAAATCCACAACTGGCAAAAGCGCAAATCCCAGCTCGCCCGCAAGATACTTTATTACGGCGCATTGGCCATGATTCCCGTGGTGGTACTGCTGGTCATGATCCTCATCGCTCACCACCGCTGATCGCCCCTTTCACCTCGACTCTCCCGCAAAATCTTCACGGGATCCTTATACGGAACCGACTACGATTTTCGTGCATACACTTCAATCTCCACCCCTCCCAAAGGAGTTCCATGGCAAAGTACAAACTTGAATACATCTGGCTCGACGGCAAAACCCCCATCCCTGAACTGCGCGGCAAAACAACCATTAAGGATTTTGAAAAGCCGCCCACGCTTGCCGATTTGCCTCTATGGGGCTTCGACGGCAGTTCGACGATGCAAGCCGCAGGTCACAGCTCCGACTGCATCCTGAGGCCGGTTGCGCTCTACCCCGATGGCGCGCGCAAGAGCGCTTACATCGTTCTGAGCGAGGTGATGCGCCCCGACGGGACGCCGCACCCTTCGAATATGCGCGCCACTGCCGAAGACGATCCGGATATCTGGTTCGGCTTTGAGCAGGAGTACTTCCTTTATAAGGACGGCCGTCCGCTCGGGTTTCCCGAAGAAGGTTATCCTGCGCCTCAGGGGCCTTATTACTGCGGCGTCGGCTACAAGTACATGGGCAGTTTGGCTCGCACAATTGTTGAGGAGCACCTCGATCTCTGCCTGCACGCGGGCATCAACCACGAAGGCATCAATGCCGAGGTCGCCAAAGGTCAATGGGAGTTCCAGATCTTCGGCAAGGGATCGCACAGGGCTGCCGACGACCTTTGGACGGCTCGCTACTTAATGGCTCGCCTTTGCGAGAAATATGAAGTTGACCTGCAGTTGCACTGCAAGCCGATCCGCGGCGATTGGAATGGCTCGGGCATGCACACCAACTTCTCGACCAAGCACCTTCGCGAGGCCGGGGGCAAGGAGTATTTCGAAGCCCTCATGACCGCGTTCGAGAACAACATCGCCGCCCACATCGATGTGTACGGCCCTGACAATCACCTGCGCCTGACCGGACTGCACGAAACGCAGGCCATCGACAAATTCAGCTACGGGCTTTCTGATCGCGGCGCTTCCATCCGGCTGCCGGTCAACTTTATCAAGAACGGCTACCGCGGGTATCTCGAAGATCGCCGTCCCAACTCCGAAGCCGATCCTTATCAGATCGTCTCGCGGATTGTAAAGACAGTGAACGCCGTCGAGGTTCCAGTAGCGGTTTAAGACAGACTTCGATCGAAAACCAGAAAGGGGCTCGCCGGCGATGTTGCAGCCGGCCTGCCCCTTTTCGCCTTTTCCGCTTGCCTCTTCCCGGGCCTCTTTGGTTTATGCTGTTTCACAAGACCCGTCAAGACCCAAAGGAGATTTATGTCCAGCGAGTATCGTGACTTCCTTGCCCTCTCGTATTCCGAGTTGGAAGAGCTCAACCTTGCAGCCAAAGCCGATAGGATCAGCCGCGCTTCTGCCGGCGAGATCCGCGACAAGAGATTGAAGTATTTGAAGGACGAGAAGCGTATTAAGGCCGTCACCGTGCTGTTCTCTGACCTGGAAGGCCGTCTGCACCTGCTCGACTACGACAAAAAGTTCCTTCTCGGATCGCACGAAAACCTCACGTTTGACGGCTCATCGATCCGCGGATTTACCGCTCAGAAAGAAAGCGACCTGCGCCTTTACATTGACTGGGGCGCCTTTTACTGGGTTCCCGCCGATGTCTTCGGCAACGGCAAAGTCCTGGTCTTCGGCGACGTGATTGACAAGGACGGTACGCAGTATTCGGGCGACATGCGTGGGGTGCTCAAGAATTACGCTTCTCAGCTTTACAAAGAGAAAAGCTACACGCTGAACGCATCCGCCGAAATTGAAGGCTTTCTCTTCGCCGGCAAGGACGCCGAACAAACCTACCATCAAACCGGCAAATTCGAGTGCATCAACACCGGTGGCTATTACCATGTTTTGCCCCTTGATCCGTTGCGCAAGTTCATTGACACTGCCGCAGAAGTGCAGCGCGCTATGGGATTCCAGAATGAGAAGGACCATCCCGAAGTCGCCCCCAGCCAGTTCGAAATCAATTTCAGCTACGCCGAAGTAGTGGCCGCTGCCGATCAGATCCAGCTCTACAAGCTGCTCTGCCGGCAGATTGCCGCGAACATGGGCTACACCGCCTGCTTCCTGCCCAAGCCCATCGTCGGCGTCAACGGCAGTGGCATGCATACTAACGTCTCTGTATCAAAAGGCAAGACCAACCTTTTCTGGGACGAAAAGGGCGAAGAACAGCTCTCGAAATTCGGCTGGGAGTTCCTTGATCGCATCCTGACGCATGCTCTCGATCTTTGCCTTATCTTCAACTCGAGCGTGAATGCCTATCGCCGCCTTGATCCGCACTTTGAAGCGCCTAATCAGATTCGCGCTTCGGCAGTCGATCGCGGCGCCATGGTTCGCGTGCCCATCGGCAACCATCGCTCCATGCGCACCGAAGTACGCGCCGTGGCGCCCGATGCCAACCCTTATCTCGCACTCTACGGCATTTTCAGAACGGGCATCGACGGCGAGATCTCCAAGTCCAAAGACCTTCGCGCCGGAGGCCGCTATTTGCCCGACAACATCCAGAAAGCCATCGAGGACTTCAAAGGATCAAAGTGGATCGCAAAAATCTTGGGCGCCGATGTGCAGGGCCGCTACGTCGACCTCAAGCAGGCGGTTGCCAATCGTTCGCCGCGCGAGCTGGGAACCATCGTTAAGGGCTCCGAGGTGCAGTTCCATCACGCGGTCTACAACCAGTCGCTGTGGAATTTGTTCTGAATCTTCGCTTTTTCGGTGGTTATGGAAGGCCCGGTCTCTCCAACGAGCGGCTGGGCTTTTTCATCTTCGGGCAAGTGTGCTCGCAAGTCCCGTATGAATCTCTTCGGCGAGAATGCCCGCGGCCTCCACGCACTGCTCGCGGCTCACATCGCGATGCGTCACTAGCCGCACCAGGTCGCGTCCCAGCGCATTCGTCAGCACGCCGCGCGCCTTCAGCCGCGCAGCCAGTTCGGCCGCGCCCATGCCCTCGGCCAGTCGAAACACCACGATATTCGTTTCCACCGAATCGAGATCGATCGCGACGCCCTCAACATGCGCCAGCGCCTCAGCCAGCAGCCGCGCATTGGCGTGATCGGCAGCCAGGCCCTTCGGGCCTTCTTCCAACGCGATGAGTCCTGCAGCGGCGAGAACGCCCACTTGCCGCATGCCGCCGCCCAGTGCCTTGCGAAAAATGCGCGCCCGCTTGATCAACTCCGCCGAGCCCACCAGCATCGATCCAACCGGCGCTCCCAACCCCTTCGAAAGCGAGAACATGACCGTGTCAAAACCGCGCGTCAACGTCCGCACATCTTCGCCCAGCGCCACGGCGGCATTAAAGATGCGGGCGCCGTCCAGATGCAGTGGCAGCTTGTGTTCCCTCGCCCCGGCAACAATCTCGTCCAAGACTTCAAGGGTTGAGCAGACCCCGCCGGCAAGATTCGCCGTGTTTTCAATCTCGATGAGCCCTGTCGCCGCGCGAAATCCGCCGTAGTGGCTGATCGCCGGCTCGATGTCTTTCCACGTCAGAATTCCGCTCTCCGTCGGCACCGCCCGAATCAGGCACCCGGAAAAGACGGCGGTCGTCGCCATCTCGTAGTCGAGAATGTGCGCGCGCGACTCAGCAATCACCTCTTCGCCAGGTTTCGTGTGCAGGCGAATCGCAACCTGGTTGCCCATGGTGCCTGTCGGAACGAAAAGCGACGCCTCACGGCCGAAGATCTCAGCCGTTCGCTTCTCCAGCAGATTGACCGTGGGATCTTCGCCATACACGTCGTCGCCCACTTCGGCCGCCGCCATCGCCGCCCGCATCTCCATGGTCGGCCGCGTCACCGTATCCGAGCGCAAATCGATCATTCGTTCCAAGGGAATTCCCGCCAAGATTCTTTCCTCCTGTTCCGAATCCCCATTTTCCCACGCCGTCCGGCAATGGAGGCGCGAAGCCTGTCCGCCAACGGCGCCGTCGGCGCCAACCTGCCAGCCCTCTGTTGACTTGTCTGCTGCTCACCGTTCACCGTCTGCCGTCCGCCTCACCGGTCCGGTTGTACCCTGATTCCATGCCCTTCGAATTCCCGAAGATCTACCCCATTCTGGATTCTTATGCCATCCCCGAGATCAACCGCGAGCGTTTTTTAGAGTGGCTCGGCAGCGGACTCACCGAGGCCGGAGTGACGCTTCTCGAGTACCGCAGCAAGACCGGCGACGAATCGCAACTGCTTGCCGATGCCGCCTGTCTGCGTCACGCACTGCCCGCCGGAAAGGTCAAGCTGATTCTTGATGATCGAGCTGATCTTGTTGAAAAAACGCAATTTGACGGGGTCCACGTCGACGCCGGAGATGTCACGCCTTTAGACGCTCGCTGGTTGCTCGGTTCGGCTCATATCGTCGGAACTTTCGGCGGCAGCGATTCTATTTTGCCGGGAATCCTTGATGAGCCGGCCGATTATCTTTCTATCGGCCCCGTTTTCGCGAGCCAAACCAAGCCGTCCATTCGCGCGCCGATTGGCCTCGACGGCGTTCGCAAACTGCGCCAGCAAGCCGGGCCGAAACCGGTTCTCGTGGCCGTTGGAGGCATCACGCTCGAAGCAGCGCCTGCTGTGCTGTCTGCCGGCGCAACCACCGTCGCTGTATCTGCAGCCATCTTCCGCACCGGGGACCCTCTGGTCGAGTTTCGGCGCTGGATGGCCGAGCTGAAGTGAATGCGATACGCCGTAAGCGCGCCATCGTATCGTATGATTGCGATACAAGTTCCGGTCCCCGAGCTCCGTCCGTCTTCGTCAGGTTGTGTGGCCCGTGGTTTTTGTGGCGGCTATCGTTCGCTCAAATCATCTGCAAGGGAGGAAGAGGCTCATTGAATTCGCGGCTGTTTCGCATTAAACCCATGTCGATGCTCACGCTGGAAGCGGGTGAGCAAGGTCAACACACTCTGAAGCGTTCACTGGGGGCCGTCAACCTGGTCACGCTTGGCATTGGGGCCGTCATCGGCGCCGGAATCTTTGTGCTGACGGGCCAGGCCGCGGCACTCTACGCCGGTCCGGCCGTCGCCTTGAGCTTTGTGCTCGCCGGCCTCACCTGTGCCTTTGCCGGGTTGTGCTATTCCGAGTTCGCTTCCATTATTCCTATCGCCGGCTCGGCCTACACCTACGGTTACGCCACCCTCGGCGAGTTTGCAGCGTGGATTATCGGCTGGGACCTGGTGCTGGAATACGCCTTCGGCGCGTCGACAGTCGCCTCCGGCTGGTCAGGGTATTTCAATAGTCTTCTGCAGCAATTTGGGATTTACATTCCCCCGCAACTGACGGCCTCGACGGGAACTAAGCTCGTGTTCTACCACCATCAATGGATGCCTTTAATGTCGCTGCCGCCGGGCGTAAGCGATGCAGGATTGCCCCACGTGACGGCTGCCCTCAATTTGATTGCCATGGCGGTCGTCATGGTGATCACAGTCGTTCTTGTCATCGGCATCAAGGAGTCGGCAAACTTCAACTCCGCAATCGTCTTCATCAAGCTCACCGTCGTGGCCATCTTCCTCGTCGTCGGAGGCTATTTCCTCTTCCGTCACCCTGAAGTGGCTCGGCACAACTGGCATCCCTTTATTCCGCCCAAAGACGCAAGCGGCAACTTCGGCTGGGGAGGTATCTCGAAGGGCGCTTCGCGCATCTTCTTCGCGTATATCGGATTCGATGCCGTCTCGACCGCTGCGCAGGAGGCCAAGAAACCGCAACGCGACATGCCCATCGGCATTCTCGGCTCGCTCCTTATCTGCACCATTCTTTACATCCTGGTGTCGCTGGTGCTCTGCGGTTTGGTGAGCTACAAGACACTGAACGTGGGCGCGCCGGTGGCCATTGGCATTGACGCGACAGGCGTGAGCTGGGGCTCCATTTTGGTGAAGATCGGCGCCGTCTTTGGGCTGGCCTCCGTGATGCTCGTTATGCTCCTCGGCCAGACGCGTGTCTTCTACTCCATGTCGAAAGACGGCTTGCTCTGGAAGTGGGCTTCGGCCGTGCATCCCAAATTCCGTACGCCGTGGATTACTACCATTGTGTTTGGCATCTTCGCGGCTCTGTTTCCCGCATTCTTGCCCATCGACCGGCTTGCCGATCTTGTGAATATCGGCACACTGCTTGCTTTCACAATTGTGAGCGCAGGCGTCTGGGTACTGCGCGTCCGGCATCCCGAACTGCATCGGCCCTTCAAAACGCCATTCGTCCCGCTGGTGCCGTTTTTGGGAATTGTTTCGGCCATCTACCTGATGTCGCGCCTGGCGGCGATCACCTGGGAAGTGATGATTGGCTGGCTGATCTTCGGCCTGCTCATCTATTTCGGCTATTCCATCAAGCACAGCAAGGTGCAGGCGATGGCGAAGGCGCAAGCCGCAGACTAAAGGACAAGCTCGTCCGATGAAAGAAACGGGTGCGGGTTCGCAACAGAATTCGAGTGGCCCCGAGCAAACTACGAAGCCAAAGCAGCGAATGGGTTCTTGAAGGCGCAGTGCACCGTTCCCGACGACTTCGACACGATGATGAGCGAAGAGATCGAGGAAATGTTCTACCGCGGTGAGATTTTCCCGCCAGAGAGCTAGGGGTTAGTAGCTAGAGGCTATCGGCTGTTTCACGCCGCCGTCTTTGCGCAGAACTCGTCGAAAGCGCGCATCAGCTCTGCTGCGATGTCCTGCGCCGTCGATTGCTCAATGACGAAGCGCTGCATCAGGTAGACCAGCTTGCCGTCACGCAGAATCGCTACCGCGGGCGAAGTGGGCGGGTTTCCTTCAAAGTAGCTGCGGGCGCGTTCCGTGGCCTCGCGATCCTGGCCGGCAAAAACCGTGATCTTGCGATCGGGCAGGTTGGCCGCGTTGGCCAGCGCCAGGCGCACCCCGGGGCGCATCTTGCCTGCCGCACATCCGCAAATGGAGTTAACGACAACCAGGGTTGTTCCCGGCTCCGACACCGCCGCGTCCACCTCTTCGGCGGTCCGGGTTTCCTTGATCCCGGCGCGCACAATTTCCTCGCGCATGGGGATCACCATCAGTTCTGGATACATGTTTGCCTCCGGCAGGAGAAGTTGCCTGTTCTTATTCTAGCCTTTCCCGGAGCTGCTTGGCTCAGGATGTGGCGTCACGCATGTTGTAGCCTTGAACCAATGCAGATAACAGAAAACCAGCCGCTTGCGCCCTTCACGACCTTCGCAATCGGCGGGCCCGCGCGGTGGTTTGCTCAGGCCGCGTGCGAGGCGGATATCGCGCAAGCATGCGAGTGGGCTGTCTCGCGCAGTCTGCCCCTGTTTGTGCTGGGCGGCGGCAGCAATGTACTCATCTCTGACCGTGGATTCCCCGGCCTGGTGCTGCACTTAAGCCTGATGGGCATTGAAAAGCACGGCGATATCTTCCGCGTGGCCGCCGGTGAAGACTGGGATGCCTTCGTGCAAACAGCCGTTAAGGACGACCGTGCCGGGCTTGAGTGCCTGGCAGGGATTCCGGGAACCGTAGGCGGAACACCGGTGCAGAATGTTGGCGCCTACGGACAGGAGGTTGCCGGCGTCATCGAACGCGTGCGGGCTTTCGAGATCGGTACCCGCAGGTTCGTCGAGTTCACCGCAGCCGAATGCGGGTTTTCATACCGTCGCAGTCGGTTCAACTCCGTCGATCACGGCCGGTTCATCGTCACCCGCGTCGACTACCGGCTGCATCAGGGCGGCCAGCCCAATCTCACGTACGCTGACCTGAAACAGCACTTCAGGAGTTGCTGTAATACGCCTTCGCTTCTCGAAGTCGCTGCAGCCGTGCGCGACATTCGAAAGAGCAAAGGCATGCTTCTCGTCGAAGGCGATCCCGATTGCCGCAGCGCCGGAAGCTTCTTCAAGAATCCTGCGGTGCCGCGGGACGCAGCCGAGAGGATTCGCCGGATTGCGGCAGCCTCCTCAATGCCGCCGCGCTTCTACCCGACCGGCGATGGCCTCGTCAAAGTTCCCGCCGCCTGGCTCATTGAGCAGGCAGGTTTCGCAAAGGGATATGCACAGGGCGCGGCGCGCATCTCCTCGCGGCACACGCTCGCTCTCATCAACCGAGGCGGCGCGACAGCCGACGAAATCCTCACCCTCGCCGGACGCATCGCCAATGCCGTCGAGACAAAATTCGGCGTGCGCCTCGAGATGGAACCCGAGAAAGTTGGCTTCTCCTTCTAACCCGCTCGCATTGCCGATCATCAACGAGAACAAAATCTCCCTGCTGATATTGACGTGCTCGCCGTCCCCCCAGAAGAAAGCGGCAAGGATGGCAGGCGGACATGATTCCGCCCGAGCCTGCTCTTCGCGCTCAGCCGCCGGGATGAACCGGCAGCTTCTCGAACACGTCTCGAAGTTCTGCGGCGCGCGCTCCCACGATGATGCCGCCCCGCTGGTCATCGCGGCGAAGTGAGCGACGAACTGATACGCTAAATCCAGGTATGAACGACAATTTGCACGAGCTGCGCTGCTTCGGGTGCGGCAGCCGGATAGCAGGCGCCGAGGCGCGCCCCGATTTTCGCTGCGCCGTTTGCGGCGATCTCTTTGAGGTCGACTATCCCGGCTGGAGCCACCGCGAAGGCCCCAATCGCCCCAATCCCGGCGCGCTCAAATGGTTATGGAGAGAGCGCCGCTGCTCCTCTGAAGCTCTCGATCAGTCCGGCGTCTGGCGCTTCCGCGAGTTGCTTCCCATTCTTGAAAGCTTTGGCAATGCCGTTTCCCTGCGTGAGGGCAACACGCCGCTCTATCACCTGCCCCGCGCTGCCAAGCGTCTGGGAATCGATCAGCTTTTCGCCAAGCATCAGGGAATGAATCCTTCGGGATCGTTCAAAGACACTGGAATGACCGCGGCGCTAAGCGTGGCCCGCGAACGAGGCTTCGCGTGGGTCGCCTGCGCATCCACGGGCAATACCTCGGCCGCGATGGCGGCCTATGCCTCCCGCGCCGGCCTGAAAAGCCTCGTGCTCATTCCTGAAGGCAAGATCGCTTGGGGCAAGCTCTCGCAGGCCATGGATTATGGCGCGGTGACCTTGCAATTGAAGACCGACTTCGATGGCTGCATGCGCACGTTAACCGAAATTGTCCGCCAGGCTCCCATTTACCTGCTCAACTCAGTCAATCCTTATCGACTCGAAGGGCAAAAAACCCCGGCGTTCGAGATTGCCGAGGCATTCGACTGGAACGTGCCCGATCACGTGATCGTTCCCGGCGGCAATCTCGGCAACAGTTCGGCGCTGGGCAAGGGATTCCGCGAGCTCCGCGAGCTGAAGCTGGTGGCGCGAATTCCTTGCATCTCCATCATTCAGGCCGCCGGGGCCAATCCGCTGGTGCGGAGCCTCAATGAAACACAGGGCGCGGTGTTGGAGCCGATCGAAGCGCACACCCGAGCCACGGCCATTCGCATCGGCAACCCGGCTTCGTGGCGCAAGGCCGCGCGCGTTGTTCAGGAAAGCGAAGGCTGGTGCCTTGACGTGACTGAAGCCGAGATCGCCATCGCCAAGGCAGAACTTGGAACCGAAGGCCTCGGCTGCGAACCCGCCTCAGCCGTTACTTTGGCGGGACTGAAAAAACTTCGCGCTCAGGGTGTCATTCATTCGGGCCAGACGGTCGTACTGGTTCTCACCGGCCACACCCTCAAAGACGCCGACTATACCATCGACTTCCACCGTGGCACTTTGTTGAGCGAAGAGGAAACGGCAGCTCTCGGACCGGAAATTGAAGCCATGCGCCGCAATGCCATCACTGTGGACGCCTCGCCGGCAGCCGTGCTTGCTGCGATGAAGGACAAAGTGGGATGAACGACCTAAGAAAGCAGGGCCGCATTCGCCTGCGGCTGCCTGCCACTTCAGCGAATCTGGGACCGGGATTCGACGCAGTCGCTGTGGCTCTGGATTTCTTCCTCGATATCGATGCGCAACCGGCCGATCAATTCTCCATCACTGCCACAGGCCGCAACGCCGAACGTTGCGCCCGGCTGGAAGACAACCTGATCCTCGAAACCTACAAGCAGCTTTTGCGCGACCACGATCGCAACATCGTTCCCCTGGCAATTCGCATGGTCAATGCGGTTCCGCTCGGCATGGGCTGTGGTTCCTCGGCAGCCGGCCGCCTCGCCGCCATCGCCCTCGCCAATCATTTTGGAGATTTGAATTGGGACAGCGATCGCATCCTTGAAGAAGCCTATGCGCTCGAAGGCCATCCGGATAACGTCGCTGCTTGCTGGCTGGGCGGCTTTGTCACCGCCATGTGCGAAGGGAAACGCGTCCGCGCGCTGCAGGTGACCCCGCCAGAGGATTGGCGCGCCATTGTGATCTTCCTTGCGGAACCTCTCGCCACCAGCAAGGCGCGCGCCATGCTGCCTGCCAGCTACCCACTTGAAGCCATCGTCGCCAACCTGCAATCGGCGATAACTCTGGGACTCGCCTTCGCACACGCGCGGGGCGATCTGCTGGCATTCGCCATGAGCGATCGCATTCATCAACCCTATCGAGCGCCCTCGTGTCCGCTGTTGGGTCTGCTGATGCCGTTGGTCGGCGCCCACGGCATTTTGGGGGTGGCGTTGAGCGGCGCAGGCCCGGCGGTCATCGCAATCGTAGACTGCCAAAGCAGCCTTGCCGCAGCCTCAGACGCGGTCAAGTCGGCGGTCAAGAATCAGTCCGATTCTGAACTCATGACCTGCCGCTTCGCTCCCGTTGGAGCGCGTCAACTTATTGACAAAACATGACTTAGCTTCTCAATCCTCTCTCGTTCGGTTCAACCGGCGCGTTATGAATGAGTTACCGTTATTGCACAGGTTCTAAGTCATAGAACTAACGATTGGGCAGTCCATTACCTAAGTTTGCTTGCTATTTATTGATTAAGTAACTTACATTCGCTGCGTGAGCAGTTCTGGGGGAGGGCTGCTCTAGCGCCCGAGGTCCAAATCGGATCCGGGCGCTTCTATTTTGCCCCCTGCTTATCTCGATGGCTCGCTCCGGCCATTGCCGGCCTGAATCGATTTTCTTGGGCCGCTTTGCTCGCCTCGCTCGTGCGACTTTGTCTGCCCCTCACGCATCTGTTAGGTTCGTGGCTCCCTGTACAATGAAAGCTGCGGAGGCCGCAAGGAGGAGCATGTCAGGAGCGGGTGTTTTGGAAGTAAACGATGCAAATTTCGACCAGGAAGTGCTGCACAGTGAGCAGCCGGTCCTGGTGGATTTCTGGGCGGTCTGGTGCGGGCCATGCAGAGCCATTGCCCCTTATGTCGATGGGGTGGCGACAACCTATGCGGGCAAGCTGAAGGTAGCTAAAGTCAACGTTGATCAGAACGGCGCGGCTCCGTCGCGCTATGGAATTCGCGGAATTCCGGCTTTGCTGTTCTTCAAGAACGGGCAAGTTGCCGATCAGATGGTCGGCCTGCCGCCGAATCCTGGCGAAGTGATTGAAGAGAAGGTGAAGCGGTTGCTGGCCTGAACACGGCTAGAGAGACCTTCCAGGCAGGATCCAGTCAGACGGCCCGGCTCGATGCCGGGCCGTTTTGCGTTTGCCAATATCAGCGGCTGCACGCAATCAAATGCCACCGTTGCGTCTGAATTCCGATGTATACTTAATTTTGGTACTGGAATAATTTGGTTGTCACAATTGTTTGATTGATGAATGTATCACTTAAATCCGCGCTCAACAGCTACATGCTCCGCTTCCTGCGCGAAATGCACCGCTATGATGCCGGACGCACCTTGCCGCTCCTGCACGCTGCAAAATTAACGACACCGCAGCTGGCGGTCCTGGAATTCGTTTCCGACCCATGTACTATTTCG
>Ga0335074_10001394_pt1 | contig 32746 bp, 31 predicted proteins | sample Lox_Sample_23_FD_206715 | JGI IMG/M metagenome (GOLD analysis project Ga0335074, IMG submission 206715) | Soil microbial communities from Loxahatchee National Wildlife Refuge, Florida, United States - Lox_Sample_2.3 | ecosystem: Environmental > Terrestrial > Soil > Wetlands | place: USA... | reverse complement strand
TACGCGCTGGTAGCCGCACCCGCGTCCGGATTCGTCATCGGCGCCATCGCCGGGCTATACCCCGCGGCCAAGGCCGCCCGGCTGAGCCCGACCGAAGCGCTGCGCTCAACGTGACCGGTTGATGTCGCAAAACCGCTAGACACAGGTGTGAGGCGTCTGTCACGCTCGGGGCGTGATCGAGGACTTCGAGCACTGCTACCGGGCGGTCGGCACCAAGGACCCGCGGTTCGACGGGTGGCTGTTCACCGCGGTGACCTCGACCGGTATCTACTGCCGCCCGAGCTGCCCCGCGATGGCGCCCAAGCGCGAGCACGTCCGCTTCTACCCGTCCGCGGCTGCGTGCCAGCAGGCCGGCTTTCGCGCGTGCAAGCGCTGTCGGCCCGACGCATCCCCGGGATCCCCGGAGTGGAACACGCGCGGGGACGTGGTCGCGCGCGCGATGCGCCTGATCGCCGACGGTGTCATCGACCGCGGCGGCGTCCCGGCGCTCGCCTCCCAGCTCGGCTACAGCGCCCGGCAGCTCGAACGGGTGCTGCTCGCCGAGGTCGGCGCGAGCCCGGTCGCGCTGGCCCGGGCGCAGCGCGCGCAGGCGGCGCGGATCCTGATCGAGAGCAGCGCGCTGTCGATGGCGGAGGTCGCGATGGCAGCCGGGTTCCGAAGCATCCGCCAGTTCAACGACACCGTACGCCACGTGTTCGCGCTCACCCCGACGGAGCTGCGCCGGCGGTCGGCCAGGGCGGCCGGTGCGTCTGGTGCGGCGGGTCCGTCCGGTGCACCCGGGTTCGCCGGCCACTCGCTGCGGCTGCGGCTTGCCTTTCGCCGGCCGCTGTCACCGGACAACCTGTTCGGCCACCTGGCCGCGACCGCGATCCCGGGGGTGGAGGAGGTCCGCGACGGAACCTACCGGCGGACGCTCCGGCTCCCCCACGGTCCGGGGATTGTCGAGCTCACGCCTGAGAGCGGTTGGGTCGCCTGCCGAGTGATGCTCGCGGACCTGCGCGACCTGACCGCCGCGATCGCGCGCTGTCGCTGGCTGCTCGATCTCGATGCCGATCCCGAGGCGGTCGATTCGCAGCTGGCCGAGGAGCCCAAGCTGCGCGTGGCGATCGGGCGCAGGCCGGGGCGTCGCGTGCCGCGGGCGGTCGACGGCGCGGAGATGGCGATCCGGGCCGTGCTCGGGCAGCAAATCTCGACCGCGGCCGCCCGCACCCACGGAGGGCGGCTGGCCGCCGAGCACGGCGAGGCGGTCGAGGATCCCGGCGGTAGCTTGAGCCGTCTGTTCCCGGCCCCAGAGGCGCTCGTCGACGCGCGGCTGGCGATGCCCGCGGCGCGGGTGCGGACCATGGGCGCGCTCCTGGGCGCGCTCGTCTCGGGGCAGCTCGACCTGAGTCCGGCGGCCGATCGCGAGCGGACGCTCGAGGTCCTCGCCGGCCTGCCCGGGATAGGTCCGTGGACCCACGACATCATTTCGATGCGCGCATTGGGCGATCCGGACGTGTTTCCGATCGGCGACCTGGGCGTCCGGCGCGGGGCCGCTGCCCTCGGGTTGCCGGACGACGTGCGGGCTCTGAGCGAGCGCTCGGAGCGGTGGCGACCTTGGCGTGCCTATGCCGTGCAGTACCTGTGGGCGGCGACGGCGCACCCGATCAACGACTGGCCTCCGGTGGGCGCGATCACGCCCGCCGGGCACGGACGCCCGGCGGAACGGCCCCACGGACGACGCCGAAGGCGGCCCAACATACGCATCGCTACCTGACCGGCCACGGGTCGTAACCCGAAACTCGGCGATCCGCGTCCGCCGAGATCCGGCTCGTGGGCCATATACGCGACTTAATCGGAATTCACCGGCGGCGGGGTGCCGAGTTTCGGGTTAGTCGGCGACGCCCAGGCCCCAGCCGCCGTCGATGATGATCTCCTGACCGGTGATGTACTCGCAGGCCGGGGAGGCGAGGAACAGCGCCAGCGCCTTGATGTCGTCGGGCCAGCCGACGCGGTGCATGGGGATGACCTGGCCCATGGCGGCCTGGACGTTGGGGTTGTGGGCGTGGCCGCCGCCGATGTTGGTGACGAAGAACCCGGGGGCGATCGCGTTGACCATGATCCCGTCCGCCGCCAGCTCGAGCGCGAGCACGTGCATGAAGTGCCGGGCGCCCGCCTTCGCGGTCATGTAGGCGGAGCCGATCGCCCCCTCAGCGGTGGTCGCGGCCAGTGAGGTGGTGATCACGATCCGGCCGAAGCGTCGCGGGCGCATGTGGCGGGCGGCGGCGCGCGCGGTGGCGAAGATCCCGTTGAGGTTGATGTCGATCACCCGGTTCCAGCGCTCGTCCCCGTAGCGCTCGATCGCGCCCTCGGGCACGCGCGGGCGCGTGCTGCCCGCCCAGGCGCCGACGAAGCCCACTCCGGGATCGATGCCGGCGTTGGCGAAGGCGACGTCGAGCCGGCCGTAGGTCTCAGCCGCCTCGTCGATCACGCGGTCCAACATGGCGTGATCGGTCACGTCGGCGGTGGCGCCCCGCACGTCGAGGCCCTCACCGCGAAGGCGCTCCGCCTCCGCCGCGACCCGATCGGCATCAACATCGATCAGCGTGACCCGGGCGCCGTGCGCGGCGAGCACCTCGCCGTAGGCCAGGCCAAGGCCGCTGGCGCCGCCGGTGACGATCACGCCGAACCCGGCCACATCGAATCGCGAGGAAACGTTCACGCTCACTGCTCCTATGGTGTTTGTTGGCGGCGCGAGCCTACCGTCAACACCGAACAAGGAGCCGACCAGCGTGGAATACGTGAATCTAGGCCGGACCGGACTGCGCGTCTCGCGCGTGTGCCTGGGCATGATGAGCTACGGCAAGCACGAGACCCGTCCCTGGACGCTGGACGAGGCGGAGGCCGAGCCCATCCTCCGCCGGGCGGTCGAGGGCGGCATCACGTTCTTCGACACCGCCGACGTCTACAACGGCGGGGAGAGCGAGGTGATCACCGGACGCCTCCTGAGCAAGCTGTTCGGGATGCGCGAGGAGTACGTCCTCGCCACCAAGGTGAACGGCCGGACCATGCCGGGGGAGAACGGCCGCGGGCTGTCGCGCAAGCACATCATGGCCTCGATCGACGCGTCGCTGAGCCGCCTGGGACACGACTACGTCGACCTCTACCAGATCCACCGCTGGGATCCGACGACTCCGATCGAGGAGACGATGGACGCGTTGCACGACGTCGTCGTCGCCGGGAAGGCGCGCTACATCGGCGCCAGCAGCATGTTCGCCTGGCAGTTCGCCAAGGCTCAGCACGTCGCCCGCACGCGGTTCGTGTCGATGCAGGACCACTACAACCTGATCTACCGCGAGGAGGAGCGGGAGATGATCCCGCAGTGCCTGGACCAGGGCGTCGGGATCATCCCGTGGAGCCCGCTCGCCCGCGGGCTGTTGGCCGGGAACCGCACCCGGGAGGGCGAGAAGCTGACGACCCGGGCGCAGACCGACGCGTTCGGGGACAACCTGTACAAGCCGGATCTCGACTTCCCGGTGATCGACCGCCTAGAAGAGGTGGCCGGGGAGCGCGGTGAGAAGCCCGTGCAGGTCGGGCTCGCGTGGCTGCTGCACAGGCCTGGCGTGACCGCGCCGATCATCGGTGCCACGAAGCTCTCGCACCTGGAGGACGCGATCGCCGCCGAGCAGCTGACGCTCAGTCCGGAGGAGATGGCGCGGTTGGAGGAGCCGTACGTGCCCCATCCGATCGCCGGTCACTCGTAGGCCGAAGCGGACGGAGGGCTGGGCCTGGTTGCGTCGAACAAGCAGAACACGTGCGGCATCGGCCGCGCCCAGAACTCGAATTCGGAGAGTCAACATGACTGAGAAGACCAGCAAGCCCGCCGTCCGGCGCACGCGCACCCGCAAGCCGAAGGTCGAGCCGCGCCAGCCGTCTCACGGCGAGATCGCCGAGCGCGCGTACTTCCTGCACCTCGAGGAGGCCGGCGTCGACGAGCTCGGAAACTGGCTGCGGGCCGAGGCCGAGCTGACCGCCGCCTAACTCGGTAGCGGGGGGCGCGCGGTCGTACGTTCAACGGCGACTGGGGCGAGCAAAGTGGCTTCGGCCGCGTGGGTGTTCATGCCGGCGCTCGGCGCACCCCTCGCGCACGCGCCGGTGCTGCGTGGGGATCTGGCGCCGGCGCTGAAGCGTCCGATCAGCCGTCGCCTGTTCGGCGAGAACAAGACCTGGCGCGGGGCGCTGGTCATGACCGGGGGCGCCACGCTCGCGGCGCTCGCCCTCGATCGCGTGCCCGCTTATCGCCGGCGCCTTCCCGAGCCGGTGGCCGCCGCCCCTCCGGTCGTGGTGGGCGGCCTACTCGGAGTCGCCACCTGGGTCGGAGAGCTCCCCAACAGCTTCTTCAAACGCCGGATCGGGATCGCGCCGGGCCAGCGGCGCCGTTCCCCCGCCGGGATCGCGATCTCGATCTTCGATCAGGCCGATTGGGTGCCGGTTGCCGCGCTGATGCTTCGTCCGGTCTGGCAAATGTCCGTGCGCGAAATCGTCGAGGTGTTCGCCCTGGTCACAGCCGTTCACGTGCCGATCAACCTGGTGGGTTATGCCGTTGGCGCTCGCACGTCGCCTCTGTAGCGGGGCCGGCCGGCGAGTAGTTCATTCGTCCAGCTCGGCGGCGGCCGCGCCTGCTCGCGGGTATCCCCTCCTCGGAGGCGTCGATGGAGTTGGAGATGATTGTGTTGGTCGCAATCGCAGGATGGATTGCGCTCGTGCTCGTGGTTCTCTCGGTCTGCCGCGCCGCGAAGCGGGGCGATGAAGTGGAGGAGATCACCGTGACGAGGGCGATGGCGGCGGAGCCAGACACCGAGATCGCGGATTCGCCGCCATCCGAACGGCCGCTCCGGAGCCTCGGCCTCGATCACGCGGCAACGTTGCTGGGGGTGAGTCCCCACACCTTGCTGGCCTGGCAGGTGCGCTACGGGTTTCCGACCTCGAGTCCGTCCGAGCCGCGCTACAACCAATCCGAGGTGCTCGCCCTACGCGACAGCCTCGAGCACGGACTGTCGATCCCATCCGCGGTGAGCCGTGCCCGACAGCAGACCAAGCGGCGCCGGGGGACGACCGCCACCCCGCCGTTTGATCGTCGCGACGGGGGACTTGCGTCCTAAGGTCCGGGGCCGCCAGCGCGTCTCAGTGACGCAGCCGCACCCGATCGCCCGGTTGCAGCGAGGCGGGCTTGATGTTCGGGTTCAGTTGCTCCAGGGTGGTGATGTCGATGCCGGTGCTGGCGGCGATCGAGCCAAACGACTCGCCAGGCTTGACGAGCCAGAACATCGGCCCCGGCGGCTTCGGCTTGGGCCCCGCCGGCTTGGGCGGGTGCTGCCAGAGGTTCAGACGCTCCCCGGGGGTGATGGCCAGGGCATTGACGTTCGGGTTGTAGGCCTGCAGGAGCTCAACCGACAAGCCGGTCTGCGCGGAGATCTGCGCGAACGTGTCCCCGGGCCGCACCGTGTAGTACGGGGGGAGCCGGTGCACCGCGGCGGCGGGTCCATGTGACTTCTGGTCCGCGTCGAAATTCGCCGAACTGACGATGAGATAGACCGCGGCCGCGATACCGAGAAGCACCAACGGCACGAGTAGGCGCGCCAGTATCCGCCCCGATCGCCGGGCAGTGGGTGCGCGCTGTACTGCTGTTGCCACGTTCGCACCGACTGGTCGTTACCGCTGGTCATGGAACTTTGACGCATCGGCCCGGGGTTGCCAAGGGGTGACAGGATTCTCACGCTCATGTGCTGGCGGGCAGCAGGTACCCGGTGACCCGCAGCTCGCTCTGAGCGGAGATGATCTTCAGCGGGCTCCAGGTCATCCCCAGCTCACGATGAGGAGCGCTGGTGGAAGCCTCGATCGCGAGCTCTCCGTCGACGTCGCGGACGTGTGCGTCGAGCTCGAGCGGGATCGACTGGTCGCGGGCGAACAGCCGCCCGTGCACCTTCAGCGTGTCGCCGCGCAAATCCGCCGAGTCGGATACGAACCGCACCGTTCCGTGATTCTCGGCGTCGAAGAAGTCGTCCGAGCGCAGATGCTGGTCGCGCTTTTGGTTGCCGGTCTGCACGCTCGCCGCGTCGATCGTCAGCTCGATCGCCGGATCGGCGCTCAGGTCGAGGCGACCCTGATATTCGTCGAAGCGGCCCTTGACCTTCATCAGGCCCCAGAAGTTCCCAGTGCTGAAGGCGACGCTCGAGCGCTTGGGGTCAAGCTGCCAGCGGCCGGCGAGGGTGTCGGCGAAGCGATGGTCTAAGAGGGAGTTCATGGCTGCCTCCAGGGTTGGTCGGGTTGGGCGGCGGTGCGCCCCCAACGTGATGACCCGCGAGGTAGCCAAAACGTGACCTGGCAACCCTGACCCGGCCGCCGTATGATCGGCCCGGGATGGATCCTGAGGGCGTTTCCGGGGGGCTCGTGGAGCGCGGCGAAGAGCTGCGCGCCCTGTACGACTTGCTCGAGCGGGCTCGACTCGGAGCCGGTCAGTTCGTCTTCGTCGAGGGTCCGGCGGGAATCGGGAAGACATCGCTCCTGGACGCGTGCGTGGAGAGAGGTGGCGAGCTCGGTCTGGCGGTGCTGCGAGCACGGGGCGATGAGGTGGCGATGGAGTCACCGTTCTCGGCGGTCCGGGAGCTTCTCTGGCCGGCCGTCTCCGGCGACGAGGTCACGCTGCTGGCTGGTGCCGCCCAGTTCGCGGCGCCGGTGTTCGAAGTCGTGGCGGATGAGGGCGAGACCCACGACCGTGTCGGCGCGGTGCTGCACGGTCTCTACTGGCTGGTGGCGAACCTCGCCGACCGCCACCCCCTGCTGCTCGTCCTCGACGACGCTCACTGGGTCGACCCCGCGTCCGCCCGGTTCTTTCTCTACCTGGCACGACGGATCGATTCTCTGCCCGTGCTGCTCCTCGTCGCTGCCCGGCCCGGGGAGGTCGCTGACCCGGTTGGCGTGGTGCCCGCCCTGTCCGCCGTCGCCGACACGATCGTGCGGCCTTCGCCGTTGAGCGAGCTCGGAGCCGGGGTGCTGGTCCGCCGAGAATTGGGACCGCGCGCGGACGATGAGCTGTGTCGGTCCTGTCGCGAGGCGACCGGCGGCAACCCGTTCTATCTGCAGGCTCTGATGGCGGCACTCCGGACCGAGGGCGGGCGCCCCACGGTCGAGTTGGCCCGGCGGGTGCGAGCCCTGGGGACCGGGGCGCTGGGACGCAGTCTGCTGGTCCGCCTGGTCAGGCTGGGCCAGGAATGCGAACGACTCGCGCAGGCGGTCGCGGTGCTCGGTCCGGACACGCCCCTGCGGCACGCCGCGGCGCTCGCGGGAGTCGGGCGCGAGCGCGCGGAGGCAGCGGCCGATCAGCTGCGGCGCGTCGAGTTGCTGGCTCCCGGCGAAGGTCTGTCGTTCATGCACCCGATCGTGCAGGAGGCAGTCGCCGCCGAGCTCGCGCCCTCCTCGCGCGCCTCGCAGCATCTGCAAGCGGCGGCACTCCTGGTCGCCGAGACGGCGCCGCACGACCGGGTGGCAACGCACTTGCTGGCGGCCGAGGCCTACGGGGAGGCGTGGGTGGTCGAAGCTCTGCGGGGGGCGGCCCGGGAGGCGCTGGCGCGGGGCGCCCCCGAGTCAGCGGTCGCCTACCTGCGCCGCGCCCTAGCGGAGCCACCGGCGGCCGAACTGCGGCTCGACGTGCTGCTGGAGCTGGGGCGGGCGGAAGCACAGCTTCCCTACGGCAATGACCTGAGCGCGTATCGGGAGGCGCTCGAGTCCGCGCGCGGCCTGCAGCAGCGGGCCGCAATCGCGCTTGAGCTGGCTTGGGGCCTGACCGCCATGGGCCGAAACGCCGACGTCGCGGTGCTTCTAACCGGCGTACTTGACGCCACCGATGAGCTCGATCCCGCGCTGGTGGAACAGATCGAGGGCCTGCTCATCGGAGCCGGGGCGGTTGACCTGACCATGACCAAGCCGGTGCTGGCCATCGCGGCGCGCCATTTCGATCGGTTTGAGCGCGGCGAAAGCTTCGATGCGGTTGCGATCGCGCCGGCGCTGGCCTGGACCGGAGCGGTCACGGGTCTGCCCGCGGCGACGGCCACCGAGCTGGCCAGGAAGGCCCTCCGAGACGGACGCATCATGGACTTCTCGCCCGCGTACCTGGGGGCGAGCATGGCGCTGTTCGTGAGCGATCACCTCGAGGAGGCCCGCGAAGCGCTGGAGGCGGGGCTCGCCGAGGCTCAGCGTCGTGGATCGGTGCCCATGTTCGTGCAGATGTCGGAGTTCCGAGCCGGCGTGGCCCTGCGAATGGGTGAGCTGGATGTCGCCGAGGACCACGCCCAGCGCGCCTATGAGCTTGGCGGCGAGCTCGGTCTCCAACACTGGCCGATGACCTACCTGCTTCCCATCCTGCTCGAGCGCGGGTGCGCCGAGGACGCGATGCGGGTGATCGCGACGCTCCCGCTGGGCGAGCTCGAGCTGCGGCTGTGGCCGGGGGTGATCGTGCTTGCCCACCGAGGGTGCGCTCGCGTCATGCGCGGCGATCCGAGCGCGGGGGTAGCCGACCTGCTGGACGCGGATCGGCGAATGGCCGATGGGCGGTGTGATCTGAGCGTGTGCATCGATTGGGTGGCGACGGCGGCGCCGGCGCTGGCCGGGCTCGGACGCGAGGACCAGGCACGGGCGCTCGCGGCGCGGGAGCTCACGGCCGCGGAGGCATTCGGCGCTCCCCGTCGGCACGGGGTCGCGCTGTCGGTTTGCGGGCGGTTGGATCCGGGTCCGCGCGGGCTCGAGCGGCTGCATGAGGCGGTCGCCCTGCTCGACGGCACGCCGGCGCGGCTCGATCATGCGCGGGCGCTGATCAACCTCGGCGTGGGACTGCGTGAGCGCGGTGAGGGCGCGCAGGCTCGCACGGTGCTCGCCCGGGGAATGGACACCGCGCACGGCTGCGGGGCATTCGCCTTGGCCGAACGGGCTCGCGAGGAGTTGGTGGTGGCGGGCGCGAGGCCACGGCGGGAGGCGCTCAGCGGTCCGGGTGCACTTACGCCCGCAGAGCTGCGAACGGCCCGCATGGCCACCGAAGGATTAACCAATCGGGAGATCGCCCAGGCCCTGTTCGTCTCCACCAAGACGGTGGAGACGCACCTCTCCCACGCGTACGGCAAGCTGGGAATCGAGCGGCGGGCCGAGCTGTCGGCCGCGCTCGCCGCCGCCGGCGGGGCGGCGACGGTCCTGGCGTAGCGTCGTCAACGCACGAGCACCACCGGACGGCGAGCCGGGACTGGGACCGAGCACTAGAGTCCGCGTCATGGCGATTGCGTTGGCGTGGCGTGGCGACGGCGGCGCGTCGCGGATGGAGGTGGCACACGTCGAGCGCAGTGGCGCGGCCTTGACCGCGGTGGGGACGCAGCTTGGGTCGGTCTACGAGCTGCGCTACCGGCTCGAGCCGACTCGTCTGTACCTGGAGGTCGTCGGGCAGCGGTCGCTCGAGGTGGGCCTCGCGGACGCCGACTTCTTCGACCTGGGCTATTCGCCGTTGTTCAATTCGCTCCCGGTGATGCGCGACGAGCTCTTGGAAGCCGGCCCGGCGCGGATGTACGAGATGCGCTGGATCGACGTTCCATCGCTCGACGTGACGATGTCCGAACAGCGCTACGAGCCGCTCGGAGATGGTCGCGTCCGGTTCTCGTCCGCCGGCTTCGCCGCTGACATCCGGTTCGACGAGGCGGGGTTCGTGCTCGACTACCCGGGAATCGCTAAACGGGTGCTGGATTAGATGTCCAAGCTGATCTATGCGATCAACGCGTCGCTCGACGGGTACATCGAGGACGAGCGGGGCAGCTTTGATTGGTCCAGGCCAGATCACGAGCTGCTGGCCGCGGTCAACGGCCTCGAGCGGTCGATCGGCACGTATCTCTATGGCCGCCGGATGTACGAGTCGATGGCCGTGTGGGAGACGATGAGCATCGACGCCGACCAACTACGCGAGCAGTTCGAGCCCGGTGTCGTCGCCCCCCTGCAGGACTTCGCGCAGCTGTGGCGGGTGGCCGAGAAGGTCGTCTATTCCCGGACGCTGGAGACGGTCACGACCGTAAGGACGCGGCTCGAGCGCGAGTTCGACGCCGGCGCGGTCCACCGCCTCAAGGAGACCTCGGCAGCGGACATCACCGTCGGTGGTGCGGAGCTCGCGTCTCACGCGATGGCCGCCGGCCTGGTCGACGAGTGCCACCTGTTCCTGCACCCGATCATCGTCGGGGGTGGAAAGAGGGCACTGCCGGACGGCGTGCGCGCTCGTGTGCGGCTCCTGGACGAGCAGCGATTCGAGAGCGGCGTCGTCCACCTTCACTACAGCGTCGAAACCTGACCGTCGCGGAGGCCAGGGCGGAGCGCGAACCGGGGTGACGCCCGGGAGTGACGGCGGCGGTCAGCCTTCGGTCGGATCCTCCCCAGGCAGTTCGCCGACCTCGTCACCTTGGGTCGGGTCCTCGGAAGGAGCTTCGCCGACCTCATCCCCTTGAGTCGGGTCCTCCATTGGCGTCGCCCCTGACTCCGTTCCCTGCGTCGGGTCGCCAGATGGGTCGCCCGCGACCGCCCCCTGTAGAGGGTCTTCGCCCGGAGTCGGGGCTCCCTGGGTCGGATCGTCACCAAAAGACAATGTGGCACTCCTCTCGCACGTTGATCGGTCGCTTCGCGCCAGTGCGGCGCGAGCAAGCATCCGCCCGTCGGTTTATCACCGCCGGCGCGGCTTGGCAACGCCGGGACAACACATCTGTCGCCAAGAGGCGCGACAATGCTCCTATCAGCGAAGACACTCACCCCGAGCTAATCGGACCGGATCGACGTGCGGAGGCGTCCTTCGAGCCACTCGTGGAGGTGATCGCGGAGGAGTTCTCCTCGCGCCGCCCGGGTCGTGAGTTGGAGACGGACGAGGACACGCGCGACGTTGCGGAGTCCATCGCCGGCGCGATTCTTGACCGCTTCGTCATTCGTCCACGCTCTGCGGCGCCGGTCGACCGCCCGTCCGGCCGGGTTGATGCCACCGCGGGCGTCATCCTGGATGTCAGCGACCTGACTGTCACCTATGGCGCGACCAAGGCGGTCGACCGGGTCAGCCTGCAAATCATGCGGGGCGAGATATTCGGACTGCTCGGTCCGAATGGCGCCGGTAAGACGAGCACGCTCAGCGCGATCGAGGGGTTGGTCAAGCCACAGTCCGGAACGGTTCTGCTCGATGACATCGACATCCGGCGCCATCCGTCGCAGGCCAAGGCCAAGCTCGGCGTGCAGCTGCAGGCCACGAGCTTCCAGTCACAGCTCACGATCAGGCAGATCGTGAGCCTGTACGCCGGGCTCTACGGCGTCAAGCTGACGGCCGATGAGATCACCGAAGGCCTGCGGGAGATCGGGCTTGAAAGTGACGCGTCCAAGCCGTTCAAGCAGCTGTCAGGTGGGCAGCAGCAGCGCCTCTCTCTGTACGTGGCGGTCCTCCATGGACCCGCCCTGCTGCTGCTCGACGAGCCGACCTCGGGTCTTGATCCGCAGTCGCGGCGTCAGCTCTGGGGTCGGATCGAGACGCTCCGGCAGCGGGGTGGGAGCATCCTCCTGACGACCCACTCGATGGAGGAGGCCGAATCTGTGTGTGACCGAGTCGCGATCATCGACCACGGCACCCTGCTGACCGCCGAGACACCGAGGAACCTGATCGAGAAGCACAAGGACGACCCCGCGGTTCGGAAGGTCGCCCGCGGTGAAGTCACTCTCGAGGACGTGTTCATCGGCCTTACCGGGAGCGAGATCCGTGAATAGCCAGCAGTCGACCGCAGCCCCGCCGCTCGGACTCGTCCTCACCTCGCTGTTCCGGGCGGACTTCGTCGTGATGCTCAAGAACCGGCGATCGCTGCTGCTCAGCACCATCCTCCCGGTCTTCATCCTCGTCTCGACCAACTCGAGCAAGGCCACCCAGCGCTTTGGCGGAGCCGAGTTCGTCATCGGGCTGGCGATCGCCTACGGGCTCGTGTCGGCCTCGGTTCTCGGTTATGCCCTGACCGTCGCACGCGACCGCGATCAGGGAGTGTTCCAGCGCCTGCGGGTCACGCCGGCTCCGACGTGGACGATCATGACCAGCCGGCTGGCGATGCAGGCGCTTGGCAACCTGATCATCGCCCTGGTCGTCGTGATCATCGGCAGCCAGATGCACGACCTGTCGCTCTCGGCCGGCACCTACCTGCTGGTGATTGCCGTGTCGATTCTCGGCGGCGCCGTGTTCCTCAGCATCGGGCAGGCGCTCGTCGGTCTGCTGAAGAACGCCGACAGCGTCAATGCCGGCGGGCGAGTCCTGGTCATCGGCCTCATCCTGCTCGGGACATTCGGTCAGAGCGGGGCGCTCGGATCAGCGTGGGAATCGATCGCGCGCTGGTCACCGGTCGGCGCCGTCATGACGCTGTTCGCCGCGGTCCTCAATCTGTCCGCCTGGGACGCCCGCGACTCGCTCACGCTGCTGGTGTGCGTCGGATACATCGTCGTGTTCGCCGGGATCGGCATTCGCTGGTTCCAGTGGGACGCCCGCTGACGCCGCGCTGATCGCGGCTGGGTACGCGTATGTGCGGGCGGCGGAGCGGCGCTACGGGCGACCGGCGTGAGCCGCGGGCTGACCCGGCGCGGCGAGCAGCCGGCCGGTGATGCCGGGACCTTCGCGCATCGCCTGCTCCATCCCGTGCCACTCCGCGGCCGCGATGAACAGGGTCCGGCCGTCCTCGCCCCCGAGCATGCACGCGAAGCAGCCGCGATCGACGGCGACAGTTTCGAGGACCTCGCCGCCCTCTCGCACCCGTACGCAGTGCTGGCCGGGGACGCTCGCGACCCAGACGGCGCCGTCAGCATCGGCGCAGATCCCGTCGGGCGCGTGCTCGAGCTCGGCCCAGACACGACGGTCGGTGAGCGCCCCGTCACCGGACACGTCGAAGCCGATGAGCTGCTCGGCGTGGGAGTCCGCCACCACCAGCGTTCGACCGTCATCGACGATCGCCATCCCGTTGGGCCACCTCAGACCGCCGGCGACCTCGCGCGCGCTGCCGTCCGGCTGCACGCAGACGACGAGTCCCGGCCCTCCGTTGACGTAGGCGTTGCCGCTTTCCGCGACCACCAGCTCGTTGAAGGGCGGCGTGCCGAGAGGGGTGAGGTCGGCGACGGTGCTCAGTGCTCCATCCGCCTCCTGGCGCACAAGCAGCCCCCGCGGGCCATCGACGATCAGGAGCCGCCCGTCGGGAAGCCAGTCGATACTGAACGGCAACGTCTGCTGCGCCAGGCGAGCCGCCACCTGGGTGTTGCCATCGGGCGTAACGGCCACGACTTCACCTGCGCCCCAGTTACATAGCCACACACGTCCGTCGTGCCAGCGCGTCGACTCCGGAAAGCCGAGCCCGTCGATCACCACCCGCGTCTCACCCATCGCGTGGGACTCCTCTCGCGATCGTTTGGGCTGACCGATTCCTCACGGGTGTGAGGTGACGCCCGTGAAGAGAATCGCGCCGGTCCGCTTGTCGCGCAACACGAATATGAACGGGCGGTCGGCGACGAAGTGGATCTTCGGGGGAAGCTGGACCGCGGTGGTGCCGATCACGACCCCGGTCGCCGCGGCGGCCTTGGTGCCGGCCTCGTCGACGTCGATGTAGGCCTCGTGGATCACATGCTGGATGTAGAGGTACCCGGGCGCTCCGGCGATCCCGGACAGGTCTGCGCGCTGGGGATCGAAGGCGAGCGGCATCCCGAGGGCCGCCAGCGGCCCGCTCAGATCGAACTGGGTCCGCAGCTGGAACTTGGGTAGGGCGACGGTTACGTACTCAGGCGCCATGCCGTCGAGCAGGGGCAGCGGTCCGCTCGCGGCGATCCGCGCGAGCAGTGGTTGGAGGCCCCCCTGGCTTGGGAGCAGGATGTCGAGTGCGAGCCGGCCGCCCTGGTAGGGCAGCTCGAGCGCCTGGTAGCCGTCGCCGCTGCGGTAGGCGAACGTGCCGTTCTGGTGCATCGTCGGCACCTTGATCGTGCTGCCAGGCGCGTGGAAGACGTCCGGGTGGGTGTTCTGGGGCTGGAAGGGCGACAGCCACTTCGCGTCGAGGTAGACGGCGTCGGCGAGGACCAGCCGGGTCAGCGCGCTGACATCGCCCGGGGTGAGCAGCTGGGGGATGTTGCCCGCGGTGTGGTCGGACACCCAGCCGTTGATCTGTGCGACGGCGTCGGGGCTGGCGAAGTCGACCGTGTGCATGGCGGCGCCGTAGTCGCGCGCGAGGATCGCGAGGAACGCCGGGCGGAAGGTCTGCCCGCTCTGACCGAACAGGGCGTTGGCGACCTCGAGCGTCGCCCCGGGACCGTTGGCCTTCGCCAGCGACTGCGCCTGTGCGTTGAACGCGGCCGCGAGCCGCGGCAGCGGCAGGCCGAAGTCAAGCGCGGTCGCGATCTGTTCGGCGGTGCTTCCCCGCGCGCCCGCGTAGGTCATCGCCAGCGCGTCGGAGATGCTGAACGGCGACAGCGCGAGCGTGGAGTGGGTTCGCGCCAACTGCGCCAGCAGGCGTCCGGCAAAGCGCGCATTGCCGTCGGCGAGCGCGGCCCGATCGGCCGGGGTCACGCGCGGCGCGGCCCTCGGGTCGGCGACCGTGACGCTCGCGGGTGGCTTGGTGGCCTGCTGACCGGTCGTCGACCGGGTCGCGGAGGCACAGCCGGCCAGAAGCATCACCGCTGCGATCACGGTTAGTGCCCGAACGACCATCCGTCCTACCTACGTTCGAGCGGTCGATCCATCACGCGATCGCGCGGACGCCATCGTGTTTGCCCGGCCACGCTCGATCACGCGCTCGGCGCCGGGGTTCCGATCGGGCGGCCGAAGAGGACGCCTCGATACGCGAACTCCTCCTCGAGCAACGCTCGCGAGTAGTGGGCTAGCGCCTCGCCGGGGAGAGACGCACCGTGCATCGCGTGGACCCAGTCGGGGTTCAGGTCGGCGATCCGCCGCACAACAGCTCGCACCGGATCCTCGTGGGCGAAGATTCCGTATTGGCGATAGGCGCCGAGCATCTCGCGGGCGAGGTTCTCCGCGGTCACCGGCGGTTGCTCGCCGGGCTGGAGGAACAGGTCCGACGGAAACAGGCTGTGGGTCTTCTCCTCGACGACCATCATGGAGTCCCAGTGGTGGACATGCGGCGTCTCGAGGAACCGCAGGCGGTGCTCGCCGAGCTCGAGGATCTCCCCATCCCTGAAGCCCTGCGAGCGTTCGCGCAGGCCAAATCCGGCGGCGTTCAGGGCGATCGACAGGGCCGACCCGACGAGTCGGGAGCGCGGGGCCTGCGACATGAAGCGATCCATGCCGCCGTTCTCATCGCCCTCCCAGTGCAACAGCACGAGGTTCTCCAGACGCGCCGGGTCGAGCACCTGGGCCACGGCCGCGACGACCGCGTCGTAGTCGTCATACCGGCCCGTGTGCACGAGCGTCGGTGCCACGTCGTCGATCAGGAACTGATTGAAGGTGAGGCCAGTCTGGGGCGACCAGACGGAAATCCGGTAGATCCCGCCGACCATGTGATCGATCCGCGCCCTCGTCATGGTTCCAGGCTAACGGAGTCTCATTGCGAGTCGACCGATGAGTTCCGCGAGGCTAGTCGGTCGTAGCTTCGGATGATGAGCGACGCCGGTCAGGCCTGGGCCGCGGCGTCTGGAGCGGCAGAAAGGAGCCCCGTGATGGCTCGCCCGGTGGTGCATTTCGAGGTGATTGGCAGGAATCCCGACCAACTCCGTCGTTACTACGGCGATTTGTTCGAGTGGACATTCGACACGCCCTCGCCCGTCGCGACGGAGGTCTCCGACGGGGACAGCTACGGGTTTATCGACCTCATCACCGCCGAGGACGGATCGGGAATCCGTGGGGGTGTCGGAGGCGGCGAGGGATATGACAGCCACGCGCTGTTCTACATCGGGGTTCCGAACGTCGAAGCCGCGCTCGGCCGGGCCGAAAGCCTGGGCGGCAGCCGCGTGATGGGCCCGGTGACATCGCCGAATGGGCTCGTCGTCGGCCATTTCAGAGACCCCGAGGGGACGCTGATCGGCGTCGCCGGGGTCAGTTGATCGGCCCGACCGGACCCGACGGGCCCGTGGTCTGGGGCGGGGCGATGCCCGTCGGGTGCAGCAGCGCGGGCGGGCCAGGATCGAGAAAGTCCATGATGTCCCGCGCGTTCGCGTCACGCCGGGTGAGCGCGGGCAGGTTCCATTTTGCCTCGATGGTCGCCAGCACCGAGGTGTGGTCGTGCACCACGTCTGTCGTGGCACCCGGTTTTGAGTGTGGCGAGACGACGATCGCCGGGACGCGGGGCCCGTACATGTCATAACCGCCGTCCGGATCGCCGGGCTGGAGGATCGGCTTGATGTCATCCGGCGGAATCGCCGCCGGCGGAGCCACGTGGTCGTAATACCCACCGTGCTCGTCATACAGATAGATGAGGCACGTCTGTGGCCATACCGGCGATTGGATAACTGAAGTCACCACTCTGTATGCCCATGCCTCCCCGTAGTACATGTCTTGTGGATCTTCTTCGGTTTCCGCAGGGTCGGCGTTGCTGAGGTCCGCATCTATGCGTTTAAGCCACTCGTCGAAGGGGAACGGCAGCTGAGCGATCGGCTGGCCGATCCGCGACGCCACCCCGATCCGCGGGTCGACGAAGCTGACCTGGGGCAGGCTCCCCGTGCGGCAGTCTTCGAAGAAGGTGTCGATGACATGGTGATGGTCGGCGTGATCGAGGATGCTGCGTCCGATCACCACACTCATCGGGAGATCCGAGAAGTAGTCAGCCCAACTGATTCCCTGGTTGGACAGCAGGTCGAAGACCGTTCCACTCGGGGGCGAGTCGGCGAGCAACGGGTCACCGCGGGTCTGGGTCGTGCCGTAGGCGGTCCCGGCTAGCAGAAAGCGGCGGTTCGGATAGGTCGGGCCCGGCAGGGAAGAGAACCACTGATTGGCAACCGTGAAAGTCGAGGCGAGTGAGTACGCGAACGGGAGAACCGCGGGCGTGTAATAGCCCATCGGCTGCTCGGAGTTCATCGTCCGGACAAACCCGTCCATCCGACCGCCGTCGATCTGATCGTGACTGTCCTTCCACGTTTGCGACACGTCCGAGCCCTGGGACGTGTTGGTGAGCGGGAAGGCGGTGACGACGGGGGGCGTGCCCGGCCCGCCCGGATTCGAGTTCGTGGCCTTGCCGTCCTCGAACGTGAGCCCGTGTACGTCGGTCCGCGTCAGCGAGAGAGCTCCGAGCAGGTTGTCGAACGAGTGGTTCTCCATCATCACCACCACAAGATGCTCGAACGGCATGTCCGGGTTAGACGAGCCGGGGGCCTCGTCCGGGGACGGCCGGCTTCCCGGCTCGCGCACCGGCTCGGCGCTCACGCTCATCCGCTGACCGTACTGAATCGGTTCCTTCAGGATCCGAACCACCGCGTCCGGCGCGTAGCACCGAACTCGGCCTTCTCGGCGGCGTATTCGCGTGAGGGATCGTGACGCTCGGCCGCGGGGGACTCTCCCCGGAGGAAGTTGACCTCGACCTTGCTGACGAGCCCGCCGCCGAACTCGGCGTAGCAGACGCCCGACCCCTCGTAGGGCGCCGGCGCGGCCGTGCCGGAGATCTCCGCCGTGATGTCTTGCGCAACAACTCTCGCCGCCGCCTCGGCGAAGATTCCCGCCTTGGGGACGGTCCGTGGCCCCGTGCAGACGTCGCCGAGGGCGTAGACGTGGGGGAAGCTCGTCCGAAGATTGGTCTGGTCGACCGGCACCCAGCCGTTGACCGCCAGGCCGCAGAACGCGAGCGGTTCGGGCGCGCGGTGTACCGGGATGCCTACGAAGAGGTCGTAAGCGAGGGTTTCGCCGGTGGCCAGCTGCGCGGAGCGTGTGCTCGGGTCGATGCTGGTGACGAGGTGCTGGGGAAGCTCCTCGATCCCGCGCGAGGCCAGCCCGTCGCGGAACATCTGCGAGACCGGCCCCGTCACCGGCACCGGGCGCTGCATCGGGAATGTCGTCGCCATCTCCACGGCGTCGCGAATCCCCCGTTGGGTGAAGTGCTCGTGTAACAGGAAGGACCCCTCGAACGGCGCCGGCGGACACTTGAACGGCTGCCCAAGCACGGAAACGAGAACTCGTCCTGCATCGAAGTCGGCAAGCGCATCGCGCAGGCGTTCGGCTCCGGCGAGCGAGTAGTACTCGTGGCCGCCCTCCTGGAGTCCTGGCGTCGCCGCCATGTCGTAGTCCGCACCCATCGCCACCACCAGAAAGTCGGCGTCGTGGGTGCCGGCATCGGTCTGCACCCGCCGGGTCGCCGGGTCGATTCCGACCACCGTCTCTTGGCGGAACTCGACACCGTCCTTGGCGATGTCACGGTAGGGCAGTCGCACGTCGTCGGCCGACTCGCGTCCGAGCATTACCTCGAGCTTCGAGAAGCCGAAGAAGAACGAGGGGTTGCGGTCGAGCAAGGTGACGTCGACCACGTCGGAGGCGGTTTCGGAGAGGCGCGTCGCCAGTTCAAGGCCCCCGAAGCCCGCGCCCAGGATCAGGACGTGCCGCTTCATGGCGCGATCCTATCCGGCTGGCTGAGCGCGTCGCGGTCCTCGCCGGCGTCAGCTAGGGGCAGAGCTGCGCCGGCGTCAGCCGGGGCACAGCTGGGCCGCCGTAGACTGCGCCGGTGCTTGTTTTCGCCCGGACCAGGTTGCGCGCTTTGCGATGAGTGCCGTGGGGGCTTCGGCCGTCCCGCCGACGCGGCGGCGCGGGCCGGGTTTGGCGCTCGGGGTGGTGATGACCGGGGTGCTGATCACCGCGGTCGACACGACGATTGTCGTGCTTGCCCTACCCGAGATCGAGCGTGCGCTGCACATCTCGCTCGGCTCCGTCGTGTGGGTGGTCATCGGCTATCTGCTGGTGATCACGCTGCTCGCGACGCAGGTCGGGCGGTTGGGCGACATGTACGGGCGGGTGCGTATGTACGAGGCGGGGTTCGTCGTGTTCGTCGTCGGCTCGGCTGCGTGCGCCCTGAGCTGGAACGAGGCGTCGATGATCGCGTTCCGGGTGGTGCAAGGGATTGGCGGCGCGTTCGTGACCGCGAACAGCGGCGCGGTGATCGCCGACCTGTTTCCGCCGCAGCAGCGGGGGCGGGCCTACGGCTACACCGGCGTCGGCTGGAGCCTCGGGGCTGTACTGGGGATCGTGCTCGGCGGGGTGATCGTCACCTACATCTCATGGCGGTGGATCTTCTGGATCAACGTGCCGATCGGCTTAGCCGCGGTTGCGCTGGCGGTGCGGGTCCTGCACGACACCAGCGAGCGCCGGCGCCGGCGCCTGGACCTGGCCGGGATGATCACGCTCGGACTGGGGCTATTCGGGCTGCTGTGGGGAATCACAAGGCTCGCGACGGCGCCGCTCGACACGACCCTGATTGCCTACCTGGTCGGCGGCGTGGTATTGCTGGGCGTGTTCGTGTGGATCGAGCGGTCGGTCACCGATCCGATGCTCGACCTTTCCCTGTTCCGGGTGCCGATGATGACCCCGTCGCTGCTCGCGGCGATGTTCCAGGCGCTGGCCAACTATGCGGTCCTGTTCCTGGTGATCATGTACCTCCAGGGGCCGCGCGGACTGTCGCCGATCCACGCGTCGCTGCTGCTCGTTCCGGGCTATGTGATCGGCGGCTGCATGGGGCCGTACGCGGGCCAGCTCGCCGACCGGATATCGCCGGTGTTGCCGGCAACGCTCGGACTCGGCATCCAGGTTGTCGCCCTGTTCGCCTACGCCCAGCTCTCGCTCCACACCGGGCTGTGGCTGGTCGTGCTCGCCAGCATCGCCAACGGGGTCGGCGCCGGCTTCTTCTTCCCCGGCAACAGTTCGGCGGTGATGAAGGCATCGCCGCCGCAGCTGTTCGGCATCTCCTCCGGGATGCTGCGGACGTTTTCGAACGTGGGGATGGTGTTCTCGTTCTCGCTCGCGATCCTGATCGCGTCACGCTCGATCAGCCGCACGCTCGCGTTCGCGATCTTCGTCGGCTCGACCAGCTTGCACGGCTCGCTCGCCGTCGCGTTCACCTCCGGGCTGCATGCCGCCTTCTACGCCTCGATGGGGCTGATGGTCATCGCGGCGTTGCTGTCCGCGACGCGCGCGAGCCGCGGCATGCGCCATCCCAGATCGGTGTCCGAGCCGGCGGCGGCGTACGATCGTTCTCTGCAATGACGGCAGAGGACGAGCGCGCCGGCCCGGGAGGCCACTGGGCGCGTAAGCACTACAAGCAGACGATCGCGGTGCGCGCCCTTCTCGCGCCGTGGATCCTCTTCGTCACCGTGTTCCTGTGCGTGAAGGGCTACTGGTGGGGGCTTATCTTCCTGCCCTTCCTAGCCCTCGACCTCTGGCTTCTGCGTAGCCTCGTGCGGTACGCGCGCTCGCAGGGGCGCTGACTCAGCGGGTCGAGCTGACTATTCCGCGTCCGGCCAGTTCGGGGTGGCGCGCACGCCATCGCCCTCCTCGGGCTTGGGGCCGCCGACGGCGATGACGTCAAGCCCGTCGGGGCCGGCCTCAAACGCGCGGACAACCTCGGGTGCGACGCGGATGACATCCCATGTCTGAAGCTCCTGCGTCTCGTCGTCGAGCAGGATCCGGCCGGAGCCGGCGACGACGACGTAGGCCTCCTCCTGCTCCTTGTGGCTGTGAGCCATGGGACTGCGCAGGTTCGGCGCATACCGGAAGAGACTCACCCCGAGATCCCGGGAGTCAAGGTGCTTACGGCCGAAGCGGCCCTCGAGTCCGTCCACCCGGCCGGCGACGGAGTCCTCGACCTCGAGCAGGTTGACCTTCGCAAAGCGGGACATGCAGTCTCCTCGGCTGGACAGCGGGTGGGTACGGGTTGGGGAACCCTAGCCGCCGGGGTTGGGATTAGCGAGGCAGGCCCAGGATGGCCTGCAACGCGTTGCGGAGGCGTTCACCGTCCTGGTCGGTGAGCGGAGCCAGTAGCGCCGCTTCGGCGCGCTCGCTTGCCTTGGCGGCGCGCCGGGCGGTGTCCCGGCCTGCGTCGGTGAGCTCGACGACGTTGCGACGGCGGTCCGCGGCGTGAGGATGACGGGACACGAGGCCCTTGTCCTCGAGTGCATCGAGCAGCGCGACCATCGAGGTTCGGTCGATGCCGAGCCGCTGCGCCGCCTGCTGCTGAGAGCCGGGCTCGTGGCCGGCGATGACGAGCAGGATGCCGAGCTCGCGGCCGTCGATGCCAAACGGTGCCAGCGCCTCCTCGTTGAGCTCGTGCATCCGCATCTGTGCGTGTTTGAAGAGGTATCCGAGGCGCGGGCTCAGCAGCGGCCCGGGCCCGGTGTCGGTGGCCATGAGCCCAGCGTATCGCTATGCTGATCGTCAGTCATACTGATGATCAGTTAGGCAAACGAAAGTGAGGAAAGATGATCTTGATCACCGGAGGGCTGGGCTTCATCGGCTCTCACACCGTGCAGGCACTGCTTGACTCGGGCGAGGAATGCGTGCTCGTCCAGCGCAGCCACGCGGAGGTGCCAGCCGGACGCTTCGACGCGCCGGTCGCGGTTGAGCAGGCCGACGCCACCGACCTCGAGGCGCTGCTCGCGGTCGGGCGCCGGCACCGGATCACGGGGATCGTCCACCTCGCCGGCTCGATGCCCTGGCCGCCCAGCGAGGAGCCGCCCGTGCAGGCGGCACGCCGGTCGCTCGGCAGCCTGTTCAACGTCGTGGAGGTCGCCCAGGAATGGGGGGTGAGCCGCGTCGCACTGGCGAGCACGATCGGCGTATACGGCGGAGCCATCGACCCATTCGAGGGTCCGCTGACCGAGGACATGCCCCTGTCGATGAGCTCGCCGCACCTCATCCCCACGTTCAAGAAGGTCAGCGAGCTGCTCGGCGGCCACCTCGCGGATGCCACCGGCATCGAGGTCGTGAACCTGCGCATCTCGGGCACCTGGGGACCGCTCGGCCATAACCCGGATCCGTTCTTCCCCGCCCCGCAGCTAATCCACGCCGCCGCGCGCGGCCAGGCGCCGGACCTTTCGGGGGTCCGGGGCCGCATGCACGCCGAAGACTCGCTCGACCTCTGCTACGTCAAGGACACCGGCCGGGCGATCGCGCTGCTCCAGCTCGCCGATCATCTCAACCACCGCACCTACAACGTCGCCTCCGGCCACGCCACGACGAACGCCGAAGTCGCCGCCGCGATCCGACGCGCCGTTCCCGACGCACAGGTCGATTTGCCCTCCGGTGGCGAGACCCGCCAGGCCTGGCTCGACATCACGCGGCTCCACGAGGACACCGGCTACGAGCCCGCCTGGGATACCGAGCGCGCCGCTGCCGACTACATCGCCTGGCTGCGCGCAGGTAACGAACGCTGAACTCCCGACACAATTCGGGCGGATAGTTTCTTGGGTTTGAGTCCACCGAACAGGAAGAGGAGAAGAGGATGAGCACCGGCGTCGCTGCGGCCCGCAACTTGATGGACCGCTCCCGCGAGGAGCACTTCGCCGTGGGAGCCTTCAACGTCGACAACCAGGAAACCCTGCTGGCGATCGCACGCGCCGCACGAGCCAAGAACGCGCCCGTGCTGGTCGAGGTCAGTCACGGTGAGGTGGCGGTCATCGGGCTGGCCAACATGCGCTCGCTTGTGGATAACTACCGCGCCGAGTTCGGCGTCGAGATGTACATCAACCTCGACCACAGTCCCAGCGTCGAGGCGGCCAAGGCCGGAATCGATGCCGGGTTTGAGTTCATCCACATCGACTACAGCCAGGCCAAGCACGACGCCACCGACGCGGAGATCGTCGCGGCCACCCGTGAGGTCGTCCAGTACGCCGCCCAGACCACGGGGGCGCTGGTCGAGAGCGAGCCGCATTACTTCGGGGGCAGCTCCAACGTCCACACCGAGGACATCGATTACGCCGAGATCCGCAAGACGTTTTCCACCCCGGACGGCGCTCGGGCGTTCGTGAAGGAGACGGGCATCGACACATTCGCCGCCGCCGTCGGAAACCTCCACGGCCGCTACCCCGTCCCGAAGCAGCTCGACCTCGAGCTCCTGCAACGGATCCGCGACGCGCTCGACATCAACATCAGCCTGCACGGCGGCAGCGGCACCCCGGGCCACTATTTTCAGAGCGCGGCGCGGATCGGCGTCAGCAAGATCAACATCAACTCGGACCTGCGCTACGCCTATCGCACGACGCTAGAGGCTCAGCTGGCCGCCCACCCCGACGAGTACGCGATCGTGAAGCTGATCGAACCGGTCATCGCCGCCGTCCAGGACGTCGTCGAGGAGCACATCGACCTGTTCGGGTCAACCGGTAAGGCCCAGCCGTGAGGGCTCGTACACGACTTGGTCCCGACCGTTGCGCTTGGCTTCGTAAAGGCGTTGGTCAGCCAGCCGGATGACGGCCTCGAGGTCGGTCGGGTCGTCGGTCGTGGCCATGCCCAGGCTCGTGGTCACGTCCAGGCCGTCCGCGACGTTCGACCAGGCCTCGGTGTTGACGGCCCGGCGGATGCGCTCGCAGCACGCCTTCGCCGCGTTCGCGTCGGTGCGGGGCATGAGAATGATGAACTCCTCGCCGCCGCTTCGGATGATGCTGTCCGATTCCCGCAGCTGATCACAGAGCAGTCCGGCGATGCGGATCAAGACCTGGTCACCGGCGGCGTGCCCGAAGCGGTCGTTGATCGTCTTGAAGTGATCGACGTCGAGCACCGCGAGGCTGATCCGACCGGCCGTTCGCTCATCGGTAAGCCGCTCGAGCTCGCGCGCCAGATAGCGGCGATTGTGCAGGCCGGTCAGCGGATCCCGCTCGGCCTGCTCGCGCAGTTGTGCGTGCAGCGTCTCGAGCTCGTTGGCGCGGCGCTCCAACTCGGCGTGGGCCTCGGCGAGCTGGCGGTTCTTGACCGTCAGCAGATCGCTGTGGCGCCGCGCCTCGCGCGCCTCGAGCGTTGCGCGCTCCAGGCTCAGCTGTACCTGGGAGAGCTCGCGGAACGCCTGGCGTTCGAGTTCACAGGCCCGCTGCAGCGCGTCGTAAGCCTCCTCGGTTCGCCCGGCCTCGCGCAGCGCCGTAGCCAGCGTGGTCAGGATCAGGCTGCGCATCTGGGGCACGCGATCGCCCAGCCACGCGAGTGCGTCCTCGCCCGACTCCCGAGCTCCGTCGAACTGGCCAAGCGCCATGCGGGCCTGGACTTGCGCCCGGACGGTCATTCCGAACACGTACGGGTTGGGGTCGCCACCCTCCAGGAGGCGTGCGATCGCCATCTCGGCGTCCCGCAAGGCCTCCTCGTGACGGGCGCCGAGCAGCCGGATGTCGGCGCGTGTCGAGTGCAGGACGCCCAGCGCGAAGCTATTTGGACCCGGGACGCTCTGTGCCACGGCGAGCGCGCGATCGATCTCGCGCTCGGCACCCTCCACGTCGCCCGTCTCCTGTAGATAGCAGGCGAGATCGTTGCGCGAGATCGCCTCCTCCCACGCGTTGCCGGCGTCGATCGAGAGTCGCAACAGCTCTTCCAGGCGCTGCTCCCAGTCCGGGACACCGACATTGCCGAACACCAGGCAGGCGGCCCGCCGGGCGAAGATCCGCAGGTCCCGGTCGCCCGACTCATCGGCGACCCTGACTGCCAGTTCGGCCTCGCGCAGAGCGTCCGCGTACGAACCGGAGAAGAAGCTCACCTGAGCCTTCAGCGCGGCAACCTCACAGCGCGCCGCCGAGTCGTGCGACTGACCTAGGTAACGCTGCGCCTCGACCGCGAGTGCGAGCGCCCCCTGAAGATCACCGCGATGCAAACCGACGGCACCCTGGAGGGCGCGCGCCCGGGCGCACAGACCGGCATCATCGAGCGACCGCCCCGATTCGTAGCCGCGGACCGCCGCGTCCAGGGCGGAGGCGGGGTCCTCGTAGTAGGAGCGCCAGGCTCGGGCGATGGCCCGACGCACCGCGTCGGCCTGCCCGCCATCCGCGGAGTCCTGTGGAGCCGTTGCCATAGCCATACCTAACGAGCGTGGGCGCGCCCGCGTGTCTATCGGCAGGCGCCTCGCCGGTCTTGACGGGCCCTCGTTTGCATAGGCTGATCGCCTAGGGCTGCCCTTGGGGTGGGGCGGGCGGGGCGGGCGGGGGCGGGTCCTCATCCCCGCCGGGTTATCCCGGTGACCTCCCATGCCCGGGCGAGGGCGCTGCCATAAAACACCACGATGACGAGGACCAAGGCACGTTGCAGGGCGGCACTCTGCGTGTTCGTCAGTAGTGCCACGGCGAGGCCGAGCTGCGACGAGTAGCCCCCGACCGAAATGGCCGCGAAGGCGAGATTCAGGTTCCTGGTTCGGGAGGTGCTGGAGAAGTTTCCCGCCCGCCTTGCCCTCGGTATCAGTCGTCGGGTGGCCAGCAGGCCAATGATTGCCATGGCGATGCTTGATAGGCCCAGGACGACCGAGCCCCCGGTCAAGGCCACGATCGAGACGAAGAAGATGTCGACCAGGACGACGAACGCGCTCCCGGCCAACACCGTTCGCAACTCCCGAGTTCTCGGGTCCGCGTCATCCGCGTTGACGACCGAGACGGCGACGACGAGCAACCCCAAGATCGCGGCGGACGCGCCCGCGCTCGCGATGAAGAAGTTCTCGAAGTGGCCCACCACGCGACCACCCTATCGGGCACCGGCGGCCGTTCTGGCGACGATTGCCAGCACGCGAGCCCTAACAGCGTGGGTCAGCGTTCTTACTAGTTTACGAGTCAGTTACTTGCCCGCCGGGCCGCTGCGCTTAGGTGCGGTCGTCCAGTCTTCGGAGAAAGGGGACCGATGTCCAGCCAGTCTGGAAGGACGAATCGCGTCCATCCGGCCGATGTGCAGGTCACACGACGGCGCCGACGGGTTTCGAGAGCTGTCTTCGGCGGACGGGGCCGCCGACGCGGCGTCGTCGCCGTGGGCGCAGCAATTTCCGTTCTCGTCTGTGCGGGGGTGACTTATGCCGCGACATCGACCTTCGGCCACAACCTGTTTGGCGACAACCAGGTCGGCACGCAGTACGCCAATGGGCTCCAGGTCTCCGATGATCAGATCCTCAAGCCGCTCGGTGAGCAGCTGGTGACCGACGACGGCAAGTTGATGGGCTCGACGGTGAGCCCCGACGGGCGGTTCCTCGCGGCCACCAGCACCGATAAGGGGACGGTCCTGCAGATCTTCGACCTCTCGGGCTACAAGCTCATCTGGACGGTTGGATCGGTGTCCGCAGACAACCAGCAGCTGGCCGACGGCACCGTCGGTCAGGAAGGTCCGACGTACTCGCCGGACGGCAAGTTCCTCTGGCTTCCAGAGCAAGACGCCCTGACTCGGTTCCCGGTCAACTCCGACGGCACGCTGGGCGCGCCTACCAGGTTCTCGCTCCCGAGGGTGGGCAGCCACCTTTCGGGTAACGCCCGGACTCCGACGCCCGACTCCGCGCTGGTGGGCGAGATCACGTACTCGCCTGACGGGTCCACGCTGTACGCCGCGCTCAACGGGCAGAACACCGTCGTTGCGCTCGACCCCGACACCGGTGCGGTCGAGCACACGTGGAACGTCGGGATCGCGCCGCGTGAGCTCAAGTTCGTAGGCAACAAGCTGTACGTGAGCGACGAAGGTGGCCGTCAGGCGCAGCCGGGAGACACGACCATGGACTCCTACGGCACGCCGGTACCCGCCAATCCCTACCTGGGCACCTCGACGACCGGAGAGGTCAGCGTCATCGATACCACGGACCCGTCGGCAGCGGTCGGGTCGATTCCCGTCGGCCTGCACCCGACGGCGATGTATGCAAGCGGTAATGCGTTGTTCGTGGCCAACACGAACAGCGACACCGTGTCGGTCATCGACACGAGGACGGATCAGGTCGTGCAGACGATCGAGACGAAGCCATGGCCGGAGTCCTCGGTCGGCTACCAGCCGAGCAGCATCGCCCTGACCCAGGATGGCCATCTGCTGGTCGCGTTGGCGAGGGCGAATGCGGTTGCGGTGTACCGCTATGACGGCACGCCGGAGGATCCGGTGAGCTACATCGGGCTGGTGCCGACGGACTATTACCCGGCGACGATCGCGACCGTCGGCGGCGAGATCGTCGTGACCAACACGCGCGGCATCGACGCGCGCGGCCCGGCCATCACCACGGACAAGGGACCGCCCACCCCCACCGTGAGTGGCCACGATACGCACAGCACCACCGGATCCCTGACGCGGTTCACGCTTCCGAGCGATGCGCAGATCGCGAACGACACGGTGACGGTCTTCAGGCAGAACGGCTGGGGCAACAACGACGTTCAGGAGGCCAACGGTCACTGGGCGGCTCCCGTTCCGATCCCGACGCGGATCGGCGCCCCGTCAACGATCAAGCATGTCTTCTTGATCGTCAAGGAGAACCGCACCTACGACCAGCTGTTCGGCGACTTGGGTGAGGGCAACGGCGATCCGTCGCTCGTGCAGTTTGGCGAGAAGGTCACGCCGAACCAGCACGCGTTGGCCAGGCAGTTCGGTGACTACGACAACTTCTACGACCCCGCGACCAACTCCGCCGAGGGCCATAACTGGATGATGATGGGCGACGACCCCGAGTACACCGAGTCCTCCGCGGGCGAGTACCAGCGCAGCTATGACACCGAGGAGGACGTGCTCGGCCGCCAGCGCTCGGGCTTTATTTGGACAGCCGTCGAGTCCGCCGGCAAGACGGCGAGGAACTACGGCGAGTTCGAGTACATGGAGGGCAAACCGTCCGGTACGTGGCAGCAGTACTACTGCGCGGCCAAGAGCGTCATGAACGGTGGTGACCCCTCCCAGCTGACCACCCCGGACCTGAAGGGCGACTACGGCTCGGCGATCCCGTCGCTGAACGCAATCGCCGACCCAGAGTCCCCGCCGTTTGACCTCACGATCCCGGACATATACCGCTACGAGATCTGGAAGCAGGACTTCGAGCAGAACGGTCCCGCCGACTTCAACATGATCTGGTTCTCCAGCGACCACACGGGCGGGCCGACGGACTCGGAGGCCGGGGTGGCCGACAACGATCTCGCCACGGGTGAGATGGTCGACACGATCTCGCACAGCAAGTACTGGAAGAACTCCGTCATCTTCGTCGTCGAGGATGACTCCCAGGATGGCGCCGACCACGTTGACGGTCACCGTGCCCCGATCCAGGTCATCAGCCCCTGGGCGGTGCACGGCAAGGTGATCAACGCCTACTACACACAGATCTCGATGGTCCGGACGATCGAGCAGATCCTTGGCGCCCAGCCGCTGAACGAGCAGGTGGCAGCTGCCACGCCGATGTACGACGCGTTCACCGACAGGCCCAACTACGCCCCCTACAACGCGGTGCCAAACCAGGTCCCGCTCACCGAGGACATCGCGACCCCGCCGGCCTGTGGTCTGGATACCTTGGGCAAGACCGGCGCTGCGGCGACGGCGCTCAACGCGGAGGTCGCTCGCGAGACTGCGGTGCCCGCAAACGAGCGGGCCGTTGCCGCCGCTTGGAAGAAGTGGCTCACCTACCAGCGCACCAGCGGCGACGGTGCGGTCCCTGACTATGCCGACCCGGAGCAGATGAACCGATACACGTGGTACCAGGTCCACGATTGGAAGGTGCCCTACCCCGGTGACTCGAAGATCTACGCCCCAGCGCAGGTCCCGGGCGCCTACATCCCGAACCCGGACGCCCCCTGACGAGGCTCCGGACAGCTACTGAGCAGAATCGCAAGGTGACGGCGCGGTCGAGGAATCCGGCGGCCCGTCACCTGTTCTGTAACTCACCGGCTGCCGCTGCGCCAGCAAGATCGCGGCGCGCGACGCCGGCCGGATAGACAGGGCGGGTCTTGTCCTTAACCAATTCAGCTGCCCACCCATCGGCTCCCCAGGGCGAGATGGTCGGGATGCCGCGCTCACCATCTGAAAGCGGGGTCCATAAAGCACTTGCGGTTCGAGCGCGCGGGATCAGCAAATCCTTTGGCGAGGTGGTTGCCCTCGACGGCGTTGACCTCGACATCCCGCCGGGCCAGGTGCACGGTCTCGTCGGACCGAACGGTGCCGGGAAGACGACGCTTTTGGGCCTGCTTCTCGGGCTGGCCGAGGCGGACGGCGGCGACTTGGAGATTCTCGGCAGTCCGGTGCGCAGGAAGCTCGCTGTCCCCTCCGGGGTCGCGGGGTTTGTGGATGGGCCGGGCCTGTATCCCGCGCTGACGGCTTGGCAGAACCTCGCGACGCTGGCTCGGTTGCGGGGCGAGGGCTCCGACGGTGTCAGCGACGCACTGGAGCAGGTCGGGCTCACCGACGTCGCGGGCGACCGCGTTCGCGGCTTCTCACTTGGGATGCGACAGCGCCTCGGGCTCGCCGCGGCGCTGCTAAGCAGGCCTCGTCTGCTGCTGCTCGACGAACCGGCGAATGGCCTTGATCCTGTCGGCACCCGTCACGTACACCGTGTTTTGTCCAGGCTGGCCGCGGACGGCACCGCGGTCGTCCTCTCCAGCCATCGGATGGATGAGCTGGCCGCGCTGTGCAGCGAGGTCACCATCCTGGCCACCGGTCGTGTGGTCTTCTCCGGCTCACTCAGAAAGCTCGTCCGCGATCTCTATGATCTGGATTACCGGCTGCGCGTCTCCGATCCTGCCGCGGCCCGGCGGGTTGTGGCCGAAACGCCAGGGCTGCATGTTCTCGATGACGACGATCTGCTTCAGCGTCACGACGCTGAGGTGCTCTTGGTGCGTGCTGCGGTGCCAGTCCTGGACGACCTGGTGGCGCGCCTGATCGGCGCAGGTGTGGGCGTGCGCGAGCTGGCACCTGTCGTGGCGCCGCTCGAGGCCGCCTTCCTGTCGCTGACGGCGCCCGGGAGCGCACGGGGAGAGGAGGACGCGTGACCACCGCGACCGTCGCGCTTCCCAGGACCGGCACCTGGCGCCCGTCTACTTGGCGCAACTACCGTTTCGAACTGATCAAGTTGCTGGCGCAGTGGCCGGTCCGCCTGGCGCTCCTCGCCTGCTGGATCGCCCCGGCGTTGCTCGTGGCCGCCATTAGTCAGTCGAACTCGTTGCCGTCCGACACGGTCTTCGGCCGCTGGATGACCCAGACCGGCTGGGCGGGCCCGTTGGTGGTCCTGGCGTTTTCCTGCAGCTGGGTGCTCCCCGTTCTGACCTCTCTGATCGCCGGGGACGTTTTCGCCAGCGAGGACCGACTCGGGACCTGGCGACACCTGCTTGTGGCGGTGCGGTCGCCGCGGCGGATTTTCGTCGCAAAGGCGTTGGCGAGCCTGACGATCATGGTGCTGATCGCGGCGGGACTGACCACCTCGGGCATCGTCGGGGGACTCGCTGCGGCCGGCAACCGGCCGCTGGTGGGCCTCACCGGCCAATCGCTCGCGCCGGGGCACGCAGCGGGTGTGGTCCTGCTCGCCTGGGCCAGCGTGCTGGCGCCGACGCTGGCATTCGCAGGGGCGGGGTTGCTTGGCTCGGTGGCGTTCGGCCGCTCCCCCCTCGGCCTGGTGCTGCCCGCGCTCCTCGCCTTGCTGATGCAGATCGTGCAAGTGCTTCCGCTGCCCGTCGTCGTCCGCGTCGCCCTGCCCGGCTACGCCTACATCGCCTGGTATGGACTGTTCACCGAACCAGCCCACACCGGCCCCCTGATCGTCGGCGTCGTGGTCAGCCTCGTCCTGGCGGTGGTCGCCGCCGCGCTGGCCTACCGACTGTTCATGCGTCGCGATTTCACCGATCTGGCCTACGACGGGGTCGGCCGCCGCGTGCTCGTGCGGGCCGTGCTGCCCTTGACGGCGGTGTTCGCGGTGATGGTTGCGGTGATTGCCGGCTCGACGTCGGTCTCCGGCTCGGGGACCGGGATCGACGGCCCCAAGCTGGACCGCTCCCTCCAGACAGCGTTCGCCAATCTGTACCGCATGCAGACCGCGGAGCTGAATCGTCCCGCCGTGACCGATGCGCACATCCACGCCAGCGCCGCCTGCAACAAGGGGAGCCCGTTCGAACCGGATTCGGGACCGGGCAACGACTGGCGATGTGTCATTACGTGGCGCCTCCCCGGCGTCACAGCGATCGGCCAGGTCATCTATCAGCTCGATGTCGACCCAGACGGGCGGTACGTCGCCGACGGCGACGGACCACTATCAGTCAACGGCTACTTTCCGGTTCACACCTCGGTTGGCAACGTACCGAACCCCCTGTGGCAGTTCGACGGCTCCGTCGATCTGTTAACGCTGAGCGTCAAATAGCCTCGAAGCGATCAGGAACCCGATTCGGCGGCCGCTCGCGCTCGCGAAGGTCTGCGTCAGCGAGTGTCACACTGCCCGCGCGAGGCCGTATGGCATAGTCAGTCCGCACGCATTCTGGATCCGTTCACAGCGCTGGGCGCTGCTGCCGCGGTCACCTCGCGCTTGAAGCTGGGCACCGGGATCTGCGTCGTGGCTCAGCACGACCCGATCATCCTGGCCAAGCAGGTCGCGACTATCGATCACCTTTCCGGCGGCCGCTTCCTGTTCGGCGCTGGCGCCGGGTGGCTGGTTGAGGAGATTCACAACCACGGTGTCGAGCCCCGGCTGCGGTGGGCGCTGATGCGGGAGAAGCTCATGGCGATGAAGAGGATCTGGGCCGATGAAGAGGCTGAGTTCCACGGGCAGTTCGTCGACTTCGATCCGATCTACCTCTGGCCGAAGCCGGTGCAGAATCCGCGTCCGCCCGTCCTGATCGCTGGGACCGGCCCACGCAGCCTGCGCATCGTGGCGGAACTCGGGGACGCGTGGATGCCGGTCGTCGTTGATGTGACCGAGTTCGAGCAGCAGCTCAGTCAGCTGCGGCGCATCTGCGAGCAGGCGGGCAGGAACCCTCAGATCGAGGTGACCGCGGTTGTGGTCCCACCCGATGACGCCGACCTCGGGGCGTGGGAACCCGATCAGCAGCTTTTGGAACGCTGCGCCGAGCTTGGGGTCATCCGGTGCGCAACGTGGGCGCCGATGCGAGACCTCGCGGTCTTGCGGGCATTCCTCGAGCGGTATTTACAGATCTCCGACCTATCCCGGTGAGATGGGCGATACAAGATCAGGCGAACGTTCCCGCGGGAAGGTGGACCACGACCGTTGCGCGTCGCGGAGTCATCCAGTCCTTAAAGACAAGAAGCGCCCGGTTTCCGGGCACTTCCAGAGCGGGAGCGACGGGACTCGAACCCGCGACCTCCGGCGTGACAGGCCGGCGCTCTAACCAACTGAGCTACGCCCCCGGAGGGGGGTCCACAAGTATCGCAGGCGCAACCCGGTTGCGGCAGACGGGTGCCGCGACCGCCGCCGCAACTTTCGGCTCGCCCATGAGTTTCATGCACAGAATCGATCTCCGGAGGACGCACCCAACCCGGCCGTGGGTGCGTTGTTGGGATCAGCGACGGGGACCCTTCGGGGTCCCCGTCGTCTTTAAGGATCGACTCGACTGGATGGGGCGGCGGGTCCGCGAGCATGCTGACCCGGACAAGGGCCGGATATCGCAACAGATGTCACGGGGTCGCTACGCGCGCGCCAGCATGGCCAGGAAGTCGCGCGCGTAGCGCTGGTAACGCTCGGGTGGATAGCGCTCGGGATCGGTCAACACCATCCGGCCGGCCTGCTCGCAGAAGTCGCGGATGGCCTGAGCGGTCAGCTCCACGTCGAGTTGGCTCGGGTCGTCGCGACGTTCTGCGGCACGCCGAACGTGGCGCTCGATGCGCTCGAGCACGCGGGCT
>Ga0335074_10001393_pt1 | contig 32785 bp, 25 predicted proteins | sample Lox_Sample_23_FD_206715 | JGI IMG/M metagenome (GOLD analysis project Ga0335074, IMG submission 206715) | Soil microbial communities from Loxahatchee National Wildlife Refuge, Florida, United States - Lox_Sample_2.3 | ecosystem: Environmental > Terrestrial > Soil > Wetlands | place: USA... | reverse complement strand
GCGTGCCAGCTGCAGGAGCGAGCCAGGCGGAGGCTAACGGGACATGGGCGGAGTGCAGATCGAGGTAGACCCGGCCGAGGTCGGATTCGACGCGGCGCGGCTTGAGCGGCTCGACCGCCACTTTGCCCGTTACGTCGATGAGCAGAAGCTGGCGGGCTGGCTGCTCACCGTCGCCCGCCACGGCAAGCTCGCGCACGTGTCCGCTTACGGCCAGCGCGACCTGGAGGCCGGCCTGCCGGTTGAGCCCGACACGCTGTGGCGGATCTACTCGATGACAAAGCCGATCACCTCGGTCGCCGCGATGATGCTGTACGAGGAGGGCGGGTTCGAGCTGACCGATCCAGTCCACCGCTACATCCCGTCCTTCCGCGACGTGCGCGTCTTCGCTGGCGGCAGTGACCTCAACTACGCGACCGTGCCGGCCACCGAGCCGATCCGGATCTGGCACCTGCTGAGCCACACCTCCGGGCTGACGTACGGCTTCATGCGTAACCATCCAGTCGACGCGATCTACCGGGCCAGCGGGTTCGAGTGGGGCTCGCCCAAGGGTGCCGACCTGGCTGGTGTCTGCGATGCGTTCGCGTCCATGCCGCTGCTCTTCCAGCCCGGCAGCGAGTGGAGCTACTCGGTCGCGACCGACGTGCTCGGGCGAGTTGTCGAGGTGGTGTCCGGGCAGCGGCTCGACGAGTTCTTCGCCAGCCGGATCCTGCAGCCGCTCGGCATGACCGACACGGCGTTCTGGGCCGGCCCGGAAGACGCGCCGCGGCTGGCCACCCTCTACAACCGCAGCCCGCAGGATGGCTCCCTGGCGCGGCTGGACTCGATGGGGAAAGCGGCGCTGCGCGAGCCTGCCTACCTGTCCGGCGGCGGCGGCCTGGTGTCGACCGCGGCGGACTACCACCGGTTCACCGGGATGCTGCTGCACCGGCCGGACAGCCCGGCGGGCGAACTGGACGGCGTGCGGCTGCTGAGCCCGCGCACCGTAGCCCTGATGGCCAGCAACCACCTGCCCGGTGGAGCTGATCTGGAGACCTTCGGCCGGCCGCTGTACGCGGAGACGAATTACGCGGGAGTCGGGTTCGGTCTCGGATTCGCCGTGGTCCTCGACCCGGTGGCGGCCAAGTCGCTTGGCTCGGCCGGCGAGTTTCACTGGGGCGGCGCCGCGTCCACCGCTTTCTGGGTAGACCCAGCCGAGCAGCTCACCGTCAGCTTCTTCACCCAGCTGATGCCCTCGAGCGCGTATCCGCTGAGGTCGCAGCTGCGGCAGCTGGTGTACCAGGCGCTCGTCGCCTGACACTGCGTCCCAGCCGGGCCAGTCGGTCTCGAGGACCGAAGGCCAGTGCTGCTGGCGGTGGCCAGTGCCGGGCGGTGCTCCGGCCGGCGGCAGCTAGCCGCGACTGAGCCAGACGGCGGTATCGGGCGGCAGCAGGCCGGCGTCCAGTGGACCGCTGGCCAGGAGCACTTCGGCGTGCTGCGGCAGCGCTACCGGCTCCGCGGAGAGGTTGACCACTGCCTGCAGGCCGGGCCGGGCGAAGGCAAGCACGCCGGCCGGAGAGTCCAGCCAGTCCAGCCGGTTGTCGCCGGGTGAAGCATCGTCAGCTGCGGCTAGAGCGGCGCGCAGGCGCAGCGCGGTCCGGTAGAGGGCCAGCATGGAGGTGTCGTCGCCGGCCTCGTGGTCGGCCGCAAGCTGCCGCCACTCCCTCGGTTGCGGCAGCCACGGCGGGGTTCCATCCGCCGGGCCGAACCCGAAGCCTGGCGCGTCGGCCTGCCACGGCAGCGGAACCCGGCAGCCGTCCCGGCCGCGCAGCGCGTGGCCGGTGCGCTCGAAGATGGGGTCCGCAATCAGCTCAGCCGGAATGTCCTCGACCTCCCACAGGCCGAGTTCCTCACCCTGGTAGAGGTAGCAGCCGCCGGGCAGCGCCAGCATCAGCAGGATCGCTGCCCGTGCGCGCCGGGTACCGAGCGCCAGGTCGGCAGGCCCGGCGTCGGGCTGCCACCTGGTGCTGGTGCTGGCCCGCCCGTAGCGGGTGAGGTGCCTGGTGACATCGTGGTTGGACAGGACCCAGGGAGCGGCCGCCCCGATGGCGTCCAGCGTCCCGTCGATCACCTCGCGCAGCCGTCCCGCCTCCCAGGGCGCCCCGAGGAAGTCGAAGTTGAACGCTGTGTGCAACTGGTCCCCGAGCAGGTACGGCCGCATCGCAGGCAACGGCTTCATCCACAGTTCGCCGACGAAGACCCGGTCGCCCGGGTAGGAGTCGATCAGCGCCCGCCAGGATCGGTAGATGCCGTGCAGGGCGTCCTGGTCCTCCCACGGCAGCCGAGCGCCAGGCGCGAGCGATGCCACGTCCGGCAGTGCGCTGTCCTTAACCAGCGTGTCCGCCACGTCGATCCGGAAGCCGTCAACGCCGCGGTCGAGCCAGAACCGCAGGATGTCCACGAACTCCGCCCTGACGGCGGGATTGTCCCAGTTGAAATCGGGCTGTTCGGCTGCGAACAGGTGCAGGTACCACTCGCCGGGGCTGCCGTCCGGCTCGGTGATCCGGGTCCATGCAGACCCGCCGAACTTCGACGGCCAGTCGTTCGGCGGCAGTTCGCCCGACTCTCCGCGGCCGGGCCGGAACCAGAACTTTGTGCGCTCCGCCGAGCCCGGCCCGGCCGCGACCGCGGCACGGAACCACGGATGCTGGTCGGAGCAGTGGTTGGGCACGATGTCGATGATCACCTTGAGGTGGTGCGCATGCGCGGCGGCGACCAGATCGGCTGCATCGGCCAGCGTGCCGAAGACCGGGTCGATATCGCGGTAGTCGGCGACGTCGTAGCCGCCGTCGGCCATGGGGGAGACGTACCACGGCGTGAGCCAGAGTGCGGTCACGCCGAGGTCGCTTAGGTAGGGCAGGCGGGCAGTCAGCCCGGCCAGATCGCCGACGCCGTCGCCGTTACCGTCCGCGAAGCTGCGCAGGTAGACCTGGTACACCACGGCGGTGTGATGCCAGCGCGGCTCCTGGCTAGCGGACTGGAGGCTCAGCTCGGGCTGCCGGGCTGACGGCGGTGGCTGTGCGGCCGGTCCGCCGAGGTCGCAGCTGCCGCCGTCGGCGCCGTGTCGCCGCCGGCGGCGGATGTGCGGGCCGCCGCCTCAGCCGCCCGGCGCTCCTTGCGCATCTCGATCGCCTTGTACACGATGAGCGCGATCAGCATGAGGACGGCCACGGCCGCCAGGGCATCGCTTGCCTGCGAAACGTGCTTCGACGCCGAGTGCCAGCTTGAGCCGAGCCCGTAGCCGATCAGGGACAGCGCCGTCGCCCAGACCAGCGTGCCGATCGCGTTGAAGATCTCGAACTGCGCGAAGGGCACTTCCATGAAGCCGGAGACCAGGCCGGCGAACGCGCGGATGAGCGGGATGACCCGGCCGACGGCGACCACCCAGGAGCCACGGCCGTCGAAGAACCGCTCCGCTCGCTCGACGTCCTTCCTGGTCATGAGCAGGTACTTGCGGTAGCGCTCCACCGTGCGCCGGCCGCCCAGCCGCCCGAGGCCATAGGCGATGGAGCTGCCCGCCAGTTCGCCCACGGCGCCGATCAAGATCACGAGTGCGAGACTAAGGCGCCCCTGCGACGCCAGGAAGCCGGCGACCCCGAAGGTGATCTCAGACGAGATCGGGATGCAGCAGGACTGGATCAGGGCGAAGAGGATCAGCGCCCCGTAGCCGGCGTCGGTCAGGAAGGACGTCATGTTCACAGTTTCTACAGCATCGAGGCGGGTGGCCGGGACGCTAGGCGGCACGTCGCCGGTATGGGCGGGGAATAAGGACCTGGCGGTAAGGAAATATGCCCCGCCCTCACGAGGAGGGCGGGGCACCGGCGGCCAGCACGGGGAGGGGGGAGGAGGTCCCGGCGGCCTGCCGGTCCGGCCGGGCCTGCCGGAGGGAGGGGAGCTGGCCCGGGCCGGAGCTGTGACTAGTGCGCAGTGCTCATCGTCTGCATCGCGATCTGCTTGACCAGGCTAGCCGCCTGCCGCTCCCACTTGGCATAGGCGAACGGGAACCCAGACTTCTGCACCGCCTGGGCGCTGGCCCACAGTGGCTGACGTGCCCAGAGATGGTCCTGTGACTGGTACGCCGCCAGCGCGCGGAGGAACGCGTCGGCCGCGAACGCTGGTCGCATAATCTGCTGTGCGGTTCCCCAGCCCATGCCCGTCTGCTGCTGGAACAGGCCAAGCGAGTTCGCGTCGCCATAGTCGATGTTCAGCAGCCGCGACTCCTGCATGGCCGTCGCGACCGCGATCACAGCGGACCGGATGCCCATCCTCTTCGCGAACGCCTGCTTGACGATCGTGGCGGCGTTCTGCAGTTGAGCCGGACCCAGCGGCATCCAGGCCTGCGGGCCGCTGGTGCCGAGCGGCATGAGACGACCGGCATACGGCACCTGGCCGTGCATCTCTGCCGTGCCGAACGTCTCCTGGTTGATCTTGTTGCGAAGCTGCGTCCAGGTGAGCAGCCCTGGCTTGCTCGGTGCAGCCTGGCTGGCGTGCGCGGCCGCGGGAAGCGGTGAGCCGGCCGGCGCCCGCGTCGAGGCCAGCGCTGTGGTGATCTTCCCAGCCGGTCCGGGGGCGGCTGACGACGAGAAGGCGCCGACCGTGGCGGCGCTCGCCGAGCCAGCACCTGCCAGCGCAAGCGCGGTGCCTGCGAGCACGGCGGCTGGCTTCCGGCCGAGGAGCGCCCCGACCTCGCTGCGAATGCCGTGCTGGCCACCGCTGTGCGTGCCGATGCGACTCTTGTCCCCGCGACGCATGTGACTACTGGCCGTAGTGAGCAGTGACTTAGCGTGTCTGAGCACGGTCGTCACGTGTTCAGGGCGGTCCATTTGTTCCCTTCCTGCGCTTCCTCGCCGCCCGACCGGGCGGGAGCCAGGACGGGGATGAGACCGCCAGGCGGGTGCCGGCGCTCTCCGCACGTGCGTGCGTGTCTCGCGGGTTCAGGGCGTGCTTCGCCGCCGCCGCGAACGCGGCGCAGGCTCTAGCCGTAATGCGGGAGCGCCGCGGCCCAGGGGCGGGCCGGTTTGCTCCCCGGTGAGGATCAGGACGTATAACGCAGGCTCAAGAGCGGCCGCATCCCGATATGACCGGCGTCACTACTGGCGAGTAGGCACCGGCCTGCAGCGGTCGTAGGCGGGGGCCGGCGGGTCGTCCCGCCGGGACAGCACCGTGGCGCTGAGAACGAGGCAGAGCCGTTCCCGCCCTGGTGGCCGTTCCCGCCCTGGTGGCCGTCCCCGCCCTGGTGATCAGCGGCGGCAAGCCAGCACCCGATCGTCAGCCGGACACCTTGCTGTCGGCCGGCATCCTGGCCTGACGGCGGGCCGCAGGCCGGCCGGTCCTGCGCCGGGCGGATGCCCCGCGGGCCAGGCCGGCAAGTGCCGCCAGCGCGGCGATGGCGACCGCCGTCCACGGCACGTAGTCGCCCAGCCGGTCGTAGAGCGTCCTGGCCGACGACGGCGGGAGCGTCAGACGCACTAGCAGGGTTCCTCGGTAACTCGTGCCGGCCCAGGCCAGCAGGCGGCCGCGCGCGTCGAAGGCGGCGGAGTCACCGGTCAGCGCCGCCTGCACAACCGGTCGCCCGGTCTCGGCGGCGCGGAGCGCCCCGAGAGCGGCGTGCTGGGCCGGTGCCCAGCTGGCCTGGAAAGTGGAGTCCGACGTCTGGTAGATGATCGCCCGGGCGCCCTGATCGGTGTCCACCCTGGACATGTCGGGGAAGGCGGACTCGAAGCAGATCAGCACTCCGATCGCGAGCGGCCGTCCAGGCGACCCGGCCCGCCCCGGAAGCTGCGCGTGCAGGACGTGCGCTCCGGTGCCGGTGACCATGTTCTGAGCGGCGGCCCGGCTGATCTTGGTGAGCCAGCCGAGGACCGGCCGGAACGGGATGTACTCGCCGAACGGCACAAGCCGCGTTTTGACGTACCGGCCCTCGACTCCGGCGCTGCTGATCAGCGTGGCCTGCTTGGTCTTGGCACCGGTGGCGTTGGCCGCGTCCTGATTCACCAGGATCTCGGCACCCGCGGATTTCGACAGCCGCTCGATCGACGCCAGCATCGCAGGCTGTGCAGCCAGGTCGTAGCCGACACTGCTCTCGCCCCAGACGTACAGGTCGGCGCGGCCAGCCGCGCGGGCCGTCAGGAGCTCGCTCCGCTGCAGCCGGAGGGCGGCCGCGGCGGGCGGGGTCAGCCCCGGCTGCACGAGAGCGACGGTGAATGGCTCGTTGGCTGACGCATCGGCGGTCGGCGGGGCTGTCAGGGCGAACGCGAGCGGCCCGGCCCCGATGGCGACCACGACGCCGGCGAGCCCGGTGAGCCGGACGAGTGTGCTGCGTGCGGTGAGCGCGATGACGAGTCCGGTGTTGGCCGCCACCAGCGCGAAGCTGACGAGCCACACGCCGCCAACCGCAGCGAGCGCAAGGATCGCCGGATGCTGCCACTGGCTGGTGCCGAGCACGGCCCAGGGTCCGCCAAGGCCCTGCCACGACCTGATCCACTCGGTAATGAGCCAGGCGCTCGGGACGACGACGAGGGCAGCGGCCGCCCGGCGGACGGTGATCGGCGGCCGGAGCATCGACCAGACGGCCAGGCCGACAGCGCTCCACAGCAGGCCGATCAGGATCGCGACCAGGAGCAGGCCAGGGCCAAGGTTGGGTGCCAGCCAGTACATGGCGGCGAGCAGGTACCCGGCACCGAACCAGCAGCCGCGAATGATGGCCTCGCGCCGGTCCGGCGCTCGCTGCATGAGCATCAGGCCGGGAACGAGGCCGACCCAGCCAATGAACTCCAGGTTCGCGGCCGGAAAGGCGAGCACCGGGACCGCCCCGGCGAGCAGCGTGGCCCACCGGGCGGGCTGCCGGAACGGGCGCCAGAATCCCACGGTCTTATTGTGCTGGTCTGGCGGGCTGCTCTGGTACCGGCGTTTCGCGGTCGGCGCTGGTGTCGTTCGAGTTGCCGGCAGTGCTGGCGGTGCTGGCAGCGCTGGTTGTGCCGGCCGTGCTGGCCGTGCTGCGCCGGCGCCGGATCTCGAGCCAGATTAGCCAGGCGAGGGCAGCGACGGTGGTCCAGGCGATCACCGCCTCGGGCCAGCCGCCGATGCGGTCGGCCAGCGTGAGGTAGGTGCGGAGCGGCACCCTGGCCTCGATCTCGGCCCGCGTCCAGGTCCGGGTGCTGGTCAGCAGTGACCCGTTGGGCGCGATGATCGCGCTGACGCCGGTGGTGGAGGCCACGACCACTGCGCGGTCGAACTCGATCGCCCTGATCCTGGCCATGGCGAGCTGCTGCAGCGTCTCACCGGTCTGGCCATCGACCTCGAAGTCCGCGTCGTTGGTCTGCACTGACAGCAGGTTGGCGCCCGCCGCGACCTCGGAGGCGACCAGGCCGTCGAAGCTCACCTCGTAGCAGATCACGTCGCCGAGCCGGATGCTGCCGACGTGGAACACGACCGCGCGGTGGCCGGGCGTGAAGTTGTACGGCTGCAGCGAGTCGGGCAGTGAGGTGATCTTTTCGATCAGGCTGCGGAATGGGATGACCTCGCCGAACGGCACCAGCCGGCGCTTGATGTAGACAGCGACCGGGCCCTTGCCGGGCAGCCACAGCTGCCCGGCGTTGCGGACCGGGTTCTGGAGCACGGATCCGACCAGCACGGGCGTGCCGATATCAGCGACCGCCCCGGCGATGGAGTTGAAGATCGCCGGGTCGTAGGCCGGGTCGACGTCGGAGGAGTTCTCCGGCCAGATCACGAGGTCCGGCGCCAGCGCGGCGCCGCTCCTCACTCTGGCCGCGAGCGCCTCCGTGGCCGCGGCGTGATTCTGCGTGACGGTAGTGGCGCGCCACAGGTCGGGCAGGTTCCTGGCGTGCGGGACGTTGCCCTGGATCGCCGCGACCTCGGCGCTCTCGTCGCTCGGACTGGCCTGGCTGGCCGGCAGCGCAGCCCCAGAGAGCGCCAGCGCGGCACTGGCGACGAGCGCTGCCGCGGGCCAGACCCTGGACCGTAGCCAGACGGGCGTGGTGCCGGGGCCGGGCTGGCGCTCCGTCCCAGGTCGCTCGCGCCAGCCTCCGGAGCCGATCAGCAGCCAGGCCAGCGACGCTCCGGCCAGAGCGATCAGGAAGCTCAGGAATGGCGGCCCGCCGATCCCTACCCAGCGGACGGTGGGCGCCGCCGACTGGCTCATGACCAGGCGGCCCCACGGGAATCCACCCCACGGCCAGCGATCCCGCACGGCCTCGGCCAGCACCCACCAGCCGGCTACCGCCACCGGCCAGGCCCGCAGTCGGAGCAGCAGCCACTGGCCGATGGTCAGCACCGCGAAGATGATCGTCTCGCCGACGGCCAGCGCGAGCCAGACGTACCAGGCCAGGTTGACTTCCCAGGACAGCAGCGGGCCGAAGAATGCGAAGCCGAAGACCGCACCCGCGGCGAGCGCCACTCTGGCCCGCTGCCGCCAGAGAGCGACTGTCAGCAGCGCCGGCCCGACGGCCGCCAGCGGCCAGAAGCCAGCCGGCGGGAATGCGGCCGTCAGCGCTAGGCCGCCAGCCAGCGCCGTCAGCAGCGAGAGCCAGCCGGGGAGACGCCGGGCCGGTCCGGGGCGCGGACCAGCGACGGCCGTCTGAGCGGCCGGGCGTGGACTGAGGAGCCGCACGATCCCCTCCGCGGACAAGGCGCCTGATTTCGCCGGTGCTGTGAGCGTAGCCGGGTCGGCCAGTGCGCCGACACCGCGCGGGCGGGGAGTTCGCTGTAGGTCCAAGCCGGATCCGGATGTTGAGGGTTTGCCCCTTCGGCATCCCACCCAATTCCGACGCGGCTGGCATACGTACAAACGGCGCAATTCACCGCACACGCGCGCACTCTTGCATGCCAAGTCTTGGCATGTGCATGTGAAGATTGCAATTTGACGATCTGATGGGATTGCAGCTATCGACCGTGATACCGTCGTCACTGTCCGTTGGGAAGCGGACCATAAAGGGCCTTAATTCTTGATAAAACGGGGGTCGGCTATGGTCAAGATCCGGTACTCGGACCTCCCGGTCGGCCTGCACGTCACAGCGGTCGCGGTCGGCCGCCAGACGATCGTTTACCTCCTGCCGGGCCTGACCGCGAGTGAGCGGAAGTCGGCCCTGCTTCGGGTTCGCAGCAGCGCGCGGGTGGGCCACGGGCCGAGCCTGCCGCCGTTCGCCCTGGCGAAGGCCCTCGCTGCTGACTGGCTGCGGGCCGTGACGCACACGGTAGGTGCGGCGATGCGCCGCCACCCGGTCCTGCTCGTTCCGTTCACGGCTCTGGTGCTGAGCGTGACAGTGCTCGTCGTCGTGGTGAGCGCTGCCGGGGCGACGCCAGGTCGCTTAGCGGGCCCGCAGCCGCGGGCCGGCGTGACTTCACCGCCCGCGAGCTGGCGTCGATTCGCACGCCACCCGGAGTCGCTGAGCTGGATGCACTATCGCCTGCGGAGCCGGCCCGGCGGGCACCAGCACGCACCGCGTCACCGCGGCGCTGCCTCGCACCGCAGCAGCGCGCATCCCTCGCGCCGCGGCCACGACCTGACTTCGGTGAGCCGGACGCGAGCGTCTGCCGCGTTCGGTCATCACCTGGCCGCCCAATCCGGCGGTCGCAGCTCCTCCCGGCATCACCGGGCTCGGCACCGCTGGCGCCGCCCCGTTCCCTACCACGTCGGAATCCCGGCAGCCGCCGGCACGCTCTCGCACGCCGGTGCGCGCTGGTAGCACCCGGATCGCTGGCGCCGCCGCTGGTGCGCCAGCAACCAGCGCCTGGCAGAGATCAGGCCTGGTCGTGCTCGTCGTGGGTGGGCCAGGCCGCGCGCTCGTCAGCCAGTGGAAACCACGGGCGTACTAAGCTCGGCCCGCAATTGCGTTCAAGACGTGCCGCCACGCGACCGGCGATCCTGAGAACGAAACGGCACAGACGATCGCCCGCGGCCGCAAGCCGCGATCCGGGCATGAGGAGTAGTGGTGAGCCGCCGCGGCTGGTGGTTGTTCGCAGCAATGAGCCTCATCTGGGGCGTCCCGTACCTGCTGATCAAGGTCGCGGTGGGCGGTGTCGAACCGCCGGTGCTGGTGCTGGCGAGGGTGGGGATCGGCGCTGCGCTGCTGCTGCCGCTGGCGATCCGCAGACGGGAGCTCGCTCCCCTGCTGCCGCACTGGCGCTGGCTCATGCTGTTCGCGGTAGTGGAGATCATGGCCCCGTGGCTGTTCCTCTCCGAGGCAGAAACCCGGCTGCCCAGCTCACTCAGCGGACTGCTGATCGCATCCGTTCCCATCCTCGTGGCGCTGCTGTCGCGGCTGACCGGCGGGCAGGACCGCCTCACCGCCGTCCGGTGGGCCGGCCTCCTGATCGGCCTCGGCGGCGTGGGCCTGCTGGTCGCCGGGGGCGGTGCGCACGGCGATGCCACTGCCGTTGGTGAGGTGCTGCTGGTCGCCGTGTGCTACTCGATCGGCCCGCTGATCGCCGCACGGAAGCTGAGCGGATTGCCCTCGCTCGGGATGACGGCAGCCTGCCTCGCGCTCGCGGCGATCGTATACGCGCCGCTGGCCGCGCTCACCTGGCCGTCAGCGGTGCCGTCCGGGAAGGTGCTGGCGTCCCTGGCCGGGCTCGCGGTGCTCTGCACAGCGGCAGCGTTCGTGCTGTTCTTCGCGCTGATAGCGGAGGCGGGCCCGGCGCGGGCCTCCGTCATCACCTACATCAACCCGGCAGTCGCCGTCACACTGGGCGTGCTGGTGCTCGGCGAGCGCCTGACGGTGCCGATGGCCGTGGCATTCGTCCTCATCCTGGGTGGCTCGGTACTGGCTACCAGGTCCGGGCGCGGCGCCCGCGGCGAGGTTGCTGACGCCAGCGCCAGCCCGGCTGACGCCACCGCCAGCCCGGCTGACACCACCGCCAGCCGGCCCGGCGCCCGTGCCGGCCCGGCTCACGCCAGTGCCGCGCTCGCCCCGGCGCAGGTCGCAGGGGATTATCAAAGCGCGCCGCCGGGAGCGCCCGACTAGAATCGCGCGGGTGATCGATCTCAGGGCTGCCCGCCAGGATCCAGACACTTTCCGCGCCGCGCTGGCCAGGCGCGGAGCCGCGGCTGACTTCGATGCGCTGCTGGTGGCCGACGCCCAGTGGCGGTCGCTGACCGAGCGGACCGAGGCGCTGCGCGCCGCCCAGAAGAGCTCCTCGAAAGGCAAGCCGTCGCCCGAGGAGCTCGAGCGGCTGCGGCAGCTCAGGGAAGAGCTCGGCGTGGCGCAGCAGGAACTGGACGCGGCCGCGAGCGAGCGTGACCTGCTACTGGCCAGGATCCCGAACCTGCCCGATCCAACTGCCGCTGACGGCATGGACGAGGAGGACGCCGAGCTGGTCAGGACCTGGGGAGAACGTCCCAAGTTCGAGTTCGAGCTGCGGGACACGACCGAGATCGCCTCCGCTCGCGGCTGGATCGACATGGCCAGGGGCGCGCGGCTGTCCGGCTCGCGGTTCGCTTACCGGATCGGTGACGTGGCGCTCACCGAGATGGCGCTTTACCGCTACGTCATCGACAAGCTGACCAGGCGAGGCTTCCTCTTGGTGCTCCCGCCGATTCTGGTCGGCGAGCGCGCCATGTACGGCACCGGATTCCTGCCGACGGAGGAGTCGAACCTCTATCACCTTGAGCGCGACGACCTGTATCTGACCGGTACCTCGGAAGTCGCGCTGGCCGGGATTCACACCGAGGAGCGGCTGGAGGAAGCGGACCTGCCGGCCAGGTACGCCGCCTTCACCACGAACTTCCGCCGCGAGGCGGGCGCGGCCGGCAAGGACACCAAGGGCATGTTCCGTGTGCACCAGTTCGACAAGGTCGAGATGTTCGTCTACTGCGTGCCGGAAGAGTCACGCGAGATCCACGACCTGCTGCTGTCGTACGAAGAGGAGATCGCGCAGGAACTCGGCCTGCCCTACCGGGTGATGAACATCGCGGTGGGCGACCTCGGCGCGCCGGCCGCGAAGAAATACGACATCGAGGCATGGTTCCCGGTGCAGCAGCGCTACCGCGAGATCACCTCGTGCTCGAACACGACGGACTACCAGGCACGGCGGCTGAACATCCGGTTCCGGCGCGACGGCAAGCTCGAGTTCGTGCACACCCTCAACGGCACCGGCGCCACCGCCAGGGCGCTGCTCTCGATCATGGAGAACTTCCAGGACGAGCGCGGCACCGTAGCGGTCCCGGAGGTGCTGCAGCGCTTCGGCGCGCCCGCGACGATCGGCACGCCTCCGCCTGACTAGCTCGCCGCTGGGCCACAATCGGTCACGCCAGCGGCTCAGTCAGCTGTGGCAGAGCCAACGGTGCCGGTGGCAACCGTGCCGGTAGCAACCGTGCCGGTAGCAACCGTGCCAGTCATGCTGGCCGTCAGCCTCGTCAGCAAAGCCGTTCCGACTGGCACGCCGAGGCCGCTGCAAGCGTCCCAGCCAGGCCCCGCGGAGTACGCGCCGTTGTTCCCGTCGGTGATGTCACGCAGCCCCGCGACCGGCTGGCCGGGTTCGACGCCCGCATAAAGCGCAGTCTGCATCAGTCCGAGCGACTTGCCGATCGACTCGACCATGAGGGCGGTCAGGGCGGCCCACAGCGGCGCCACTGCGCTCGTCCCGCCAATGACCTCCTGCTGGCCGTCGATGAGGACCTGATAACCGGTGTTCGGGTCGGCGTTTCCGGCCACGTCCGGCACGCCACGGCCGGTACTGCCAGCCGGGTTGTCCGGCACGCCCGCAGTCGCTTGCCAGGTCGGCAGGCCGAAGGTGACGCTGACGCCACCGCCGGTAGCGCCGCTCGCGTCATTCCAGACCGTCTCAGAGCTCACGATGCCAGTCGAGGTGTCCGCCTGCAGGCTGGTTCCGCCACAGGCCAGCGCGTGCGGGCTCGACGCGGGGAAGTCGGTATGCGGCTTTCCGTCGCTCACGCCGTCGCTGCTGCCGTTATCCCCGGCCGCGACGGTGACAGTGACGCCCAGAGACACTCCGTCCGCGATGGCGTTGTCCAGCGCAGTCATGGACTGGGCCGTCCATGAACTCTCCGGCCCGCCCCAGCTGATGCTGACCGCGACCGGGGTCGGAGTCGCCTGCACCGCGGTGGTGACAGCGTCGACGAAGCCCTGGTCGGTGTTCGGCGCAAAGTAAACGACCTGGTCTGCGCCGGGTGCCACCGAGCCGGCCACCTCGATGTCGAGCAGCACCTCGCCGTCTGCCCCGTTCGGGTCCTGATCCGGCACGTTGGTCGCGCCGTCCACGCCGACGGATGTCACCGACGGCGTCGCGATGCCGAGGGAGGAGAAGTAGTTCTCCAGATCCGTCTGCGAGAACCCGCCGCCTAGCTCGATGATCCCGATCGTCTGGCCGGTGCCGGTGCCCGAGGGGAACTGGTAGATCTTGGCTACCTGCGGCGGTGTGTAGGACACTGCGACGGCCGAAGGTGCCGCACGCTGGTAGTGGGGCACCGCCTGCGGCCGGTTGTCCAGGCCAAGCACAGCCACGACAACGCCAGCTAGCTCGGCCGGCACTTGCAGCAGCCCCGTGCGATAGCGGTGCGTCACTGGCTGCCCGTGCGGGCCAGGGCTGGTGACGACGCCGAGCTCGGTACCGAAGGCGCCGGCCAGTGCGCCCGCCGGACCGGTGACGGTCATGCGACGCGCGCCCGGATCGCTACTCGTGACGGAGATGGCCGGGTCGAGACCGGTCAGCACCCGGCTGACAAGAGCGTGGTCGGCGGGATCGGAGCCGTACTGCTCGCGCAGCTCAGTGCGCGTGAGCCGGACCGGTGCTCCGTCAGCCGTTCGCGGCAGGCTGGCCGCACGCCGGGTGATCACGGTGAGTTCGAGCGTCTCGTTCTCGTCGACAGCGCCGGACGGGGTCGCCGTCGGCAGTTCGGATCGGTGGCTGCCGGGCAGCGGGACCATGGCGACTGAGGGCATTCGCTGGCCTTTCTTCGTCCCGGCTCAGCTGGCCGGTGCCGCAGGATGCTGCTTCAGTAAACATCGCAGCAGCCGTTTCGCGAAGACTCTACGACTGAAGACAAGCGAAAGTTGTGATCACTTCGCTACTCGCTGTGTGCTGCGGCGTCGCTACGCTGTGCGACCTCGAGGACGCTGCCCCAGTGCCGCCGGAGCCTGCCGTCCGGCCGTGCCGCAAGCCGCCTCCGGATTTCGCTGAAGAGGCGGTCACGCTGCCAGTCCGCCATGTCGATGTGGCTGGAAAAGGTGCCGAGCAGGGCAATGTATTCCTCGGCGGTGTACCGCAACTCCCAGTCGAAATGCCGGATATCGGTGCCGGTAAACAGTCCGCTGCCCTCGATGGCGGCGCGATCGCCGCGCAGCTCACCGGCGGCGTAATACCAGTTGCCCTCGCCCATGCCCGCGCCGATCTCGTTGTAGACCTCCTGCAGCTCCCGGAAGAAGGGATCACCGTCCGCGGGGAAGACGTGCCAGGCGCCCCAGATGGCAAGGTGACCGCCGGGCCGGAGCGAGCGCCAGGCAAGCTCGTATCCGACCGACGGGTCGATCCAGTGCCAGGCTGTCGCGGCGTAGACGAGGTCGAACGGCGGGACGTCGGCAGGCTGCCAGTCCTCGAAGGACCGGTGCTGGATCTGCACCCGGTCGAACCGGGCCAGGTTGCGGGCTGCTGCGTCGGCGAGCTGCGGACCCGGCTCCACGCAGGTGATCGAGAAGCCGCGCTCGGCGAGCGGCAGAGTGGCCTTGCCGGTTCCGCAGCCGACCTCGAGCAGCCGCGCCCCTGGCTCCAGCTTTGCCAGTGAGATGAGGGCGTCGTACAGCTCGTCCGGGTACGAGGGCCTGGCCTGGTGGTAGCGATCCGCGACAGTGTCGAACGTGACCTTCAGCCGGTCCCGGTCCGGCCGGGAACGGTCGGTCACGGCTTAGCTGAGCTCGCTGGCGTGCTCCGGGCCGGCCGCCGCCTGGATGCGTGCGCTCCACCGCTCCTCGATGTGGCCATACCGCCAGATTATGACGGCCGCAAGCCACGTGACGATGAACAGCCCGACGATCGCGAAGCCCGCCGTATTGATGTTGAAGTGGTACATGAAGCCCCAGAACCCATGCCGCTGAGACACGCCCTTGATCTCCTGCGGGATCAGGCTGAGTGTCTCGATACCGCCGATGAGGAAGCAGATGCCCACGGACAGCCCGGTGATCGCCAGGTTGTAGTAGACCTTCCGGACCGGGTTGAAGAAGGCCCAGCCGTAGGCAAGGTTCATGAACAGGCCGTCGGTGGTGTCCATGATCGTCATGCCCGCGGTGAAGAGGATAGGCAGGCAGATGATCGAGTACCAGGGCAGGTGCTCCGCGGCCAGGAACGCGGTCGTACCCAGCAGCAGCACCTCGGTCGCGGTGTCGAAGCCCAGCCCGAAGACCACCCCGACCGGGTACATCTTCCATTCCTTGTCGATGGCCCGCATCCACCGGCCGAAGAACCGGTAGAAGAAGCCGCGGTTGTCCAGCTGGCGCTCCAGCTCGGCCTCGTCGTACTCGCCGCGACGCATCGAGCGGAAGACCTTCACGATGCCCGCCAGGACGACCAGGTTGACGGCGCCGATCAGGAACAGGAAGGCTGCCGACACCAGTGTGCCGAACAGCCCGCCGAACCGCTCCAGCCCAGAGCCGTTGTTCGACACGGCGGCGAAGACCGTCTTCTCGGCCACGATGATGGCGACGCCCATGGCGACGACGATGCTCGAGTGGCCCAGGGAGAAGAAATAGCCGAACCCGAATGGCCGGGGCTTGCCGGTTCCGCGGCGCTCGTTCATCACCTTGCGGGTGGTGTTGTCGATCGCGGCGATGTGGTCGGCGTCGAAAGCGTGCCGCAGGCCGAGGGTGTACGCCAGCACGCTGACGCCGATCCCAAGGCCCTTGTAGTGGGCCGGTACCACGAAGACGGCGAAGACGAGGAAGCCCGCCGCGTGCATGGCCGCGATAGAGGCGTACATCGCCGTCACCCGCCGCCGTTCGGCCGGCGTCATCGCGGCGAACGACTGCCGGACCAGCCGGCCCATGCGGACCTTCGGTGGCTTCGCCATCGTGGTCACTCATGCCTCCGGGCGGCTGCGGCGGACGTCCCGTACCGGGTCCGCCAACGGGCGGGCGGCCAGCGGGGCGCTGATATAAATGCACATTACTTGCAACTACTTCCCTGGTGCACTACCCCCCCCGCCCACTGACGGCAGCACGCCTAGGGTGGATGGCAATATCACCGGGATGCGGCCGGCCGGGCGCCTCGCGGAGGAGAGAGATCATGACGACATCGCAGGCAGCTGAGCCGGTCACCGGGACGGTCATCGTCGGCGCGGGGCCGCTGGCACCGCGGGACGTGATCGCGGTCGCCCGCGAGGGCGCGAGAGTGGAGCTGAGCGAAGCCGGGCTGGCGGAAGTCCGGCGCGGGCGGGCTGTCATCGACGCGCTCGCTGGTGACAGCGAGCCGCATTACGGCGTCTCGACAGGGTTCGGCGCGCTCGCCACCCGGCACATTCCGGTCGAGCTGCGCGCGCAGCTCCAGGCCAGCCTGGTGCGCAGCCACGCTGCCGGATCCGGGCCCGAGGTCGAGACCGAAGTCGTCCGGGCGCTGATGCTGCTCCGGCTTGCCACCCTTGCTACCGGCCGGACCGGTGCGCGCGAGGAGACCGTGCGGGCCTACGCGGGCCTGCTGAACTCCGGGTACACGCCCGTCGTGCGGGAGTACGGCAGCCTCGGCTGCTCCGGCGACCTGGCCCCGCTCGCGCACTGCGCATTGGCCATCACCGGCGAAGGCGTGGTCAGGAACGGGGCCGGGATCGAGATGCCAGCCGCCGACGCTCTCGCCGCAGCCGGCCTGGCGCCGGTCAGGCTGCGCGAGAAAGAGGGCCTGGCGCTGATCAACGGCACCGACGGCATGCTGGGCATGCTGGTGCTGGCGATCAGCGACCTGCGCGAGCTGCTGACAGTGGCTGATATCACGGCTGCGATGAGCGTCGAGGGGCTGCTCGGGACCGATGCCGCGTTCGCCGCCGATCTGCAGGAGCTGCGGCCGCATCCGGGCCAGGCCGCCGCTGCGGCCAACCTGCGCGCGCTGCTGGCCGGCAGCGCGATCATGGCCAGCCACCGCGGTCCCGAGTGCACCAGGGTGCAGGATGCCTACTCGCTGCGCTGCGCGCCGCAGGTGGCAGGAGCAGCCAGGGACACCACCGATCATGCCGCCCTGGTCGCGGCTCGTGAGCTGGCCGCGGCTATTGACAACCCGGTGATCACGCTGGACGGCCGGGTTGAGTCGAATGGCAACTTCCACGGGGCCCCGCTCGGCTACGTGCTGGACTTCCTCGCGATTGCGGCGGCCGACGTGGCAAGCATGTCGGAACGGCGCACCGACCGCTTCCTGGACGCCGGGCGGAGTCAGGGACTGAACCCGTTCCTGGCCGACGACCCCGGAGTTGACTCCGGGCACATGATCGCCCAGTACACCCAGGCGGCGATCGTGTCGGAGCTGAAGCGGCTGGCCGTGCCTGCCAGCGTGGACTCCATCCCCAGCTCCGCGATGCAGGAGGACCACGTGTCCATGGGCTGGTCAGCGGCCCGCAAACTGCGCCGGGCCCTGGACGGGCTGCGGCGGGTGCTGGCGATCGAGCTGCTGACTGCCGCGCGCGGCATCGACCTGCGGGCGCCGCTAGCGCCGGCAGCCGCTACCGGCGCGGTCGTGGCCGGCCTGCGAGCCGCGGCGCCCGGGCCAGGTCCGGACCGGTTCCTGGCGCCCGAGATCGAGGCGGCGGTACGTTACGTCGCCGACGGCGGGGCCGTCCGCGCGGCCGAGTCGGTCACCGGGCCGCTGCAGTAGCTCGGCCAGCTGACTAGCCGGTCAGATCACCGGAGGCCGGCCCGCCCTGGTCATCCGCCAGGCGGTCCGCATCGAGATCGGCCGTCGCTGGCCAGGATCGATCCGCCAGCCTTCGGCGAACCCGCCGAGCCAGGTCTTCAGCGCGCCGGGCTTGCGACCCTCGCGCAGCACCGTCAGGACGGTCCAGTCCAGCAGGTAGACGAACGCCAGCAGCCAGGGCAGGTTCCGGCGGGCGAGCAGCACCCGGTTCCGCCCGTCGTAGCGATACCAGATGTCATGCCGCGCGTTGGAGACCGGCGGGTGGCACATGGTCGCGGCCGCGTCGTATTCCAGCGTGTAGCCGCGCTCGATGAGCTGCCAGGCCAGGTCGGTCTCCTCGTGCGCGAAGAAGAAAAGGTCAGGCAGGCCGCCCGCCTCGAGGTAGGCCGAGCGGCGCACGGCGAAGCCGGCCCCGACGAACGTGGTCACCGGCGAGGACCGGCCCGGATCGCCGGCCCGCAGCCGCGGCACATGCCAGCGGACGCCAGCGCCGCCGGTCGGGTCGACCACCCGGAAGGCGAGGACGGCGAGGTGCGGGTCGGCCGCGAACCGGTCCGCGACGTGCTTGGCGATGCCCGGATCGCCGAACCAGCCGTCGTCATCCAGGAACATGACGACATCGCCTGAGCTAGCGCGAAGGCCCGCGTTGCGGCCGCCAGCCACACCGAGGTTCTCCGGCAGCCGGAGGGTCAGCACATCGCCGGGGACTGCGGGGAGATCGGCCCCGTTTCCCACCAGGACAAGCTCGACGCCGTCCGCGCGCAGCGGATCGGTGCTGGCGATGGCGCGCTCAAGCTCGGCCGGCCGGATCCCCATCGTGATGATCACGCAGGAGAGGCTGGGCGCTGTCATGACAGCCGCCGGGACGCCGTAATGGCGGCGAGGTGCGCGACCACCATGAGTGCCGCCACGATCAGGCAGGCGATGAGCAGGACTCTGGTGGCGAGCAGGCCGCCGCGAACCTGGTCCGCGATGGCGGCGAGCAGCACCAGGACCGACAACTCGATTTCCTGGATGATCCGGTGGATCTTGAGCAGGCTGGCAGCGCGCCGGACCAGCGCCAGGCCGGTCGAGCGGGGCTGCAACGCCGCGTCGTCGTGCCCGGGCGGCAGTCCCTGGACCGCCCGGGCGATGATCACGTTGTCGGTCTCGACTTTGACCAGGCAGGCGAGCACGGCCGCGAACAAGCCAGCGGTCACGTACCGGCCGGAGATCGTCAGCGCACCCTGGGCGCGGATGCCGAGGCCGATCAGCATGGCGGCCTCGCAGAGGTAATGGCCGATCCGGTCGATGTAAATGCCCGCCGCCGACGTCTGCTTGTGCAGCCTGGCCAGCTCACCGTCCGAGCAGTCGAAGAGCAGGGCCAGCTGGACCAGGACCGCTGCCCCGATCGCGGTCGCCAGGCCGCCGAACGCGATCACCACGCCGGCCGCGATGCCGCAGACGACGAAGGCCACGGTGGCCGCGTTGGCCGACCAGCCCAGCCGGTCCAGCAGCCAGGTGGCCCGAGGCGAGATCTTGCGCATGTAGAGACGGCCGAACAGGTGCTCGTCGTTCACCCGCTCGACGACCCAGCGTGGCTGGCCCTGCGACTTCACCTCGTCCAAGGTCGGCCGGGTCATGGTCCTCCGCTCGCCCCCGAAGTCATCCAGGGAGCTCAGTGACTATCCAGGAAGCGCAGTGACTATCCAGGAAGTCTGTGACTATCTCGGGAACATGGTAGGGCCAGGCCGCTGCCCGGCCGGCCGACTGCGGCCGGCCGGGTGATTCTGACGGCGTGACCGTGCGGCCCGCCGGGTAGGTCTGCCATGTCGCGGTCAGACGCGACCAGCCCCGCTGGCAGCGCCCCGCGCTGAGGAATTGCACGCGACCGAGCGGACGGAGGTTGCCGCGATGCAAGCGATAATCGGTGACCGGCTCCACGTACACGGCAAGACCGTCGGGCAGCCAGAGCACGCAGGCGAGATCATCGAGGTGCACGGAACTCAGGGCGAACCGCCCTTCCTGGTGCATTTTGACGATGGTCACACCGGACTGGTATACCCGGGACCCGACGCCATCGTCGAGCACCTGGAGCGAACCAGGTAGCACTCAAGAGCATGAGATGCCGATTGATGTCGCTCTTATGACATTAACCGGCGTCCGTTGCTGGTTAATGGCCCTCCCGCCGGAGCGCTGCTGACGTGATAATTGACCGCGACACGCAGGCCCACCCGATAACTGGCGGATCCGTTGACTGATCTCGGCGTGCTTGCCGGCGCACTGCTGGATGCATACGCGTCCCGGACCCCGGTGCCGCCGCTGACAGACACGAACGAGGGCCTGACGCTGGACGAGGCGTATGCGATCCAGCAGCTCCAGGTGAGCAGCCGGCTGGCGGGCGGCGCGGTGATCGCCGGGTACAAGGTCGGCCTGACATCGGAGCCGATGCGGGCGCAGTTCGGCGTGTCGGATCCGGACTTCGGTCATCTGCTGACCGATATGGCGTATGCGGCGGATGCGCCGGTGCGGGTGGCCGACTTCCTGCAGCCTCGGGCAGAGCCGGAGATCGCGCTGGTGCTCGGCAGGCCGCTGCGGGGGACGCGGCTGTCGGTGAGTGATCTGATCGCGGCGACAGCGTACGCGGTGGCGGCGATCGAGATTATCGACAGCCGGATTGCCGACTGGCGGATCACCCTGGTGGACACGGTCGCGGACAACGCGTCCAGTGGCGGGTTCGTGCTCGGCCAGCTGCCGGTAGGGGTAGACCAGCTGGATCTGTCGCTGACCGGGTGCGTGCTGCGGCGCAACGGCCGGATCGTGGCGACCGGCGCCGGTGCCGCAGTGCTGGGCTCGCCGCTGCATGCGGCAACCTGGCTGGCGAACGAGCTGATCGGACGGGGCGCCGAGCTGGAGCCTGGTCACGTGATCCTGACCGGCTCGATTACCGCCTCGATCCCGGTCGTGCCCGGCGATGCGGTCACGGCGACGTTCGACCGGCTCGGCAGCGTGACGGCGGTGTTCGACTGATGGGCCAGATCACTGCCGCGATCGTCGGGTCGGGGAATATCGGCACGGACCTGATGATGAAGCTGCTGCGTACCGATGGAGTCGTGCTGCGGTATATAGCGGGGATCGATCCGGGGTCGGACGGGCTGACGCGGGCGCGTGCGCTCGGCCTGGAGGCCAGCGCGGGCGGCGTGGACTGGCTGCTGGCGCGCGACCCGCTGCCGGATGTGGTGTTCGAGGCAACCAGCGCGAAGGCGCACGTGGCGAATGCGCCGCGGTATGCGGAGGCGGGCATCCGCGCGGTTGACCTGACCCCGGCCGCCATCGGGCCGTACGTGTGCCCGCCGGTGAACCTGGATGTGAACCTGGACGCGCCGAACCTGAACCTGATCACCTGCGGCGGGCAGGCGACGATCCCGGTCGTGGCCGCGGTGAGCGCCCTGGTCGACGTCGCCTACGCGGAGATCGTGTCCTCGACCGCGTCGCGGTCGGCGGGGCCGGGCACGCGGGCGAACATCGATGAGTTCACTCAGACGACCGCGGCCGCGCTGCGTGCGGTGGGCGGCGCAGCGCGGGCGAAGGCGATCATCCTGCTCAACCCGGTCGAGCCGCCGATGATCATGCGGAATACGGTGTTCTGCGCGATCCCTGCTGAAGCCGCCGAGCCAGGGCCGGTCCGGGACGCGGTGAGCGAGTCCATCGCGGCGATGGCGGAGACGGTACGCGGCTACGTTCCCGGTTATGTGCTCAAAGCAGAACCGCAGTACGACCCGCCTGATGTGCGCTGGCGCGGCATGGCGCGGGTCGGGGTGTTCCTGGAGATCCGCGGCCGCGGCGACTACCTGCCCGCCTACGCCGGCAACCTGGACATCATCACCGCAGCCGCCGCCCGCATCGGCGAGCTGCTGGCTGCCCATCTGCGCGCGGGCCAGGCTGAGCCGGCCGGGGCTGCCGCGCCGGAGGTCACCGCATGACGTCCGGCAGCCTGCCGGCCGGGACGGGTTCCGCTGCCGATGCCGCTGACGAACTGCGGGTGCGGCTGACCGACTCGACGCTGCGGGACGGATCGCACGCGCTGGCCCATCAGTTCACCGAGGAGCAGGTCCGCGCGGTCGTGCACGCCCTTGACGCCGCGCGGGTCGAGGTGATCGAGGTCAGCCACGGCGACGGGCTGGGCGGCTCCTCGTTCAACTACGGCTTCTCGCTGCGGGACGAGTTCGAGCTGATCGCCGCAGCGGTCGACGAGGCCCGCCAGGCCCGAATCGCGGTCCTGCTGCTGCCCGGTGTCGGCACCATCGACGACCTCCGGCACGCCCGGGACGAGGGTGCGTCGGTGGCGCGCATCGCCACCCACTGCACCGAGGCGGATGTGTCCGTGCAGCACTTCGGCGCCGCTCGCGGCATGGGGATGGAGACGGTCGGGTTCCTGATGCTCGCGCACCGGACCGGCCCCGCCGAGCTGGCCCGGCAGGCCCGCATCATGGTGGACGCGGGCGCGCAGTGCGTGTACGTGGTCGACTCGGCCGGCGCCCTGATCCTGGCCGAGGCGCAAGCCAGGGTCGCCGCGCTGGTCGCCGAGATCGGCGCGGACGCGCAGGTCGGCTTCCACGGGCACCAGAACCTCTCCCTCGGCGTGGCGAACAGCGTCCTGGCCGTGCAGGGCGGCGCCCGTCAGGTCGACGGCGCGCTGTGCGCGCTCGGCGCCGGCGCCGGCAACGCGCCGACCGAGGTGCTGGTGGCCACGTTCGAGCGGCTCGGCATCGCCACCGGTGTCGACGCCAACGCCGCCATGGCCGCCGCTCAGGACGTGCTCCGGCCGACCCTGACCCGGCTGCCGCACGCCGACCGGTCCGCCATCGTGCAGGGCTACGCCGGCGTGTACGGCAGCTTCCTGCTGCACGCCGAGCGTGCCGCGCAGCGGTACGGCGTGCCCGCGCACGAGATCCTGCAGAAGGTCGGCGAGGCCGGCTATGTCGGCGGCCAGGAAGACATGATCATCGACATCGCGATCCAGCTCGCCGCGAAGCGGGCCGAGCAGCGCGACGGGCAGGGTCAGCTGACCATAGGAACTCCGCGAGGGCCGGATCTGAGCTAGCCGCCGGCCATTGCCCCGACGATCAGGTACGGCTCCTTCCCGGCCACGACCTCGTCGGGCAGCGGGACATCCGGCTCGTCGTGCGAGAGGTCCTCCTCACATGCGAAGAACCGGATGTACGCTCGCCGCCGCTTGGTGTCGTGATCGCGGATGGTGCCGCAGAGCATCGGATAGCTGGCTTCCAGTGCGTCCAGCACCGAGCGCTGGGTGATGGGCTCGGTGACAGCAAGGCGAACCTCGCCGTCGATCCGGGCCAGCCTGCGAAGATGCGCTGGCAGCACGATGCGGATGGCAGGAGCGTCGGTCACGGCCGTGCTCCTTAGGGCAGGGTCTGCACTTCGACTGACAGCACGGCGGGCAGGTGCTCGGCGATCGGCCGCCAGGTGTCGCCGGAGTCAGCCGAGGCGTACACCTCGCCGCTGGTGGTGCCGAAGTAGATGCCGCACTCGTCGAGGGAGTCCACCGACATCGCATCCCGCAGCACGTTGGCGTAGCTGTGCTCCTGCGGCAGGCCCGCGGTGAGCGGCTCCCACTCGTCGCCGCCGGTGCGGCTGCGGTACACCCGGAGCTTTCCGTCCGGCGGGTAGTGCAGCGAGTCACTGGTGATCGGCACCACGTAGATCGTCTCCGGCTCGTGCGCGTGCACGTCGATCGGGAAGCCGAAGTCGGTCGGCAGGTTACCGCTGATCTCACGCCAGGACTCGCCGCCGTTGTCGCTGCGCATGACGTCCCAGTGCTTCTGCATGTAGAGCACGTCCGGCCGGGACGGGTGCAGCGCGATCCGGTGCACGCAGTGCCCGACCTCGGCGTCCTCATCCGGGATGCCCTCCGAGTGCAGGCCGCGGTTGATCGGCCGCCAGGTCTGCCCGGAGTCATCCGACCGGAACGCCCCGGCTGCCGAGATCGCGGTGTAGATCCGGCTGGGCTGCTGCGGGTCGACGATGATCGTGTGCAGGCACATGCCGCCGGCGCCTGGCTGCCAGGACGAGCCGGTGCCGTGGCCGCGAAGGCCTGGCAGCTCCCGCCAGTTCTGGCCGCCGTCCTCGGACAGGAACAGCCCGGCATCCTCCACGCCCGCGTACACGGTGTCGGGGTCGTGCAGCGACGGCTCCAAGTGCCAGACGCGCTCGAACTCCCAGGGGTGCGGAGTGCCGTCGTACCACTGGTGCGTCCCGGGCGTGCCCTCGTAGCTGAACTTGTTGCCGACCGGCTCCCAGGTCAGGCCGCCGTCGTCGGACCGCTGGATGACCTGACCGGACCAGCTGCTGCACTGCGAGGCATACAGGCGATCAGGGTCGGCAGGCGAGCCTTTCAGGTGGTAGATGTCCCAGCCGGCGAAGTGCGGGCCGCTGATCTCCCAGTTATCCCGCTTACCGTCCGCAGTGATCACGAACGCGCCCTTGTGAGTGCCGACGAGTACCCGGACTCCACTCATTCCGCTGCTCTCCGTTCCCTTCGCGTCAGTTCACGCTAGCGCTGGCTGCCCTAGCCGACCCGGACGTCCAGGTGAGACTAGAGGCATCGCCCTCACAGTGATAACGATCGGGGCAGCCAGGTTTGGACAGTTCGCGACAAGTGACGCTCGTGTGCCGGTCACGCTTCATGCTGTAGTGGGTGAGCGCCGGTATCCGGCGCACGCTCCGGCCGTCCCGGCCGGGCGTGACCCACCAGGGAGGGAGTGGGATTTGCCTACTGGGATTCGGATGCGGAGCGCCGTGCTTGCGGCGGCCGCAGGACTCTGCGGCCTTGCGGCCACGGTACCTGCTGCCGCCAGCGTGACTGCGGCTGCCGCGAGGTAACCAAGGGGAAGGCCGGTCCGCTGACCAAGTACGCGTCGGTGGCCGAGCCGTTCGCCGCGGTCGGCTGCGCGACCTCGACGCGCTGCTATGCGGTAGCCCCGGCATCGGCGACCACATCGCTCGTGGTCAAAGTCTGACTCCGGCGGTGACGGGTTACTGGCCGAGCAGCCAGTGACCCGGCGCGATGAGGTCGCGTGCCTGTGCCGGTCCCCATGAGCCCTGGGCGTACGGGACGACCTTCGGCGGCTTGGTCAGCAGCGGCGCCGCCGTGGTCCACACCGCCTCGAGGCCGTCCGGCCGGGTGAACAGCGACCGGTCACCGATCAGCACGTCGTGGATGAGCCGGACATACGGCGGCAGCGGGTCGGCGCCCGCCAGCCCGGACAGCGGGACGGGTGCTTTCGCCATGTCCAGGCTGAGGCCGGGACCGGGCTTCTTGGCCACCAGGCTCAGGTCGATCTCACCGTCGCCCGCGAGCGAGAACGACAGCACGTTCGAGCCGGGCGGCACCTGGCCCGCCAGCGGACCGGCCGGCCGGCGCAGGATGAGGCTCACGCGCTGCCGGGAAGCGGCGAGCCGCTTACCTGTCCGCAGGTAGAACGGAACGTCCCGCCACCGCGGGTGATCGATCCACAGCCGGGCGGCGACGAAGGTGTTCTGCTGCGATCCCTTGGCAATGCCGGGAACGTCGGTATACCCGTCGAACTGCCCGAGCACGACGTCGGCCGGGTCGAGCGGCCGGAAGCACCCGATCACCTCCTCGCGCGCGGCTTGCAGGTCGGCGGCCCCGAGACTGGCTGGCGGCTCCATCGCGACCTCGGCCGCGACCTGGAACAGGTGCGTGACCAGCATGTCCAGCACTGCCCCGGTCGCGTCGTAAAACGATGCGCGGTCGTCGATGCCCAGGTCCTCGGGCACGTCGATCTGCACGGACTCGATGCAGTCGCGGTTCCACATGTGGGCGAAGAGCCCGTTCGCGAAGCGCAGCACGTGCAGGTCCTGCGTCGCTTCCTTGCCCAGGAAGTGGTCGATCCGGTAGACCTGCTGCTCTGCGAGCACGGCGTGGACGGCCTGGTCTAGTTCGCGGAACGACTGCGGGGACGTACCGAACGGCTTCTCGTACACCACCCGGGCGTCCGCGGCGAGATTGTGCTGGCCGAGGCCCTGGGTCAGCCCGGCGAACGCAGCGGGCGGCACTGCCAGGTAGTGCACGTACTCAGAATCGCCGCCGAGGTCGCGGCCGACGTCGGCGATCACGTCCAGCAGGCTGCCGGGGTTCTCGGACGAGAACCCGCCGCCGGCGAAGAAGACGCGCTGCTCGAAGGCACCCCAGGCGGGCTGCTCGGGCTTCGGTCCGAACTCGGTCAGCACATCATGCACGTGCGCGCGGAAGTCCTCGTGCGCGACGTCGCCGCGGCCGTTCCCGATCAGTCGCCAATGACTCGGCAGCAGGCCCTCGAGCGCGAGGCTGTAAAAGGCCGGGATGACCATGCGCTTCGCGAGGTCACCGGTGGCGCCGAAAAGCACGAAGATGGTGGGCCCGGGGTCGGCTGCTGGCGTGCTGGCGCTGTTCGAGGCAGGCATACCTCTATAAGTGGCCCCCGTGGGCCCGGACGAAACGCGAAATGTCCTCCGGCAGTGGCCGTCTGGGCCGTCTGGGCCGTCGGGGCGGTCAGGCGCCGTCAGGGTTATCGGAGCCGTCAGGGCAATCGGGCCCGTCGGGGCGGTCGGGGCTGAGCGCGGCCGCGGGTCGGCCGTTAGCTCGACGATCCGTACTGAATGGGTACCTTGATCACCTGCGTCTGCGTCCACGTCGTGGCGCCAGGTGCGAGCTGCCAGACCGTGAGCGTGCCGCCATGGACAGCCAGGGCATCGACGAGGCCGCTGGCACTCGGCGCCAGCGTGGCCGTTCCCGCCGGGAGGGCCGGCAGCTCCTCCCAGGAATTGTCCTTACCGGCGATGACTGCACCGTGGTCGGCCGCCGTCATAACCGCGACGAGTCCGCCGGGCCCGAACGACGCGGAGGCGGGCCCGGTCCCGTTCAGCGCCAGCGGTGGCGAGAGCGTCCAGTGCTGACTGCCGGCGTTCGACCAGGCCGCAACGAGCCGAGCCGTGTGGCCGGTGCCGGCCGTCAGCAGCGCGATGGTCTGGCTGGCTGTTACTGCGAGCCGGGACACGCTGACACGCCCGCCGGCGATACTGGCGGGCAGCGACGGTCCGGCTGCCTGCCACGTGCCGCTCTCCAGGGCGAAGATCCCGGTCGCGTCGGCGTGGGAACAGGTGCCGGCCAGGAGCGGAACTCCGGTCTGCCAGCCCACCGCGGTCAGCGAGGTCAGCCCGCAGCGGCGGCCTGCGGCCGTGGCGGCCACGGTCCGCGTGGTGGCCAGCGTGTGCCAGGCGCTCGAGCCGGCCGTAGCTTCCTCAGCGGTGCCGGTCGCATCGAGCGCGATGATCTGGTTTCCGCCCGGCTGCGCGGCCATAGCCGCGGGCGTGCTGGCCAGGGCTGCGTCGAACGGATTGATGGCCGACCAGGTCCGCCCGGCGTCACTGGTCTGGCTCAGCGGCGTGTAGGTGAGGAGCTGGCTGGGCCTGAACGCGGTGATCAGGCCGGCCCCGCCGGCTGGCGCGAGGACGAGGCCGCCGTTGTCAGCGGTGCCGGGCGGCGTGACTAGCTTCCACTGCGACAACCCGGAGGGCCGGACGAATAGCTGCCAGAAATCATTGTGCTGGGCCGCGGACCCGCCCATCACCATGGTGGCCCAGGTCGCGGATGCGGTCGAGACGGATGTGCCGAGGGGCGACGCGGCCACGGCGGCGGTCTCGGCCGACGTGGCGGGTGCGCGCGCCGCGGAGCTCCCGCAGGCCGCCACGAGAAGGCCGGCCGCGCCGACCAGTGCGGCTGTTGCCGCTCTGGCTCCCGATCCGCTCGCGGTTAGGCGGCTGGAGCGACGCGCCGCGCTCATGACTGACCCAGCAGCTGGCGGGCCGCGTCGGTCAGTTCCGCGGCAAACGAGGACCTGGTGGCCGCGGTCCCTGGCCCGGGATCGAAGTTGAGTTCGTCGCGGACTCGCCCGTGCTCGTCGAGAGCATAAGCAACCTCGCTGTGGCCGATCATCGCTCCGGCTGGCTCAATGTCAGCCGCGATGCCGTAATGCTGCCAGACCTGCTTGAGCTGAGCGAGGCTGCCGGTCAGGTACAGCCAGTTCCGGACGCCGGTCATGCCTTCCTGCTGGTCGAACGCCCGGGTGTAGCCGAGTTGGTAGTCGACCGGGTTGGCCACGATCGCCACCAGCTCGACGTGGCTGGCGTCGCCGCTGAGTAGCTGGCTCGCCTGCTTGAACTCCTGTGCGATCAGCGGGCAGTCACTCGTGCAGACCGGATCAAGGAACGTCAGCAGGACAACTTTCCCGCGCAGGCTGGCAAGCGTCACAGCACGTCCGTACTGGTCGGTCAATCTGAACGGCGAGGCGGCGAAGCTCAGCGGCGCGTTCGAGCCATCGATGGCCTGCGCCAGGATAGTGTCGGCGACCGGGTTCGCCTGAGCGGCCGCCATCGGCGCTGCTCCGAGGATGATCACGCCGATCGCACCCACCGCGGCAACCGAACTGATGCTCGCCGAGGCCAGCGCACCGGGACTTGCGGCGTTGCGCAGCCGTGCCCAGAGCACCGCCGGCTCGATGGCGCGCAGGCGCGCTTGCTTCCCGGCAGGCTGCTCGGCAGGCTGCTCGGCTAGCTCGGGCCGCGGCAGCGGGCTGAGCGCCAGGTAACCGGCAGTGGCCAGCAAGGCGAACGGCAGCATGCTGTTGGGATCGGTGCCGAGCCCGCCGAAGAAGCCGAAGTCCTCGATGAGCAGCCAGTCCGCGAGGCACAGGACGACGAACCCGCACAGCACCGGAAAGATCAGGCGCTTGCGACCCGTCAGGAACGCGACTCCAGCGACGGCGAGCGCGATCACCGTGAACAGGTTGACGGCGAATCCATGTGCTTCGTCGAAGCCTGTGAAGGCGTTAATCCACGCGGTCACCACATGCGGCTGCGGCGTGGGCGCCATCGCGCTCGTCATCGATGCGAGGCTGCCCGGCTGGCCGCCCGCCGTGCCCTGCCAGAACCCGCGCCCCGGCCAGGCTTGCAGCACTGACATTCCGATCAGGAAGACGCCGAGCCCGGCCATGGTCAGCTGACCAAGCCGCCGGCTGTGCCAGGTACGCTCCGGCAACGCGATCAGCAGGCCAGCGACACAGTAGATCAGGACCGCGCCGGGCGCGCCGAACAGCCAGGTCAGTCCCGGAGCGAAGATGCCGCCGAAGGCTTCGCCGAACGCCCATACCACCAGGCCCCAGCCGATACTGACGACGCCGGCCAGCCGCGACAGCGGCCCGCGCGCCGCGGTGAGCATCCAGACGCCAATCCCGACCTGAATCCAGACCGCGGCGGCGCCCGCTTGCATCGGGTGATAGGACCAGTTGGTGCCCGCCCAGTTGACGACATCCTGCACCCAGCGTGCCGAGCTGGCGGCGGTTGGCTCGATCACCTGAGACGGCAGTCCGACTGCCATCTTCGGCTGCGCTTGCAGGATTCCGTCGAACAGCCAGATCAGGCCGAAGCCGATCCGCAGCACCAAGCGCCAGGCCGGCTCAGGGGTGGCTGGCCGTGCGTTCCCCTGGCGGTCGGCAGCGCCCGGCAGCCACGCCCGGAGGCTGACCCAGGCGAGTCCGATCACTGCGAAGATCACCAGTGCGATCAGCCCCTGATGGAGCAGCGCGGTCTTGAACGCAGCCACAACCGTCGGGTCGTCGATGTTCAGTCCCGAATTCATCCCGGGCATGTGGAAGCTCCTTCGGCTAGCGGGGTCTCCTCCGCCGCGGTGGTGCCAGGCTTGCCGCCGGCCGGCCGGGGTGGGCGCCTGGGGATGGGTGCGGTCTGGCGCGATGCGCCGAAGTGGCGCAGCCCGACGCTGCTGGCCACCACGAATGCTGACGACGCCGCCATTGCGGCGCCGGCGATCAGCGGGTCAAGGAACCCGGCGGCCGCCAGTGGGATGGCGGCGATGTTGTAGCCGAACGCCCAGGTCAGGTTGCGGCGTATCACCCGCAGCGTCGCCCGTGCCAGGCTGATCGCCTCTGGTACCACGTCCAGGTCGTCGCGGAGCAGGATCAGGTCAGCAGCGCTGATCGCGACGTCGGTACCCGAGCCGAGCGCCAGCCCGAGGTCCGCGGCCGCCAGGGCAGGCCCGTCGTTGATCCCGTCGCCCACCATCGCCACGCGCCGGCCCTGCGCCTGAAGCTGCCGCACGACTGCGGCTTTCTCGGCCGGCAGCGTCTCCGCGATGACCTCGTCGATGCCGGCCTGCGCCGCGATCACGCGCGCGACGGTCGCGCTGTCTCCGGTCACCAGCACGGGTCGCAGGCCCAGCTGCCGCAGCCTGGTGACGGCCGCCTGCGCTGACGGCTTGAGTGCATCGGCGATGGCGAGTGCCCCGCGGACCCGGCCGTCCCAGCTCGCCAGGACCACGGTCCGGCCAGCGGATTCCCAGTCGCCGTACCGGCTCGCGAGCACGGTGTCGGCGTCGATCCCGCGATCACGCAGCAACTGCGGCCGGCCGACGATGACCTCGGTGCCATCGACCATGCCGCGGACACCAAGCCCCGGCAGCGACTCGAAGTCGGTGGCCGTCGGCAGCGCTCCGAGCTCCGCGCGGCTGAAGGCGGCGATGGCTGCCGCTATCGGGTGCGCTGAGGCGTCTTCCACCGCGCCAAGCTTTCGCAGCAGCTCGTCCGTGCTCGTGCCAGGTGCAGCGGCGAGATCAGCCACCGCCATGGTTCCGGTGGTGATTGTCCCGGTCTTGTCGAGAAGGACTGTGTCGACGCTGTGAGATGACTCCAGCGCCAGGTAGCCCTTGATGAAGATGCCGAGCTGGGCCCCTCGCCCGCAGGCGACTACCAGAGCCGCCGGGGTGGCCAGGCCCAGCGCGCATGGGCAGGCGATGATCAGCACGGCCAGCGCCGCGCTGACAGCGCGCTCGGCGGGCCCCCCGGCCAGCAGCCAGCCGGCCAGGGTCAGCGCAGCGGCGGCGAGCACGACCGGGACGAATACACCGCAGATCCGGTCCGCGAGCCGCTGCACCGCTGACTTATCTGCCTGCGCCTTGCCGACCAGGGCGATCAGGTGCGCGAGCTGGGTGTCGTCACCCGTCCGCTCGGCACGGGTCACGAGTCGGCCGCTCATGACGACGGTGCCCGCAGCCACGGTTGTCCCCTCCGCCGCGTCCGCGGGCAGCGACTCCCCGGTCATCATGCTGACGTCGACAGCAGACTCGCCGAATTCGACGACGCCGTCCGCGGCGATCACCTCGCCTGGTCTGGTGACGAACCGGTCGCCGGGCCGAAGCTGGGCGATAGGCACACGCTGCTCTGAACCGTCCGGACTGAGCAGACTGGCGTCTCGCGCTCCGGCAGCCGCCAGCTGGCGCATCGCGTCGCCGGCATCGCGCCGGGCTCGTGCCTCGTAGCAGCGGCCCGCCAGCAGGAACGTTGTCACCGAGGCGGCGACCTCCAGGTAGATGCCGCCGCCGGACGCGTGGAGCAGCAGATCCAGCGCGCTGACATGCGTGTGCCGGGCGTCCAGGACGAACATCGCGTACACCGACCAGCCGCAGGCGGCGATGATGCCCAGCGACACAAGCGTGTCCATCGACGTCGAGCCGTGCCGGGCCTGCCGCAGGGCAGCCGCGTGGAACGGCCAGGCGGCCCAGCCGGCGACGGGGAGAGCCAGCGCGATCAGCACCCACTGCCAGCCCGGAAACCGGAACGCGGGGAACAGCGACAACTGCACCGACAGGTCGCTCAGTGGGACGAAGAACACCAGGGCGACGATCAGGCGTCGCCGGAGATAAGCCACGTAGTCCGCGTCCGGCGTGGAGCTCGCTTCGGCAGGCTCGCCACCAGTTGCGGGCAGCACCTGCTCCGCGCGGTACCCGGCTTGCGTGACGGCCTCGATGAGGACATCAGCCGATATCGTCACCGGCACGGTGAGCGTGGCCGTCTCGGTGGCGAGATTCACTGAGGCAACCACGCCAGGGATGCTGCCGAGTTTCTTCTCGACCCTGGCGGCGCAGGCCGCGCACGTCATTCCCTGAACCGACAATTCGATTTCTCGCACCGTCGGCTGCGGAGCAGAGCCGGTGACTGCCGCCGATGACATGAACCCTGCCTTCCGTGAGCACCCTGCGCGTCACGAAGGCTCGGAGGGGCCTCGAACGCAGCGGCTAAGCGCCGGTCAGGGACACGCGATGCATGAACTCGCGCACGGGCGGAAATTACACCGCCAGGAATGCGGCGGGCAACTCGGCCGGCTTAAAAGTCTCGTCATTTACCAGGCGGATACGATGCGGCTGGCTTCCAGGAATACCCCGGCGGCTTGTTTGGCGGCTGAGTCAGGCGCCCAGATATCGCAGCCGCCGATTGGCTTGCGGTGATTCCAAGCTGGGCATTAGCCTTCATGATTATGTGGGACCCTCGGAGCGCTGGCGAAGGCGGCAGAAGATGACGGGCCGGGCTGGCTGACGGCCGGGTCGCCGGACTGATGCTGCTGATCGCCGGGTCCTGCGCAGTACGAGTCCTTACCCTGCGACGCCGGAGTCAGGTCGCCAAGCCGGAAGCGGACGTCCTGCATGTGCTGATGGCGTCGCGATGGCCGGGATGCTTGAACCCTAGCTGAGCCCGCTTCCGGACTCGGTGTGGCGGGCAGTGTTCGCGCTGTCGGCGGCCTGGCTCGCCTGGCGGGCTGTCAGCTCCCGTCTCCGTCGGCGCATCGGGGCCGCGGCCGGCTTCCAGATGCGCAGCATGCTGCACCGCATGCCGCGATGTCGGTGGTCATGGTCTACAGGCTCGTGCCCGGCCGCTCCGCCGGAAGCGACCTCCGCATGGCCATGGCCGGGATGAGCGGCTCCGGGCTGGCAGCCAATCCGGCTGTCGCGCTTCTCCTGGTGATCTTCATGGTGGGCTACATC
>Ga0335074_10001392_pt1 | contig 32795 bp, 30 predicted proteins | sample Lox_Sample_23_FD_206715 | JGI IMG/M metagenome (GOLD analysis project Ga0335074, IMG submission 206715) | Soil microbial communities from Loxahatchee National Wildlife Refuge, Florida, United States - Lox_Sample_2.3 | ecosystem: Environmental > Terrestrial > Soil > Wetlands | place: USA... | reverse complement strand
GTCCTGTAGAGATCGCAATCTGATAGTCGATGCCTGAGTCGCTGTAGTTGTACTGGTTCGAAGTGGAGCGATTGAAGCCGGCCTTGGCCTCGTTCACGAGGTTTGGATTGAAGATGTGCAGCAATTCGAGCATTCCGTTGACTGGCGCTGAGACCTTTTGCTGCAAGTCCGTTGCCGAAGCCGAGAGTGGCTGCGTATCCACTGACCGGTCGAAGTTGAACCGCATAAAGCCTGTGGTGTTCGCCGTAAAGTGCTGGTCGAGCCGCAACATTGCAGAACTCTCGTTGACCACCTGCGTGCATTCGCAGGTCAGCAGGTCATAGTCCAAGTAGTGCGGGTCTCCGGGATCGGTGGCAGGCGTCCAGGGCGTCAGAATTCTTTTTGGACCGGCTCCGGGAAATCCATTGACGATCGCGTATACCGGCGAGGTGTTTGGAACCGTGGCTTTGAGCGACTCGCTGGGCACATCGCCGCTCACCGGGTAACCCCAGTTCTGACGGTAGGCTTCCGCAGCCAGAAAGAAGAACGTCTTGTCATGTACGATGGGACCACCCAGCGCTCCGCCAAACTGATTCAGCCGAAGCGGCTGCTCGGTTTCGCCATTTGAGGCCCACTCAGGCAGCGGTGCGTCGAAAGCATCGTTGCGTAGGTACTCGAAAAGCCTTCCGTGGAGACGGTTGGTCCCGGTGGGCGAGCTCACGTCCAGTTGCGCTCCTCCCGTTGCGCCACCCTCGGCGGTCGACATCAACGTATCAACACGGAACTCCGCAATCGCATCCAGTGGGATGGCGAGTCGTACCCACTGGCGCTGGGTTTGATTCACGATGTTGGTGGCATCGACGCCATCGTAGGTAAAGTTGCTGTCATCGAGACCGCGCCCGGCAAATCGAATCGTCCGCTGGTTGCTGCCGCCGGTGTCAATTGCGCCGGGAATGTAGGCCGTCAGCGCCGCCCAGTTGCGGCCGTTCAGCGGCAATTCGTTCGCCTGCTCTCTCTCGATCAGGCCGGTCACCGCACTGGTGTCGCGGTCGATTAGAGCCGATGCGGACGAGACGTTGACGCGCTCCTCGCCACCCGCCACCTGCAATCTGGCATCGAGGGTGCGTGTAGCGCCGATGACCTGCTCTACATCGAGAAACTCTAGCGTCTTGAAACCCTGGTGCTCGAAGGTGACGGTATAAATGCCCACCGGCAACTGAGGAATGTTGTAGTTGCCGCTCGAGTCCGAGACCACCTCGCGGCGCAACTGGGTCGAACTCTGCAGCGCTGTGATGTGTGTCTCCGGCAGCACTCGCCCTGAGGAGTCGCAGACGGTTCCACTCAATCCGGTTCGATCGATCTGCGCCCCCGCAGACCCTGCCACGAGAGACACAATCGCGATCAGGAAGAAGATACGGGCCGGGAAATCACGTCTCCGCGACCGAGGTCCGAATGGCGACAGGGCGAATTCTCCTCTGTGCTTTGCCTGCCCATCTGCATTCGCGATTTCATAGGATCGCGCAGAGCATCGAATTTGATTTGGCGATGTCACTTGGTTCTGCATTGTGGAACCTCCAGCAAATGCGAACACATGAGTATTTCTTGTGAAGCGCCCCTCGGCTGATATGGCTGATACGGCTAAAGGCATCGTTTCGTGTACCAGCATCGAACGCGGAGAAGTCCCGAATCAATTTTACGAGACATACCGAGTCGATTGGCATTCCCCAAATCCAGGAGTCCGATTACTAACTGAACTGCGCACTCGGTAGCCAATCAACGTACCTCAGAACATCGTTGATCCGAAGATGTCGCTCCTCCAGCCACGCAACAACCCGCGGCGAGCTGAAGAGAGCTGTAAGGATTTCGACCTAGTGATGGTGATACGCGGGGGACCGAACGAAGACGTGGTAAATCAACGCGTGATATCGGAACTCCTGTTGGTCGGTTTGGACGACGTGGTCGGGCGCCCCTTGGAGCCGCGGGATTTTGGTCCTACTGGCGGCGTTGGGGGCTACCTCGCTGGCAAATGTTTGGGCTCAAGTGGTCCCCGCACAAGACATCTTGCTTGGCGGCCGGAGTGCCGACCGTGAGCAAATCGCGGTGCCAATTCCAGTACAAGTGCAAGGACAAGCGGATGTTTAATTCGATCGAAGATCTCGCAAGTAAGCATACGGCCACCGGCTACTTCATCGATCCGGTGATGACCCAGGTTGTATTCCTGGCGGCGAAGCTGCAGAAGCCCCTTCTGCTTGAAGGACCTGCGGGAAGTGGCAAGGCGGAGGTCGTTTTCTGCATAGAGCAGAACTGGTTTCAGGCTTCAGTGGCCGATCAAGGGAGGAGGCGCTTCTACATCATTACGCCCGAAGCTCTCAAGGACTTTTACAGACACCCTCACGGGGATCTCATGAATCGCGGCATTCGGAATCAGTCGCTCTTTGAAGCGTACGTCGAATACTGCTTCGTCTCCAAACACACGGCTGGGGAGCAGTTGCTAGTCGTCCGGCGAGACAAACGTGAACGGGCGGCATTTGCGACGTTGCGTGACCAGGCTGCCGATAACCAGGAGGAGGACCATAGCGATGAGATCGATCTGGACATGGACGGGCGGTATCGCATCGAGATGGCGGAAGTGGGTGTTGCAGAAGGAGAGACAGGAAAGCGGGAACCATGAGATATGTCGGCATTGTGGCGCCCAGGTTCGCTTGTCGCGGATGTCGTTGCGTGAGATGGCTGTTTCGGCTCTTTGCGGGAGCCTCTTGCTTTCGATCCTGATTGCGGCGTTTTTAATAGCCGAACCCTGGTTAGAGGATGCAGGCCACCGATTCGTTGACCGAATGGTCTGGCACGAGCCGCTCAACAGTTGGAATCTGTGAGCGGTTCATTCAAGACCTTGCAGTCGGCCTGCCTAGTTCCGCCCTATTCGGGCTTCCCATCCTCGGGCTTTGGAACTGCGGCAAGGAACCACACGCCCCCCCGACCGTGCCCTCGGGAGTCGATTAAGCCAAGCCTTTTCAAATGAAGCAGATCGTCGCGCAACGTGCGGTCTGCCACAGATGAGTTGATTTGTGTGCGGATATTGGCAAACGAGGACTCTTTTCCCCCGGCAATTGCCTGAAGAATCCGGCGCTGCCGCTCCGATAGATCGTGAGCGACGCGGAGAGGCGCCACATAGCCGCTTGGAAGGAACCGAACACCCACCGCCCCGGCGACTTCCCGGAACTGAGGCTCGGGATGGCTCGCACGAAGACATAGTTCAACGATCTTCTGGGTGCCGCGTCCCCAGCACTCAACCAGTCCTCGTCGGTAGAAGACCTCCGCGATCAGCGGGTTTCGAGGACGGGACAGATGCTCCCGCTTCAGGTCCTCGATCGCGATGCCAGAGGGAAGGCCGCCCGAACTCCAGATCTCAAGGCGGTCATCGTAAACTGCCACACTGACGGCTCCGCCAGCTCGGGCGTAGTCCCGGTGGCAAAACGCATTGACCAGCGCTTCACGCAACGCGATGGGAGGGAAAAGAGGCTCATCCACGCGCTCGAACAATCCGGCCTCGACCCGACCAGCCACGGGTAGATGCCGGGCCAGAAACTGCATCGCCTCGGACAACAAACTAAACGCATGCCCATGAAGTTGGCGCTGATCCAGGAACTCGTCCCTATCAACACCACGGAATCTCGCCAGCCTCAATTGGCATTGAGGATAGTGAGGCAGGAAATCGCGCCCGAACACTACTACCGCCGCATTGACGAGATCTCCGCGAATTCGGAGTCCCAATCAGTCCCGGACGTCCGTCAGATCGTCGGGGGAGGTATCGGCGGCCAGCCGGCCGCCCGCGATACCGGTTTGGATTGTCCGCCGAATCTCCTGGACGTCCAGTTCATCGATTGTTACTTCGGCAATTTCGTTCTCCGAGCGATGCCGCGAATGCGTGCGTTCTAGGAGAGTCCTCTGATAGGTTTCCTGCGGCATGACAGAGGTGGTTGTTCCGACACGCTCGCACGGACGCCCGTCGTAGGTGCAGGGCAGGCTGTCCGCCGTAGATGTGGTTTTCAAAACCAAGACTTCAAGGCCATTCTCGCCGACTGGAATCCGCTCGGTTTCAACGGGAATGGGAGCATCAAAGCGGCGCAGAACCTGAGCCAGATCCTGAAAAGTCTTATACGCGATCGTTTGGCCGACAACGGACCCATCAGGCCGAAACCCGACCAGCACTTGTCCGCCGCGGCCATTCATGAAGGCGCAAATCGTCTCGCCGGCCCCGGGAAACTGAGCCGAGCTCTGCTTGAATTCAAGCTGTTCGGATTCGCCTCGTCGACGCTGGCAGCCGTTTGCAGCCCCGACTTGGAGCATTGCTGGACCGAAAAGTGTGACACGAACTGCTCAGCAAATTGAATATCCTGTCGGATATGTCCTATACTGGCCTCGGCAAAGGAATCTGCCTTAAAGCGCCCTCCGATACGGATCGGCTGATGACTCCTACCGTCCTGGTAGGAGTGTGAATCCCCTACCAAGAACTTGACTTGAGTTGCTCGTGGCAGCGCCAGAGCTGGTTTCGCTCAGGTGCGAAGCGAAGGCGCTTGTGCTGCTGTGCTGAAATGGGAAACCGAAGAATGGAACTCAGTCGATGCGGAAAGTGATGGCATGACTCACTTGCTGCCAACCATTAACAATGACAGCGAGCTCGCGATGGCGTTACGACTCGCGACCCAGCTGGCAATCATCTTAGTGTACTTACTGCCAAGCATCATTGCTCAACGGTCCCAGCATCCCAAACAGCTCGCGATTCTCTTGTTGAATTTGGCTGTGGGATGGACCGTCATTGGCTGGGTAGTCGCTCTCATCTGGGCGGTTAACGGAAACCCAGCGCCTCCAATACTTGCTCGACTGCTACCTCACAAGCACAAACCCGAGCCTTCGGGGTTCCGAGAGAGTTTGTTGCGCGGAAAAATTGACTCGTTGAAGAAGAGTGTTGTTACCTCCCGAAAAAGGGGAGCCAATCGACAAAGTATGGAGAAGTTGAGAAAGCTAATTGCAGCAGCCGAACGCGAACTTGAAGAGTTGCACATCCGGTCGAAATGATCCGCACAACAAAAATGCAGCCCGGAGCCACTGAATGATCTTCTTGGGGTCGAGATCATCCTGTACGCGCACCGGATCTTTAAAGTTGACTATGCGACGTCGTGGCGTGTGAACGCAGACCTTGTTGTGGCGGAAGGATAATCTAGATTCAAGCCGTCGGCGTGAGGTTCTTTTCATGAGCCTGGAAAGCTTATTTCGTCGAATCGTGCCCGCTGCGCCTGAGAAAGCTGAGGCGGTCGCGTCGATCGTCACGTCGGTGCCAGCGCCGATCAGCCCCAGTCCCGCTCCGGTCGCAGCGACCAATAAGAGCGACCGCGAACGTCTTATCGACGCCCTTAGAAGGGGTGCACCCGTTGTTCTCCTGCATGGGCGTGCCGGGACGGGAAAGACTTCCCTGATTCTCAGCCTCAAAGACGAAGGGTTGCGGCATGTCGTGCTGGCTCCGACGGGGATTGCGGCATTGAACGCAGGAGGCCAGACAATCCATAAGTTCTTTGGAATTCCTCCCCGAATCGTGAATCTGGACGAAATAAAACCGCGACATCGACTGGGAACAATCCTTCGCAGGATCGACCTCATTGTGATCGACGAAATTTCAATGGTCAGGGCCGATCTCTTGGACGTGGTTGACAGATCGCTGCGAGTCCATCTTGACCCCGACAAGCCATTTGGAGGAAAGCCGCTTTTGTTGGCGGGGGACTTCCTGCAACTTCCGCCGGTCGTTGAAGAGAAAGATGTACCGATTCTGCTCAACAGGGGCTATGACGTTCCATATGCTTTCGGCGCCAAATGTGTTCAGGATCTGTGCAACCTGTCATTGATCGAGCTTTCCACGGTTTATCGCCAGAGTGATCCTGAGTTCCTGGACCTGCTGCATCACGTGCGAATTGGCGAAAAGTTGGAGGAGACAGTCCGCTGCCTGAACTTGCGCTGTTACACAACCCATCGAAGTTCAGCGAAGCCGGTCATCCTCACGGCCAGAGTAGACGCGGCCTTGGAATACAACCGTCGAGGACTGGCGGCCCTGCCAGGTGATCCGACCCGCTTTCTCGGGACAATTGAGGGCGAATTTCGGGTGCTCCGCGATCGGCTGCCTGCTCCAGAACACTTGGATCTCAAGAAGGATGCGCGGGTCATGATGGTCAAGAACGATCCTGAAAAACGCTGGGTCAATGGATCCTTGGGAACGGTCTCGAATCTTTCCCCCAACGCCATCTGGGTGCGACTTGACGAGTCTGCAGTTGAAGAAGAGGTTCACAGAGCTACATGGGAGAGCATCGAATACCAATACGATCACTTGACCCAGCGCGTGAATCCCACCGTGGTTGGCACCTATACCCAATTTCCTATTACAGCTGCTTGGGCGATGACGATTCACAAAGCGCAGGGGCTAACCCTGGATGATGTGCGAATCGACCTGGGGCAAGGGGCTTTCTCGCCGGGCCAGGCGTACGTCGCACTTTCGCGCGCCAGGAGTTTGGAAGGATTGTCCTTCAGCAAACCGCTGCGGATCTCGGATGTGATGTCCGATACCAAGTTGGTGGAAGGTGTTCGGCGAATTGCTGCCGGCGGATAGACGTACCGAACGCGTGCTTCAACAGCTGGCGAATCTGTCTGTAGCTGCCACCAGAGCGCGGGTGTTGGGCGCGTCGAACGCGCTATGACCAGAGTCCGGCGTGACTACAAGGTCAGCCTCCGGCCACGCACGGTAGAGAGCCCAGGCACTCTCCATCGGGCAGACCACATCGTAGCGACCCTGCACGATCACTCCGGGAATAGAACGAATCCGTTCGGCATTGCGTAGCAACTGATCGTCGCTTTGGAGAAAACCGCGATTGATGAAGTAGTGTGCCTCGATTCGGGCAAAGGCGAGGGCGAACTCGTCCTCTTCATAGTGGCTGGTGAAGGCTGCATCGGGTAGCAGCTTCGATGTAGCACCCTCCCACCCGCTCCAGATTTTCGCGGCAGCTAATCGAATGCTTGCATCCTCGCTCGTCAATCGACGATAGTAGGCACCGAGCAAATCGCCACGCTCGGCCTCTGGTATGTGCGCAAGGTACGGTTCCCAGGCATCCGGGTAAAGGATCGAAGCACCACGCTGATAGAACCATTCGATCTCCTGTCGGCGCAGCAGAAAGATACCGCGGAGAATCAACTCGGTAACCCGCTCGGGATGCGTCTCAGCGTAGGCCAGGGCCAACGTGGAACCCCACGAACCTCCGAATACTTGCCAGCGCTCGATGCCCAGGTGAGCGCGGAGCTTCTCGATGTCCGCTACTAGGTCCCAGGTGGTGTTATCGTCCAGCGAGGCATAAGGCGTACTCTTTCCGCAACCGCGCTGGTCAAAGCACACAACGTGGTATTTCTCTGGGTGGAAGAAGCGGCGCTGTTTGGGATCTGAGCCGCCGCCCGGTCCGCCGTGAAGAAACACTACGGGCTTGCCGGCGGGATTGCCACTCTCCTCGAAGTACAAGTCGTGCTCCGGTGAGACCTGCAGCCGGTCCACGTGATAGGGCTCGATCGGAGGATAAAGCCACGTAAGAGGGTCCTTCATTTTGGAAATAGATAACTTTGCGCTCGACATAACAAGACAGTCTAAAGGCTCGAATTCCCTCATGACGACAATCTGGCTCTGTCCGGTTCGGCAATAATGAAAGATCTGCGGGAATATTGCCAGGAGTAAAGAATGAGTACTCAGACGAAGATGCGCATCGAGTCCGACAGTATGGGCGAGATTTCTGTCCCTGCTGCCCACTATTGGGGAGCACAGACGGAGCGTTCAATTCACCACTTTGCGATCGGAGACGACCGCATGCCCCCCGAACTTATCCGCGCGTTTGCGATCCTGAAGAAGGCCGCCGCAATCGTGAACTGTGAACTCGGCAAGTTGCCGAGGCACAAGATGGATCTGATCGTGCAGGCGGCCGATGAGATCATTGCGGGCCAGCATGGCAGCGATTTCCCCTTGCGCATCTGGCAGACCGGCTCAGGCACGCAGACCAACATGAACGTCAACGAGGTGCTGGCAAACCGGGCCATTGAATTGGCCGGCGGGGAATTAGGAAGCAAGAAGCCGATTCACCCAAATGACGATGTGAACATGTCGCAGTCCTCGAATGACACCTTCCCGACCGCGATGTATGTCGCCGCGGCGACGGAGGTCAACGGGCATTTGGTCCCGTCAGTGCGGAAGCTTTATGACGCCATTGCAACGAAGGCCATGAAGTTTGAGTCTGTCGTTAAGGTGGGGCGTACGCATCTTCAGGATGCAACCCCGCTCACACTGGGGCAGGAAATGAGTGGCTGGGCGAATCTTTTGGAGCGCGACATCGAGCGGATCGAAATAGCGCTTGACGGGCTCTATGATCTGGCCATCGGCGGTACCGCAGTGGGAACCGGACTGAACACGCATCCTGAATTTGCGGTGCGCGTCGCGGCCAAGATCGCGGAATTGACTGGCCTGCCTTTTCGTTCGCATCCGAACAAGTTTGCAGCCCTTTCGGCGCACGATGAGTTGGTATTTGCCAGCGGCGCTTTGGAGACACTTGCAGTCTCGCTGATGAAGATTGCCAACGACATCCGCTGGCTCGGCTCAGGGCCGCGTTGCGGACTGGGAGAACTGCTCTTGCCTGAAAATGAACCTGGCAGTTCGATCATGCCGGGCAAGGTCAACCCCACGCAGTGCGAGGCGATGACGATGGTCGCTGTACAGGTGCATGGCAATCATGCTGCGATCGCCTTTGCTGGGAGTCAGGGAAACTTCGAATTGAACGTCTTCAAGCCGGTGATGATTCACAACTTTCTGCACTCGGTGCGTCTGCTTGCCGACACCTGCCGGATGTTCGTCGAATTTTGCGTACAAGGCATGGACGCCAATCGCGGCCGTATCCAGGAGTATGTCGACAACAATCTCATGCTCGTCACGGCATTGAATCAGCACATTGGTTACGACAAAGCTGCAAAACTGGCGAAGCACGCCCACCAAAGGGGTCTCTCGTTGCGCGAAGCCAATCGCGAACTCGGATTTCTGACAGATGAAGAGTTCGAAACTTATTTGCAGCCTGAGGCAATGATCGGACCGGCCTGAGGAAGAATCCATTCCTATGTAGTGGAATTGTCGCCGAGTCGAGCAGCTGGTTGAGTAGATGCCCCCATTCTGGATCTGGCTGACGGTTGGCTCAAATCCTTTGAAATCTTGAGTGACGCCGTTCACTTACTTGACTTCCGGCTTGTGCAATCTTAGACTTGCATTTAGAGGTGACGGAGTTCGCCTTTAACCGCTGCCCGCCAATAGGCCGGACAGCTGATGACTCCTGACAGGGAATACTGTCGTGGAGTCATGTCCCGGCAGAATCCCTGAACAAAACTGAAGGAGTACGGATCCATGATGAATCCATGGACCCTCGCAGCTTTGTGGGTGGGATCGGCACTGATCGCAACCTTGCTTGCGATCCGGTTTGGGGCTTCGAGCGCGCGTAGTCTCGTGGGCGTGGCTGCCCGACCGGGCATCGGTGTCGCAGGCCTCAGCCTTGGCCTGAGCCCCAATGAGTGGCAGATTGCGTTCCTGACCGGCACCGCGCCTTTTGCCCATAACTTTCTCGCCGGCACTGAATGCTTGGCGAGCAATCGCGGCACCGGTATTCGTCATTTCTTACATCGGAACACAAGGCTCTTCACAATCGGCCCTGGGGCCGGGAAAGCGGAATCATTATGTCTGAAATTGCAAAACTCCAAGCACTTGAAATCCTGGACTCGCGCGGCAACCCCACACTTGCGGTGACGGTGACTCTGGCCAACGGGGTTACCGCAACTGCGAAGGTACCTTCCGGGGCTTCCACCGGCAAGCGCGAAGCGGTTGAGCTTCGCGATGGCGATAAATCCCGCTATGGCGGTAAGGGCGTGCTGAAAGCCAAGAGTCATGTGGAAGGTGAAATTCAGGGCGCCGTCCGCGGGTTCGACGCGAACGATCAAAAGGGGCTCGACAAAAGGCTCTGCGAACTCGACGGAACGCCGAATAAAGGCCGTCTCGGTGCCAACGCCATTCTGGGCGTTTCCCTCGCGGTTGCCCATGCAGCGGCCAAAGATCATGGATTGCCCCTTTACGCAACTCTTGTCGACAAGCCTGCCAATCTCTTGCCCACCCCTGGCCTCAACGTACTGAATGGCGGCAAGCACGCCGACAGCAACGTTGATTTCCAGGAGTTCATGATTTCTCCCGTTGGGCTTCCCTCCTTCAGCGAGGCGTTGCGCGCTTCCGCTGAAACGTTCCATGCACTGAAGGCAGTGCTGACAAAGAAGGGTTACGGCACCGGGGTTGGCGATGAAGGCGGGTTTGCCCCTCAATTGAAGTCCAATGAAGAGCCGGTCGAACTGATCCTTGAAGCCATCCAGAAGGCCGGCTACAAGCCAGGGAAGGACATCGTGATCATGCTCGATCCGGCAGCAAGCGAGTTCTTCGATGAAGGCAGCTATGTCTTCGCCAAATCCGATAAGAGCAGAAAATCTCCAACTGAAATGGTGGCGCTCTATAAGAGTTGGCTGAAGAAGTATCCGGAAATCTGGTCGCTCGAAGACGGGATGGCCGAAGATGACCACGCGGGCTGGCAGGCAATCACAAAAGAGTTGGGCAGCCAGATTCAACTGGTCGGAGACGACAACTTTGTCACGAATCCGGATATCTTCAGCAAAGGAATCAAAGACGGTATCGCCAACGCAATTCTCATCAAGCTCAATCAGATCGGGACCGTCACCGAAACCCTCGATTGCATTCAGATGGCGCGGGCGAATGGCTACGGAGCGGTGATTTCGCACCGGTCGGGTGAAACAGACGATACGAGCATTGCCGATCTTGCGGTCGCCGCTGGAATGGGCCAGATCAAGACCGGCTCCGCCTGTCGCGGTGAGCGAATCGCAAAGTATAACCGGCTGCTTGAAATCGAGCGCGAACTAGGAACCAAGGCGCGCTACGCAGGGGTCAGCGCCTACGAACGCCGAAAGAAGGCAGTAAAGGCGTAACGAATTTGCACGCGGTGTTGGAGTCCACCGAAATAGCTCAATTGGGCAAATGACTCCTCGAAGCCAACTACTTGGAGGAGTCATGCCCGAAACTGAACCAGAGGCCACGGAAACCCGGAACCGAGGCGAACTGAACGAGGCGCAACAACGGCGGCTCTATGTCACGTGTTCCTACATCGACAAGCTGCTCGTTGAAGTGGAACAGGTGCTCCACGAGACGGCTTCACCCTCCCCCTTTCCCCGTCACGTTATCGACATCACGCCGGCCCAGGCGCGCGTGCTGGAAGATCACATTCGCCGCATTCGCGAACAGCTTTTGCGTACGCTTGTCTGGCAGCAGATGAAGCCCGAATCGCCTGAAATTCCAGCAACGCGATCAGTCCTGACGCACCTCGAATTCATCGACATTGCCGTGGAAGAGCTCAAACCAAGTTACATGCGGGGCTCAGGCGCGGTTCCATCGGACGCGGTTGACGAGTTGACCGGCGTGGTCCACGAACTCCGATCTGTTGTTCAGAGCATGCAGCGGTATATTCGCCAGGAGTTCGGGACCAACCTGCAATCCCGCTTGGAGGAACTGGAACAAACCGGTCATGATGTCGGTCTGCTGCGCGAACTCGAAGAGATCATTACCCGCCATGGACTGGTGGAATTCCGGTCACGCGTGGGCTCTCTAGCGCATCGCCTCGAAGACAACAACCTCGAGGTTGCACTCTTTGGCCGGGTCAGCAGCGGGAAATCTTCGCTTCTGAACGCCCTCTTGGGCACGACTGTGCTGCCGGTAGGTGTCAACCCGATCACGGCGGTCCCAACGAAGTTACGTTATGGCGCTACTCTGCGGGCCGAGGCGACTTATGCCACCGGACGAACGGAGGAGGTTTCCCTTGAGGAGTTCGCACAGCTCATCACCGAACAGGGCAATCCGGGGAATTTCCGTAGTGTCGTGCGTGCGATGGCTGAAGTTCCCTCGCCCCGTCTAAAGAAGGGCATCCTTTTAGTTGATACACCTGGCCTTGGCTCGCTCGCCCGACGCGGCGCTGCGGAGACCCTAGCCTATCTGCCCGCGTGCGACCTCGCCCTCGTGCTGATCGATGCTGGAGTATCGATCAATGATGAAGACATTGGAACGCTCCGGTTGCTTTACGAGGGAGGCATCCCGGCAATCGTTCTTCTGAGCAAGGCGGACCTGCTAAGGGAAGGTGATCTTCACCGGGTCACGGAATACATCCAGACGCAATTGCAGGCTCAACTCGGGATCAACACCCAGATTCATCCCGTAAGTTCCCTGCCGCAGTACTGTCCCCTGCTCGATCAATTCTTTGAACGTGAACTGTACCCGCGGTTCGAGCAGGCCCGAAGTCTGCGGGAGGCGTCGGTTGCAAGGAAAATTGGGGCGCTTCGCGACTCAGTGATTGCGGCCCTTGAGACGTCACTTCACCGAGAGAAGCGAGGGAAGGAGGTCGCGAACGCACTGGATGCCCAGGACGTCGAAGCCCGGCTTCGCCGCATCAATGGAGAAATTGGCGAACAGCGGACGCTGCTGAGCCAAGCATTCTTTGAATTAGGCGAACGCCCGGAGACGACCGTGACGGAACTTGCCGAGATGATCACGGTGCGAATTGCTGCAGGCGAAAAGAGGCATTTCACTCCATTTGAGATCTCTGAGTGGACCCACGATACGGTGCAGAGGCGGGTGGATCAGGCGATCGCGCAAGCTCGTAGCAGCCTAATCAGAGCTGTTGACACCCTGACAGAAATCGCCAGACAGATGTCACGCTCCGATGTGCCATCAACTGAAGACGCGGAGTTGCTGCTGCGGGAAGTGCCGCGGTTTGAGATCGAAGTCATCCCCATAAAGATCGACGCCGCTCGCTGGAAGTGGCTGGGGAGGAGCGCCGTCCGCGCGCTGGTGAGGCGCAGCCTGCGGGGCCACATGGGGCCCCAGCTTAAGGAAGAACTGCACAGGTACGAGCGCGCGCTCGAGCTTTGGACGGAACAGACGACCAGAAAAATGGTCGCCTTCGTGAATTCGTTCGCGGACGCGTATCGCGCGCAACTGAATCGGGTTCGAGGGCTCTCCGGCGGAGGCGAGACATCACCGGAACTGGCCCAGGATTTGGCACGACTTCTAAGGTGGGACGCGGGAAAGCACGCCGCTACGCGGCGATCTTGACGATCAAGCAAAGGAGACGGGATTTTGCAGAAATATTTCTTCATCGCGGTGGGAGGATCGCTCGGAGCCATGGCCCGCTATTGGGTTGGTTCCGAGGTCGCCAGTCGCTTGGGAACGAAATTCCCCTATGGAACTTTCGTGATTAACATCAGTGCCTGCATCATCATCGGGTTCTCTCTAACCTATCTGGGTAAACGAGCTGAATTGAATCCGGCCTGGCGTTTTCTCATTCCAACCGGATTCGTGGGCGCATATAGCACATTTTCAACCTATGAATGGGAAACACTCTCGTCTCTTCGAGACGGGGCCTTTTCTCTCGCGGCTCTCTATGCAATAGGAAGCCTGCTTCTGGGGCTTGTGGCTGCGTGGGGAGGCGCGATCCTCGCGGAGGTGATCTCGTGAGAGCACATCGGTTAATCGTGGTTCATGAATCGATCGAGGAACTCCTGCATGAGCCCGGATGTCCGTTCTGTCGCTTCTTGAAAGACTTCCAGGCGATTCATTTACAGGGTGATTCCGCTAAAGAAATCCGTCGCCTGTGCAATTTTCATGCCTGGGGCGTAGCGGCCGTACAAGATGCACAGGCAGCCGCAGACGTCTTCCTGACCTTGGTCAACGAAAATGGAACCTCAACGGACGAACGTCCCGACTGCGACGTTTGCCGGAAGGTCCTCGACGAGGAGGACCGGAGGATTCGTGAACTGGTTGCTCTGTTGGGAAAGCCGGATATCGTGAGATGGCTGCGGATGGAGGCAGTGTTTTGTATTCCGCATGCGGTCAAATTGCGTCAAAAGGTACCGTTGACGCTTACTGCACGGATCGACATGATTATCCGGAATTACCGCGAACAATTGAAAGACGAACTCGTCCAATTGCGGAATGATCCCAGCCCGGAGCGTTCCGGCTGGGGCGCACTTGGACGGGCCGCAGAATTCTTAGTTGCACAACGTGGACTCAGAGCATAGGGAGGAACAATGTTGAACGCCGGGAAGGCTCTTAAGGTTTCCATCTACGTCAGCGAAGGTTCGACCCACCATGGGGTCGCCATATACTCCAGCATCCTCGATTTCCTCTTCTATCGAGGCGTGTCGGGGGCAACGGTGACCAAGGGTATCGCCGGGTTCGGCGCTGACCATCACATTCACACGTCGAGGTCTGTCGAGATCTCCGATCGCCTCCCCCTGAAGATCGAGTTTATCGAGTCACGCGAAAAGGTGAACGAACTACTTGGCAAGCTCGAAGAGCTGGTCGGTACCGGAATGATCGAGGTACAGGAAACCACGGTTGCGAAGCCCGCACAGAAAACCAAGCCGAAATATGACATTCCCCCGGCGCATCTGAAGATCGAGGGCAAGGCCAAGATGATGCGCATCTATATTGGCGAAGCGGACCACTGGAGAGACAAGCCGCTCCATACGGCTCTTGTGGAAGCCATGCGCGCAAACGACATCGCCGGCGTCACTGTTTATCGCGGCATTCTTGGCTACGGGGCGCATCGCCGGCTCCACAAAGACCGGGCGCTTCATCTCTCCCACGATTGCTCCATCATGCTCTCAGCCATCGACACAGAGGAGAAGCTTCAGGCGTTCATGCCGATCGTTGAGCAGATGGTAGAAGAGGGCCTGATCGTTCTCTCCAATGTCGACATCATTAAGTATGCCTATCGCGCCGAAGGGCTCGATCAGGTCGAAACGGTTCCCACCTCTCCCAATCCACCCGCGCAAGGAGAACAAAAGCCATGAAAGAGCAATTTGAAGCCAGGATGCTGCGAATCCACCTCGGCGAAGGCGACAAATGGCAAGGGAAACCACTGCACGAGGCGATTGTGGCTAAGTGCCAGGAGTTGGGGCTAGCGGGAGCGATCGTTTACCGCGGGATAGAGGGCTACGGAACGAGCACAAGAATTCATCACGCGAGCCATTGGAAGTTCTCGAAAGACGCACCGATCATGGTGAGCATCATCGACCGGGAAGATCAGATTAACAAGCTCCTCCCATATCTGGACGCGATGGTCGAAGAAGGTTTGATCGCCATGTCTCGCGTGGAAGTAATCCGTTTCTCACGAGCCTCACCGATCGAGGTGCCTGCGAAGGCGCATTGAAGGCAAGGTGTGCAACCTTCCGCCTGCAAGCGCGTGCAATGGGGCTGGCACCAAACGAATCGAACCGGAGGCATCGCCGAAATGCGATTGTCCAATTCGATTCCATTGTTGCGCTCAGTCAGGCTATGACCTCGGAAGTATCGAATTGCCCTCAACGTTGCGGCGAAATAACAAACCATTTTGCTTTGGGTGGGCGGCACCGCAAGTGAGTGCTCACTCTGATTGACGGGTTGATGTCATGATCGCCTTCTGTACCCATTGCTGGCGGGAAGTAAATTCAGAAGTCAAAGTGTGTCCTGGTTGCGATGCTGATCTAACGCTGGATCACCGGACTTACGAGCAAAAGCTGATTGGATCTCTGGTACATCCTTTGCCTGAGGCAAGAGAACGGATCTGCTGGCTGATTGGGGAGAACCACATCCACGAAGCCGTGCCGAACCTTATGAAGCTGGCGACCGATGATCCGGATCTCTTTGTGCGCAAGGCCGCTGTGGAGAGTCTCGGCGCCCTCGGGGACCGGCAGGCAGGAAGCCTGCTGCGCATGATCAGCAAATGCGAGAACCGGTTTCTTGCATCGGTTGCGTCGCGGAGTCTTCGAGCAATCGGTGACACAGAGGCGAGCCAAGCACCCACGGAATCGAATTCAAATCGCTGGCGCAACTGAATTCGAACATCGAGCACGTCATTCCGCAGCGCGGTCGGTGCCGACTGCTTGGATTGGCCGTCGAACGCCAAAGTGTTCTGGGAGAGTCTCCATGCCGTATGTGCGAGGCACATTCACCGGAGATCGGGCAAGGCAGATTGCGAGATTCGGCACCCTTTCCAGGAGGTGCATCCGAGCCATGCCCTGGTGGCCAGAAGAGATCTGCGAACGAGTCGAAAAAATCATTTGGAGAGTTTATCTGCTCGGCGAAGCCGGTGAAGACTGGCACGAATTTACCGCCTACGACAGACGCGACAAGGTGCTCGGGATTCATCGAATGGATAGCTATTAGCCGCAATTCAGTGACGCTCAGCAACAATGAATCCTCGCGGAGACAAGCAGGCGGAGAAAGACTGCGTGGCAGAAGTATTGAAGTCGTTTGTCGGAGACAAAGCTCGACAGTTGGCGCGATTTGGGAGCTTTTCATCTCGCATCCGTGAGCCGCATCCATGGTGGCCGGAAGCAATTTGCGGAAACATTGAGCGAATTGAATGGCTTGTCTCGGGCTTGGATGAACTTGACGAGAGCTGGCAAGAATTCATCGCTTATGACGGTTCCGGAGAGATATTGGGCAGACATCACGTAAACGGACTATGAGGCATTACACGCTGAGAATCTCAGGTTCGAGGTGCTCATGTACCGAACAAGACTCTACGATCCGGAGGGGCATTCCTATCGCATTCGCTATGCGATCGGCACGATACTGCGCGACCGGGTTGCGAATGAAGGGGCCTTCAGAGTCTGCTTTGAGATGTTGGATGAGGAAGAGGTGATTCGAGCGATCTTGTTCCGTGGCCTCAAGAGCCCAAGACTGCGCAGGGCGCTTGAACGTAGCCACTTGGTGGACCTCACGCACTGGCTGCTTCGCTTTCCTGATCTTGCGGAAGCCTACTACGCAAGCGATACATCCTCCGTCGAGCGATGATTCGTCCCGGGATATCGGAATCGTCGTACCCATGGTTAATTACGGAAGTTCAATTCGGTTGCGATTTGACCAGAGATTCGAGTTGCAGTGTGTTATCGTAAAGACGGTGAAGGAATCCACCGTGAAGCGCCTCTGAATCAGAGGCTGATGACTCCTGCTGAAATGCAGGAGTTTTGTTTTGCTCCTGCGATAATGCCCGCTGCAAAAGGAGCAAGACGACGAAATGACCGACTATACCGACTATCTGGCCCTCCCCCTCGGCGACGACGCCCCGAACACTGTAACCGCAGTGATTGAAGTAGCTCATCGAAAAGCTACCAAGTACGACCGGCAGGCTCGCTTGTTTCGTCCAGTGAAACCGCTTTTTCCTCCCATTCATTTGCCTGGAAACTACGGCTTCATTCCGCAGACTCTGGGAGCAAGCGGAGAGCCCCTCGGAATTCTCATGTTGGGCGATGCATCGACCGATCCTGGCTGCATCAGGCGAGGTCGACCCATTGGTGTCTTCGAGATCGTGGATCATGGCATTCCGCTTGAGAAGATTGTTGCTTGCGCGGTGTCCAATTCCCGATTTCGCCTCATTCACAACTACACCGATGCTCAACCGAACCTGCTTCTCGAGATCGAGCACGTACTATCCCTGCATCGAGATTTCAAAGGAAAACGCATCAAGGTGCTTGGATGGAAGGACCGGAGAGCGGCGCATGAGAGCATCCGGGCATGCCATGCGCGCTTCATTTCGCACGAGAGCGACAAGTGAACTGTCGCGCCGTCGCCGATCCGTTTCTACGTTGCTCTGTAGATGAAGAGCATGAGGAGCAGGAAGGCGACAGCGTAAACGACGTAGGCATTCAGTCTGCCGTGATGCATGCCCGCGAGGAAATCGGCGATGCCTCGCACCGTGGCACCCATAGGCCGGAGAAAGAATCGGTCAACGACATGGGTCTCCTCGCGCTGCCTATGGATGGCGGTACGGAAATGGACGGCTACTGTCTGACGGGTATCCTCGGTGATGTTGGGACGGAAGATGGCGTGGAAAACGACCCGTACCGGATTCGAAAATCCTGTTGCTGTATAGGTCATTTGAGGCAACAATCGGGGAATTCCTCCTGCCCAAAGAGGACGCCGGGCAACCTTACGCTGGTGCGTGATCCGCGTGATGACAATTCCTGTTAGCCCAGCCAGAATCACCAGGGCGAGGAGACTATAGGAAGGCGACATCGCGAAAACAACAGGGTTACGCTCTGACCCGCGGAGAAGTACTACCAGGCCCCTACCGGGCAAGACGCCTCTACCGGTTTGCGCACCCAGATTATGGAAGTCCTGGAGAAAGGCCGCTGGGAGCTGGCCGTTTTGCGAGGTGGCCGTAAAAAACGGCGGCACCAGCGATTCCGCCGTCCCGTTGCCGATCAGAGGCTGCAAAGCCTGATTCATCGCGGGGATTAGATAGGTCGGAAGAACACCCAGCAGGAGACAGACAACCGCCAGCAATCCCATGGGCACAATCGCGCTGCCACGGGCTTCGACGGCCTTTGCGGCACTCTCAGAACGGGGCAGACCAAGAAACCCCATCGCAAACACTTTCACAAAGCAGGTCACGGCGAGCGCGGCGGTCAACGCGAGAATGGCGCCGCATACAGCGAATACCAGGCGCAGGGGAATCGAGGGAAGTTCGACACCGCGTAGCAGAGTCTGAAGGGTTAGCCACTCACTCACGAAGCCGTTCAAGGGCGGTACAGCGGAGATTGAGAGGGCACCAACGAGGAAAGTGCCGGCAGTCCAGGGCATCAGCCGCATCAGCCCGCCGAGCCGATCGAGATCGCGCGTGCCGGCATGCTCGTCCACCGAACCCGCGCCCAGAAACAGAAGTGCCTTATAAATGGAGTGATTGAGCATGTGATAAAAAGCCGCGATCATCGCCATGCCAGAGAACAGAGGTTGGCCCGCCGCAGCAAAAATAATGCCAGCACCGAAGCCGAGGGTCACAATTCCGATGTTCTCAATCGAGCTGTGGGCAAGAACGCCTTTGAGGTCTGTCTCCGTGGTGGCGTAAAGGATTCCCACAAGAGCGGAGACCGTTCCCGTTAAAAGGACTACCAAGCCGCTTGCGGTCGTTGTAATGGGTGCGATTTGAAAGTCGAAACGAAGGATCCCGTAGAGTCCCAGATTCAGAATCACGCCGGAAAGGATTGCCGAAACATTGGCTGGCGCGGCGGGATGGGCTCTAGGCAGCCATGCATTAACCGGGACGAGTCCTGCTTTCACACCAAAACCGAAGAAAGTGAGCAGAAACACGGCCCAGCGAACGAGGGGAGTCAGAGTGGCCGCGCCAATGTGGAGGTCCGAGAACTGCGATGATCCAGCTCCGGCCGCCAGGACAAGTAGTGGCACGGTTATGGCTATGAATCCTGCTTCGCTCATCGCCAGCATGAGATAGCCAGCCTGCGCAATGCCCCTGCGTTGATGCTCGAAGTTCACCAGGAGGTAACTCGAAACGGACATTGCCTCCCATGCAAGCAGAAAGCCGAAGACATCGTTCTCGATCAGAATCCATGCGATCGAGGCACATAAGATCAGATACCAGGCATTGAACGCTCGCAGGCTATAGTGGCCAACAAAACGCTTCATATAGGCAGCGGAGAAAACGGAACTGGCGAGAATGACGACGGCGGCAATAAAAAGGAAGAACGCCGATACACGATCCAGAAGAATCGTCAGCGTGCCGATTGAGGGAATTGTCCACAAGGAGTGGTGGAACTCGCATCCTGAAATCAGTACACTCCCCGAGGCATACAGCGCAAGGAGTGCGGCGATAGAGCCAGCCCAGGCGAGAACGCCGGGAACACGCCTTTCAGAAACAAGAATTCCCAAGATGACGCCGGCTGCGCAAACCGCGAAGAGCAGACTCAAAACCAGCCCAACAGGATTCATCACTCCCCCTCAGTCAGGAGCCTCCGCCTGAGTTCACCTCGTGCGTATCAGAGCCTTGGGACCGCACAAGCAAGTGAACAGCGGTGTGGGGGCCGTTCCGCAGGTTCTAACCTCCGCGATAGATGAAAAGCACCAGCAACAGGAAGGCCAGCACGTAAGTGATATATGCGTTCAACTTTCCATGGTGCATGCCGGCGAGGAAGGCGGCAATCCCCTGCGCAGCAGTTCCCACCGGTCTCAGTAGCAGACGATCAACGACATGGGTTTCCTCGCGCTGTCTGTGAATAGCTGTCCGGAAGTGTACTGCGACAGTTTGACGAGTATCTTCAATGATGTTCGGTTGAAAGATGGCCTGGAAGACGACGCGGACGGGATTGGAGAAGCCTGTTCCCGTGTACGTCAAAATCGGAAGAAGCCGTGGAATGCCGCCCGCCCAGACGGGGCGCCTCGCCAGGGTGCGACGACGTGTCAAGCGGCGCAGTACAAACCATGCAAAGGCGAAAAGGATCATCAACGCGATGATGCTGTAGGAAGGCGACATGGCGAAAACTACGGGATTGGCTTCACCTCCGCGGAGAAGTACAACCAACCCGCGGCCTGGAACCAAGCCCTTGCCGGTCTGCGCACCCAGATTGTGAAAATCCGTGAGGAATGCAGAGGGCAATTGCGCATTCTCGGGCGTCGCGGTAAAAAACGGCTGCACAAGTGCCGTGGTAACGCTGGTGCCGGCAAGAGTTTCCGCGCTTTGGTTGAGCATCGGCAGTACGTAGGTCGGAAGAATTCCCAGCAGTAAGCAGATGACGGCCAGAAAAGCCAAAGGGAATTTGCTCATTGCCTGCGCATTGTCGCGAAGTTCCCAGCTGCCCCTGCGGATACCAAGGAAGTTCATGGCGTATGTCTTTACAAAACAGGTCACAGCCAGTGCCGCGGTCAGGGCCAGAGCGGCGCCGCAAAGTGCAAAGACGATCCTCACCGAGGTTGACGCAAGCACGGCACTGCGCAGCAACGACTGCAGAGTCATCCACTCACTAACAAATCCATTGAATGGGGGCACCGCAGAAATTGCCAGGCAGCCGACAAGAAAAATTGCCGACAGCCCCGGCAGAAATCTGGCCAAGCCACCGAGTTGATCCATTTCTCGCGTCCCGGTGGCTGCTTCCACATGTCCTGCGCCCTCGAAGAGCAACGTCTTGTAGATCGAATGGTTCACCATGTGATAAAGCAGCGCGGAAACTGCGAGTGCCGCGGCCACGGGTTGGCCGAGGGCCCGAAAGACCAGAAAGGCGCCGAATGCAGCGACGATGATGCCCGCATTCTCGATCGAGCTGTGGGCGAGCATTGTCTTTATGTCACCGTCCGTGGTTGCATAGAGAATTCCCACCAGTGCGGTGATGCTGCCAGTAATTAACGCCACCAAGCCCGTCCCATAGCCCGCGTGCATGAGATCGGCATCGAGCCGCAGGATTCCGTAAAACCCAAGATTGAGTGTGATGCCGGCAAAGACAGGTATGAAGATCGTTGGAGCGGCGGTATAGGATCGCGGCAACCAGAAATTGACCGGGACCAGGCCGGCCTTCACGCCGAAACCGAAGAATCCCAGCAGGAATGGCAACCAGAGCGTCTGTGGCGAAAGCGCGGTGCTTGCTGTGCGGAGCGCCGCGAACGAGAAATCGGGTGCAGAGCGGGCGAGGAGCAAAAAGGCCACCGCAACCGCAAGAAAGCCCGCCTCACTCATCGCCAGCATGATGTAACCGGCGGATTTGTCCGACTGTCCGCGTGTGTCGTAGTTGATCAGCAAAAAGCACAGAATAGACATGCATTCCCAACTGATCAAAAAGAGCACGATGTCGCCGGCCACGAGAATCAAGACCACCGAGGCCATCAGCGCAAAATAGAGAATTGCGTAATAGAAGTGGGGATGCGCTTCGTCCGTCTGGTTCCTGAGGAAGCTTCCCGCGAACAATGAAACGGAAAAGTAGACCACTCCGGAGACCAGAAGAAAAATGGACGCGACGGAATCGAGATGAATGGTGAAACGGCCAAATCCATCAAGTGTCCAGAGAGCAGCTTCGAAAGGGTGGCCTGTCAGCAGTATAGACGCCGATGTTAGAACCATAAGGATCGCAGACAGTGCGCCGGCAAGGGCGAGCACCCAAGGAACGTGCTTGCGGCCGAGCAAAGCCGATAACAGGACTCCGGCCGCGCAAACGGCAAAAATCGCAACCAGCAATGGTCCGGTAAGGGCCATGGATCAGACTCTCCCTTCGGAGATTGGCTTTGGACTCTTCAACGATTTTCTTCCTGCAGCGACAAGAAGTCCGTGCAGTATCGCCAGAGGCGGCGGAGGGTTTCCTGGAACTTCAAAATCGACCGGCAAGACTTCGCCCACCCCACAGGCGCACATGAAGCTCCTTCCAAACACTCCGCCCGCAATGGCGCAGCCGCCGACGGCTATCACTTTCCTTGAAGTTGGCATCGCTTCCCAGGTCTTGAGCAGCGGCCCGCGCATGTTTTCGCTTACGGGTCCCACGACAAGCAAAAGATCGGCAGTGCGAGGCGTGGCCGTCAAAAAGAACCCAAGACGATGCATGTTATAGAGAGGATTGTTGAGTTGCTTGACCTCGTGGAGGCAGGCACCGCAGTCTCCGGCATCCACGACCATGATGTGCATTGACTTCGCAAAGGCCGATGGAAGAGGGTGTGCTTCTGTCTGATTTGCGGATAGCTGGGCCCACTCATATCCAGGTTCCCAGTTCATGGGAGAGGGCAAGGAGTGCAAGCAGAGTTGGCAATGAACGCATTTAGCCGGATTCACGTAAGTTGATTTTCCATGGGCAACAATGGCATCCGTCGGACAGATTTCGGCGGCGAGTTGCGCCTCTTCAAGCGTCGAGAAATCTGTACCCATCGGACGTCCCGGCGAAACTCCGGGCGTATTCTCTGCTCGCGCCGGATAGCGACTCGATTGAATGCCCTTGCGTAAACCGTGCCAAAACCAGAAGCTCATCGTGAGCCACCTCTACCGATCACATTCGGTTGCGGACAGCCCGAAAGTCGCGAGAATGATAGGGAAATCCTGAAACGCAAAATTCTCTGCCGCAACATGAAACCCAAGCCAGTTGTTAAAGGACGGCGTAATCGCCCTATATCGCTCGACAACGCCCTTTTCGTCGACCCGCAGCCAATGAAGGGCGGCGCCTCTCGGGGCTTCCACCCATCCAAGTGCTGCTCCGGCGTGATGCACCTCGCACGGAACGCGCACCGGGCCTACCTCCAACGTGTCGACAACCCGATGAATCAGTCTTGCCGACTCTGTCGCTTCAGCAAAAAGCACGCGCAGTCTGGCGTAGCCGTCGCCTTCTGCTTCACACGGGACCGCGAACACATATCTTTCGTAGCCTGAATACGCGCAGGCCGTCCGCAGATCGCAGTGCTGAGCGGAAGCGCGTCCGATTGGACCCACGAGATTCAGATCCCTGGCGCTCTCCCCAGTGACGACTCCCACGTTCTCAAGACGATCAAGGAAGCTGCTGCTCAAGCGGAGCCGCTTTTCCAGGATGCGGAGATCGCTCTCCGCCCTGTCGACCGCGGTAAGCAAGGTCTGACATTGCTCCGATCCGAAATTAAAATTGAGTCCGCCTGGAGTATTCAGCCCGAACAGGTAACGATGGTCAGTAAATACGCAGGAGGCCCGCAATAGGTTTTCCTCAATGATGGAGGCTTGCGCGGAAGGCACCGCCAGCGCGGTGGACTCACAAATCGCTGCAATCGCACCTGCGTGGTGCCTCAGTCGTTCCAGTTCCGCGAGCAGGACTCGGAGAGCCGCGGCTCGTGGTGGCACCTCGACAGCTGCAATTTTCTCGGCGGCGAGACAGAAGGCGAGCGAATGAGCAAATGCGGACGTTGCAGCAAATCGCTCAGCGAGGAGGAGAGCGCCCGTAATGGTGCGACCTTCGGCGACCTTCTCGACGGCCCGATAGTTATAGAAGAGTCGAGGCGCCGCGCGGATCACATCCTCGCCAACGGTCTCAAGCAGAAAGTGCAAGGATTCCCCAATGCCGCCCTCGTAAACCGGGCCAACTGGCATCGCGAACGATCCGGGGTCTCCCACAACCAGCAGGGGCTGCCACTCGAGATCCACCTTGCGTTCGAGTTGTGGGTGACTGGCCGAGAAATGCTTACGCATCGGATCGATGCCCTCGCGCCAGGTTTGATCGTGAAGAATAAAATCGCCGAGCCTCGGATGGTTCTCGAAATGGATCCCAAACAGGTCCTCGACTTCGCGTTCATGCCAGTCGGCAGCGTGTACCTGAGCAACGATACTGGGCAGGGTTTTCGTTTCAAGCGGCATGGAGAGTTCTACATCGATCCATCCCGACCCGGGGAGGAGAAACGTGTAGTGGATCTGCCAGTGCCTCGAGTGTTCCTCCGCGGTGATTCCTCCAAACAGGCAGCCATGCTCCCAGAAAAGGAACCGCGATAGCTCCGGCAGTGCGCTTGGCTGGGCGACAGAAAGCGTAAGGATAAAGTTCCCGCCCGCTCGCAGCTGACCAACCTGACCTCCAAAGCGCTCTACGATCGTCCCGGTCAGATCAGCCAAGCCCGCTATGTTGCCGCCGGCGATCGGTGAGGAATGGCTCGCCATCTCAATGTCCTCCCAATTGCTGCGCAGCGAGTGTCATCAGCGAATGAATTGGTCCAGGAATGTATACCCCAAGAATCAGAACCGGCGCGACCGCGATCAGTATCGCCGTTCGACAGCTCCGCGGCGCCAGTTCCGAGGTAACAGGGTGCGAGGGTTCGCCGAACAACATGCTATTGACTTGCAGGAAAATGGCGACGAAGGCGATGACGATCAGGACGGCAAGAATGATGACCGCGACGCCATGTCCTGAGCGGAGGCCGGCGGACAGGATGGAAAACTCACTCAGAAAGATCGGGAATGGGGGCGCACCGGCGATGGCGAGCGAACAAAGCAGAAGTGCACTGCCCGCAAAGGGGGATATGCGAAACAGCCCGCGCACCTGGCTGATTTGGCGCGTCTCGAGCGCCAGCAATACCATTCCGGCTGCGTAAAAGCATAAAGACTTGGTGAGGGAGTGATTCAGCATTTGAGCCACAGCCCCATACGCCGCAGCATGTGTCGCGAAGCCGGCCGCGGTGAGAATGATGCCCATGTGTTCCACGGTGGAGTAAGCGAACATGCGTTTGTAGTCGCGCACCTGTATGAGCAGGAACGCTGCGATCCCCACGGAGAAGAGGCCCAGGACCACCATCCAATCCCCGATCCGCGCTTCAGGCGAGCCCAGAACAATCGAAAGCAGCCGCAAGATTGCATAGAGAGGAATCGTGGTCTTCATCCCGGAGAGAACTGCGCATATCGGAGTCGGCGCCTGACTATGAGCGTCCGGAAGCCAGGTATGCATGGGAGCAAGGCCGGACTTTGCGCCGAATCCCACAAAGACCAATAGAAACGACAGCTTCAACAGATTGGGAGACATGGTTGAGGCCATGGCATAAAGGCTTTGCCAGGTCTCGGACGTGCCCCCGCCGCTGGTGCGAAAGGCCCAATAGAGAGTCAGAAATCCAAAGAGCGAAATTGGCGCTCCCATGATGGTCAAGATCGCCATCTTCCAAGCCGCTTCGAGAGCGCCTGGGGTGCTTTCGTACCCGACGAGCAAGGTCGCAAACAGCGTGACCAACTCCACCGCAACCCAGACGAGATTCACCCGAGCCAGAGCCGGAACGGCCACCAGGGCAAATACGAACAGGTTGTAATTCGAATAAAACCACCACAACCGTTCCTTGGATCCGGTTTCATGCCGCATATAACCACCGGAGTAAATGGCGGCCGTGATGCAAACAAAAGTGACCATGAGAAGCAGAAGGGCGCTCAAGCCATCCGCCTCAAACCACCCAGCAATTGCGACCACGCGCCCAGTTGCGAGAACCTGCCATGCAATAACCACGGCAGCTGAGAGACTAAGCGCGAGAAAGACGACCGTGATAGTCCAGGCAATTCGGCGCAGCGGTTTGAGCCAACAGAGAAACGCCGCGAGGAGCGGCAGCGCCACAGCAAGCATTAACGCCATGACCGGGGCTCCTCGCGTAATTCGCTCATCGTAGAGGCTTCGGTCGTCCCGATTGTCTTGGTAATATTTCGGGTTAATACGCCAACAACAACAACAATCAGAATCACGTCGATCGCGATGGCGAGTTCTGCAATCAATGGGAGGTCAGGCGCAATCGCGATGCCGGCAAAGAATGCGCCATTTTCCATCGCGAGAATGCCGATGAGTTGTGGGATGGCCTCGCGGCGCGCGACCAGGGAATATGCCCCGATCAGGAGTCCCGCCATTCCAATCGGCAGATTCGCTTGCACAACGGGATCCTTTGATGCCGTCACGAGAGGCCCAACCAGAAATTCTGCGGCGATTGCAAGCAATAGTGCGATCAACAGTGAGGTGGGGATATTGATGAGCTGATCGATCTCGCGACGTTCATACAGGTCCGCGGGCAGCAGTCGCCTGAGAACCCATGGGATCGTGATCACCTTCGACGCAATCATGATGCAGCCCAGAGCCCACAGATCGATCGAGCCGCGATTAAACCCGATTAGAAAGGCCGATGCCGCCACGAAGAGCGATTGAACGACTAGAAACCTTAAAACGCCCTGCACCTGCCGGGTCGTTACCATCGCAAATGCGGCTAGCAGGACGAATCCCGCGGCCAAGGCGTTGAGTCCCTGGATAAGCTGTGTTTGAGCGCTCACCGCCGGTGACTCCTTTCTACGCGGCCGAAGCCGAAAAGATACTTGCAATCATCGCCGCCACGGAAATGATGAAAGCAGCTCCAAGAAACTCGCTGATGCGAAAGAGGCGCAACTTGGCAAGCGATGTCTCGATCATGACTAGAACGATGGTGAACAGAAGGATTTTGAGCAGGATCAGAGGAATTGCAAGCAAGACATGGCCCGGCTGCACATCGCCGGCGAGCCCCCAAGGTGCCAGGAGAACATTGAGGAAGATGCAGGTGAGTACAAGAAACTTCATTTGGCCGCCCCATTTCATCAAAGCTGCACCTCGGCCCGAGTATTCGAGTCCTTTTGATTCATCGATCATGGCAAGTTCGAAGTGCCCAGTCGGGTTATCGACGGGGATCTTTCCGCCCTCGGCCAGAATCAGCATCAGGAAGGCAATCAGCAGAAGAATGTGCGCGGGGGAGAAGAATGCAGCCGGACTTGCAACCCATTTCTGTTGAACAATGTACGGAATTGTGGATTGGGCCACAAACGATACGGTGAAGAACACAATCATGAAAACCGGCTCAGCGAGGAACCCCACCATTCGCGTTCTGCTCGCCCCCATGGGCCCATAAGGGTTTCCGGTATCGACTGCCGCAAGGGCTGCAAAGAAGCCGCCAAGCCCAAGGAAGAAGCCGCCGGCGAGCATGTCGCCCATGAACGCGAAGGCCAGAGGATAGTCAGTGAGGACCGGTATGAGGCTGGCGACAAAAAGCGGCACAATGAAAACCAGGTAGGGAGTTACGCGGAAGATCCACGTGGTCTCCGAAGAGACAACCTCGTCTTTATGAAAGAGCTTCCAGAGGTCCCGATAAGGCTGAATGATGCTCGGTCCGCGCCGGCTCTGGACGATTTCTTTGAACCGGCTGAGCACGCCTGAGTAAAGAGGCGCAAAGCCAAGTACGAAAAGAAGCTGAATGAGGTTATACAGAATTGTCCGTGTCATCAGAACTCCCCCGGAGTTTTGCAGTTGGAGTATGCCACTGAGTCTCGAAGGATCTAGAAGCCGCCCTTTTCCTGCCGATCAGCAGCGTCGGATGGCAAAAAGAAGAGCCATCGGATCAGGCCGCGACCTAGCCAGCGGGGGAGTCTGGGGGAGGAAACCCGGAGCGAATTGCTGAAATTGTCGGTTGAGCTTTTGCACGATCTTCTTCACGGCGCAACTCCTATTCGGGGTAGGAATCATCAGCCGTGAAGGCGGTTAGCGGTGGAGTTCCATCACCGTTCCGACATGTGCTGCCAACATATTGAACCGTAAGGAGCTAGTTGTCAAGGGAAGCACAGCTACTGCCGTTGGCCATGCCCTCAAGCCTGGACAGAATGCAGGCCAGCGCCATTGCCCGGAGAGCGCCGAGCGACGCGACCCCTCTCGGTTGCAGGCAATCTCCTCCACGGGATAGCCCCCCCATCGACACCGAAACTGACACGAATATGCGTCCCTTAGAGAGCCTGACGGCGGCTACGGACTGCGGATTGGGTTCACCTTCATTCTCGTGAAACATTCTGCACAATAAACAGGTTCATTTCGAATTGGTCTGAATGGAACTGTTGTTTCTAATCCACACTGGGCACATTTGACGCCCCACTCGACTTTTCGACTCGTTTTCCTGTTGCTCCGCTTTCCGCGGCATTGCTTACATCGTCTGGGATCGTGTGTGAAGCCTTTGCCCTTGAAGAACAGCTGCTCCCCTGTCGAGAACACAAATGTTGCACCACAATCGGCGCACGTGAGTTCCCGTTCCACGATCGTCATAGAGGTACCCAGGACAGCGGGCAAAGCGGAAAACTGTTGTCTGCTGAATCATATGAGTCTGGGCCATTTGGATACTCCGGTCAACTCTTGACTGTCGCGATCCGAATGGGTGCGGTGTACGGATGGCATTGAAGTGAGTTCACGCGTCATTGACAGTTCGCCGCGCAAGTCATGATACTGAATGGAGAACGGGTGTTGGAGTCCACTCTGATACGCCCCTCACTCGAGGGGAAGATGACTCCTGCGAGCAGGACTGCAGGAGTCGATTGTGCCCACGAACCCGGTCAATCACCCGAACTCTAGACCCAAGTTACGCAGCGGCTTCCCAGAAAATCCCCAATGCAATGAGACCACGCTCGATGCCGCTACCTTTCGCAGCATTCTCTACGATCGTCCCGACGTGGAAGTGCATATTGAGGTTCAGGAAACTCCCGATTTCTTTGCCGATCTGAATCTCGACCAGATTGTCGAGACGATTACGGCCGCACGCGAACAATACAATCTAAAGCCCTTCTTCTATGCGCCGCTGAAGAGTGTTGACGCCGTCCGTTATCGCCAGGATGTTTTCCGGGACCTGCTTGAGAATCTCCGCTTGCTCGAAGTCGTGCGCTCCTTTGCCAAGAGCATGCAGAACATGCGCGTTCGTCTCGCCACTTCCGAAAAGCGATACTACAAGCGCCAGAAGCAAGCGGCGTTTCTCGATGCCATCGAAACGTACTGTTCTGCGACAGTCGCGCTCACGGAGGGCTTGCGGTCCGTTTCGTCTCGGTCGCGGGGCTTCCAGGGGCTTTGCGAATTCCTCATTCGATACTCAAGTTCAAAGGACTTCACCGACCTGAGCAAAGAAATGCAGCAGGTCAGAACGGATCTCGCAAAGGTCCGATACTCGCTCCATATCCACCAAGGGCGGGTTACGGTCGATCACAATGACGCAGAAGGTGACTATAGCGAAGAGGTTCTCGGGACCTTCGCAAAATTCCGACAGGCTGATCCGCGAGGCCACAACCTCAAGATCCGTCTCTCGGCCGAGATGAATCACATTGAAGCGCGCATCCTCGACCTGGTCGTTGCGCTCAATTCCGAAATCTTCGCAAGGCTCGACGAGTACTGTGATCGCTATGGGAATTACTGTCATGAGCTGATCGCCCGATTCGATCGGGAGGTGCAGTTCTACCTCACCTACCTCGAACAGATGGAACCGTTGCAGAAGGCCGGACTCTCATTCTGCATCCCTGATGTCAGCGGCCATTCGAAAGAAGTCCAGGCAAAGGACACCTTCGACCTTGCGCTTGCCACTCAACTAGTTCGGGGCCGAAAAGATGTGATTAAGAATAGCTTTCATTTGCGGGACCCAGAACGAATCATTGTCGTTTCAGGTCCCAACCAGGGTGGAAAGACCACTTTCGCGCGCACTTTTGGGCAGCTTCACTATTTGGCAGCGCTCGGTTGTCCGGTTGCAGGCGTGTCGGCGAAGATGTTCCTCTTCGACAAGATCTTCACTCACTTCGAGAAGGAGGAGGACCTTCAGAATCTCCGCGGAAAGCTTGAGGACGAGTTGGTCCGCATCCATGAAATCTTTGACCAAGCAACAGAAAATGGCGTCCTGATTATGAATGAGAGCTTCCTCTCTACAACGCTGGACGACGCTCTCTTCCTTAGCCGTGAAGTGATGAAGCGAATCGCCGGACTGGATATGCTGTGCGTCACTGTGACTTTTCTCGAAGAACTCGCCACTTTTGACGAGACGACTGTGAGCATGGTCAGTACGGTAAATCCCGCGGATCCGCAACAGAGGACATTCAAGGTGATCCGGAGACCGGCAGACGGGCTCGCCTACGCCGCAGCGATAGCCGACAAATATCACCTCACCTATGACGACGTGAGTTCGCGCGTGAATTCGAGGGAAAGCGAGGCGAGCGGATCATGAAAGTCTTTCTTATGTTTCGTGATCGAGACTTCACCATCGAAGAGGGCGTACCGGCAAACACAGCCGAACTGATCCAGGATCTTGAATTAGAGACCTTGTTCCGTGCTATGGCCGCCGGCGATGATTTCCTGCTGCAAGTTGCGAGGAGTGCGGTGCTGGCAAGCCTCAAAAATCGAGAGGCAATTCTGTATCGCCAGGATGTGCTTTCCGACTGTTTGGATTTCCCGGAGATCGTGCGGGATCTCTACGCTCTTGCAGTGGATGCCATTCAACGCGAGAACAAGATTTGGGGTTGGTTTTCACTTACGTCCCCAGACTCCCTGTTACATCGATCGGTTGAGGCGCTTGAATTGTTCGTCGCATCGCTCGAACGGCTGAGAAAGCTTTCCGATGAACATAGTTCTAAGTTTCGCTCAGAGGGATTCCGCTGTTTTTTTGGCATGATCGCTCAAGAGCTAGACGATGCCTACGTGCTGACGATGAGAAGTCACCTGGAACGTCTGAAATTCCGTGCGGGTGTTCTAATGAGCGCAGACCTCGGACCCGATTTTCGAGGGATCAATTACATTCTGCACAGCCTTGACGTAAAGAGGCTTCGTTGGTTCGAGCAGGTTCAACAATGGGTGGACCAGTTCGCGCATAAAAATGACTCAGCTCTGTCCTTTGAGGTAGACCCCCGGGACGAGGCTGGCTTCCGCGCATTAGAAGCGCTCAGAACGGAGGGGATCGCGAATGTCGCTGTCGCCTTGGCCCAATCAAGCGATCACATCCTGAGTTTCTTCAAAGTGCTTCGCGTGGAGCTGGGATTCTATATGGGGTTCCTCAACCTGCGAGAACAGTTGGCCGCGAAGCAGGAGCCTTTCTGCATTCCCACACCACTCCGGGGAGAAGACGAAGTAATTCGATGCCAGGGAATCTATGACATCTGCTTAAGCCTAAATATGGCGGAGCGGGTGGTGGGCAACGACATTGCGGGCGAGAACAAATCTCTGATTGTGATCACGGGCGCCAACCGTGGGGGCAAATCGACGCTCTTGCGCAGCCTCGGCCTCGCTCAGTTGATGATGCAATGCGGAATGCTCGTGCCCGCTCAGGAGTTTGAGGCAAACCTCTCCAGAGGCATCTTCACCCACTTCAAGCGGGAAGAAGATGCCAGCATGAAGAGTGGCAAGCTCGACGAAGAGCTGAGCAGAATGAGCGCGATCGTAGAGAGAATTTCACCTCGTTGCGTGCTCCTTCTGAATGAGTCCTTTGCTTCGACGAACGAGCGGGAGGGATCGGAAATTGCCCGACAGATCGTGCGAGCCCTGCTTGAGAAAAAAGTAAAGATTCTATATGTGACGCACATGTTCGATTTGGCGGAAGGATTTCACCGTCAACACATGGACTCTGCGCTTTTTCTCCGCGCCGAGCGCCTCGAGGATGGCGTGCGCACTTTTCGCCTCTTGGAGGGGCCTCCGGAACGGACCAGTTACGGCGAAGATCTGTTTCGACACATTTTCCAGCCGGAATCTGAGAGTATTCAGTCGAACGTGACGTGACGAGCACGATGCCGTGCTGATAGACGAACTGCCGAAGGGAGTCCTTCAATGTCGGAGGCGATACAGTTGTGGCTCATTCGCCATGGGGAAACTGAGTGGAGCGCATCCGGAGCCCACACGAGCTACAGCGACATCCCCTTAACTCCCAGAGGTGAGGCGTCTGCCGCCGCGATCGGCTCATGGCTCGCAGGCAAGGAGTTCTCGCTCATCTCGGTCAGTCCTCGGCTACGTGCGTTGGAAACCTGCCGAATTGCCGGATACGGCTCCACGTCTTTAGTGGATGGAGATCTGTCCGAATGGAACTATGGGGAATTCGAGGGTCTCACGACAGCCGAGATTCGGGAAGAAAAGCCAGGGTGGTCGATCTGGACAGAGGGGCCAGTTGGCGGTGAATCGATCGAGCAGGTCGGCGCCAGAGCCATGAGAGTGATCGAACGGGCGGAGGCTGTCGGAGGATGTGTTGGCTTGTTCTCACATGCTCATTTCCTGCGTGTTCTTGCGGCATCGTGGGTCTGCCTGCCTCCAAGCGCAGGAAGGTCGCTGGCGCTGAGCACCGGCTCGGTCAGCATACTCGGCTTCGAGCGAGAGACGCGCGTCATTCAAATGTGGAACCGTTCGTTCGAAAGGAGTGATCCCTGAATGTTTCTGAAATCAGCGTGGCAAGACAGATCGAATGTGGCACTCACAGGTGAATGAGTCTGACTTGGGTTCCAGTTGTCCAAGCCAGCGCTCGAAATCTACGTGGTCCTTTCCACTTTCCAGTTTCCGTCCGGGATTCAATCGGAGCCATTCAAGTTTCCTTCCGCTGATCCAATGAAAGAACGGCGTCAACATCGTGTCCGGATAACAAGTTCGATCGTGAGCCCTCA
>Ga0335074_10001391_pt1 | contig 32809 bp, 31 predicted proteins | sample Lox_Sample_23_FD_206715 | JGI IMG/M metagenome (GOLD analysis project Ga0335074, IMG submission 206715) | Soil microbial communities from Loxahatchee National Wildlife Refuge, Florida, United States - Lox_Sample_2.3 | ecosystem: Environmental > Terrestrial > Soil > Wetlands | place: USA... | reverse complement strand
AAGCTTGCCGAGCTCTTGCCGCCGGAGACCGGCCTGGCAGACGCCGATGACCTGTTCGCGGACCTCAGGGCCCGTTTCGCCGCCTTCCTCGACGAACCCGACGCCCCGCCATCCCAGGCTCCGCTCACCCCGGCGGACCCAACGCCCCCCGCCCAACGCGCATCACCGGCCGCGCCGCCGCAGCCAACGCCGCCCGCGCGCCCCGAGGCGCTTCCGCCCGTACTGCTCTCATCGCCGCCTCCGTCACCCGAAGCCCAAGCGCCACACCCGCCGGCGCATCCCGCTGCGACCATCGCCGCTGCACTGCCGGCCGCGCCGGACACCGCGTTCGTCCCCGCACCCATCTCCCCGGACCACCCCCAGGCCCTCGGCCACACCCAGGCCCTCGCCCACACCCATTCATTCCGGCTCGGCAGCAAACCCGTCCTCCACCGCTGCCGCCAATTGCTCCGCGCCTGTCGCGCCGCATTCCGCCGCTTCCTGGTACGAACGCGCGTCCTGCGCCATTGGTGCTACGCCGCCCGCGCCAGCCCCGCCTGACCGCTCCCGCGCCAATCCGGCGCGCTACCGTAACGAAAACAACGGGACCGCCCCCCGGCGGCCCCGCAATCCTGATTCGTGCCACGCGCCTGCCGCTTCGCATTCGGGCGAGCACGACAACTCGCGTGCAGTCCAGGTCCCCCGTCAGGCCGGCGACGGCGAGGCCGAAGTCGTGGCGCCTGTCAAACCGCTCCACGCAACACCATAACAGACACGATAACCGACGCTAACGATCCGGGGCTATTTCAAGGATAAAAAAATTCTTTCCCCGCCGAACAGTCTGCGCCTTTGTCTGTGTAATCTGTGAAATCTGTGGTGAACTGACTTATTATACCCCTCGCCGCGCAGACATTGCGTGACGAGCTGCATGCCGCGCCCCGGCCCAATCCCAAATGCGATGGCCCTGGATCCCCACCCCACTCCCGCCAAACGCACCCACCGAGGGCACCTCCGTCTGCCCGCCCTATGATAACCGCGTGACAACCCACCCCGTTGCGCGGCAGTATCACCGGCTGTGAACATCCTCGCCCCACCGAAGGCCCGGCTTGGCGTCGAGATCGTCTACGACCTCGTCTGCCCCTGGTGCTTCCTGGGCACCCGCCGCCTGATGCGCACCCTCCGCCGGCGGCCGGACCTGCTGTTCGAGCTCACCTGGCGTCCCTTCCTGCTCAATCCCGACATGCCGCGCCTCGGCATGGCGCGCCCGGACTACGTCGTGAGAAAATTCGGCGGCGAGGACCGCGCCCGCCGCCTCTACGCCTCCATCGCCGAGATCGGCCGCGCCGAAGGCGTCCCGTTCCGCTTCGAGAAGATCCGCCGCACGCCCTCCTCCGTCGACGCCCACCGCCTGGTCCGCTACGCGTCGCGCTTCGGCCGCGCCGACGAAATGGTGGAAGCGCTGTTCTCGGCCCATTTCACCGACGGACGAGACATCGGCGACCACGCCGTACTGCTCTCGATCGCCCAGGCCTGCGGCCTGGACCTTGCCGGCAGCAAGCGATTCCTGGCAGGCGATGCCGAGGCCGATGCGGTGCACGCCGACAACCTCCGCGCCCATCGACTGGGCATCAACGGCGTGCCCTGCTTTGTCATCGCCGGCCGCCACGCCATCGCCGGCGCGCAGGAGCCGGAGGTGATCGAGCGCTTGCTCGACGTCGCCGCGATCGAAGCGGCGGAGCCATAGCGGCGCCGCCCGCCTCGATCGCGCAACCTCATCAGTACTGGGGCGGTGGGGGCGGCGGATAACCGCCGCCCGGAGGCGGGTAGTAGCCGGATGGCGGCGGTGGCCGCTGCGGCGTGGTGGCCGCGCCACCCACGGCGCCGACCGCGCCGCCGATCAGTGCGCCCGCGGCGGCGCCCCTTCCGCCGCCTGCCAGGCCGCCAATCGCGGCACCCGCACCTGCCCCCAGCAGGCCGCCGCCTACAGCGCGCTGGCCTGGATCATACGGGTCGGTGCAGGCCGAAAGGCCCAGCCCGACGGCCAACACTGCCGCACACGGAAGCACAACACTCCGTCGCATCCTCTCTCTCCCCCTCCTCAACAACCGATCAGCGGATCGTCACGCCAATGCCGATACCCGGCGCGGCATAGACCGGCGGCGCGTAAACCACCGGCGGCGGCGGCGCGTAATAGGCCGGCGGCGGCGCGTAATAATAGGGCCGCGGCGCCACCACCACCGCGGGCGGTACCCAGCAACAGCCACCATTGTACCAGTGCCCGTGCCAGTAATGCCCACCATGCCCGTAATGGCCGTGCCAGTCCGCCCGGGCTGGCGTCGCGACCAGCCCGGCACCCGCTGTCGCCATCAGCGCCAGGCCTATGGATGCCGCTCGAATCGTCCGCATTGCATGTCTCCTTGCAACAGTTCGCGTTGCCATAAGCACGATCATTGGTACCTGATCGTGGCGGTGCCGCGGCGGCGCTTTCACGACTGTGCGAGCGCCCGCAGCAACGCCTTCGCATGCTCGTGTGCATGTTGCGCCGCAGCGGTGCGATAATTCGTTGTCTGATCGGCGTGATTTTCAGGCATAGTCCGGCCGCAATGAGGTTCCTCACCGACTTCGCGGACCTGGCGGTGGTGCTGCCGGTCGTGCTGGCCATCGCTATCGTGCTGGTGCTGCAGGGCTGGCGGCGCGGCGCGCTGGTCTGGCTGGGCGTCGTTGGCGCCACCTTCCTGGCGATGCTGGCGCTGAAGCTGGTGTTCCTGGCATGCCCGCCGGTCTTCGGCCCGGTTGATATCCGCAGTCCGAGCGGGCACGTGGCCGCCGCCACGGTCGTGGCCGGCGGGCTCGCGGCCTTACTGTGGCGCCGCCGCGCGAGCATTTTGCCGGTCGCGGCACTGGCAGCGCTGGTGATTGGAATTTCGCGCCTGGTCCTGGGGCTGCACTCGCTGCCCGAGGTGGCGCTAGGCGCGATGGTCGGCCTGGCCGGCGCCACCGCCCTGCTGACGCTCGCGGGCCCGCCGCCAACCCTGCGTCGCGGGCGCCTGTTCGCGGTTGTGGCAATCGTTGTGGCACTGTTTCATGGTCTGCACCTGCCCGCCGAGGCCGCGATCCGCCACACGGCATTCCGCGCCGCGCATTTCCTGACGATATGCCGGCCTGATGGCCCTGGCCCCCGCTTTGCCACCCTGAATTTCGGCAGCCGCTGAACGCGTGCCCGCCGGCCTGAACTTTCCCCGGCACCAGCAACGGCCCGAACATTCTCGACGCCACTCGCGGCTGACGCGACGCCACGTCTGGCTGAACTTCCTCAGTACCAGGCCGCTGCTATTTTTCGACGCCACGAGCGGCTGAACTTCCTCGACACCAGCCGCGGCTGAACTTTCTCGACGACACGGGCGGCTGACTCGACCCCATGTCTGGCTGAACTTCCTCAGTACCAGGCCGCCGCGGCTAAATTTCCTCGACACCAGCCGCGGCTGAATTTCCTCGACACCAGCCGCGGCTGAATTTCCTCGACACCGGCCGCGGCTGAAGCGCCTCTACTCCCCGGCGAGCCGCGCCGGCATCAGCGGTGCAGCCTGGCGCATCAGGCTGGCGACATCGGCGGTGGCATCGATCGCGAGCACGGCATTGGCCAACCGGGTTGCCCGTTCCGCCCCCAGCACCGCATCGGTCAGTCCGGAGAACTTGGCCCGCAGTTCCGCCTCGGTCAGGAAATTGGACGGCTCGCCCTTCGGCACCACCACCTTCTGGGTGAAGCGCTTGCCGCCCGCGTCGATGGTCAGCTTGCCGGACATGTTGGCGGGGAACTCGGCCTCGATCTCGGGGTCGAATTCGCACGCGATCTTCGGCAGCAGGCCACGCACCACGACGTCATTCAGGTGGTTGTAGCTGTCCCAGCCCATCGCCCCGGTCGCCAGCGCCGAGGCAATCACGAACGGCCCGCTGAACTGCCCGTCCACCACGTTCTCGGGGTCGGCCTTCTTCTCCGCCGGCTGGCCGATCAGCATCATGCCCGCCCGCGGCAGGCCCAGCGTGACGTGGTCGATCGCCGCAGGCTTCAGGTCGTTGGCGGCGCGCAGTGCCAGCGCCGCGTCGATGCCGGCGTGGCCATAGCGGCACGACGGATAGGGCTTCACCGCTGTCGCCATCAGCTCGAACACAGTGCCCAGGTCCTGCACTGCGCGGTCCGGGTTGGGATTCGGCGCGTAAGCGTGCAGGAAACCGTGGCGTCCTTCCAGTGCCTCGGCGGCGCCCTTGAAGCCCTCGCGCACCAGAGTGGCCGCCATCAGCCCGTTGCACGCCGCCCAGCCGACCTGGAAGCGCTTCGTCCACGCGCCGTTGACCAGGAATTGCAGGCTGCCGGCGCATTGGCTCAGCACTGTGCCGAGCGCCCCGGCGACCCCATCCGCATCCAGGCCGAACACCCGTGCCGCTGCCGCCGCGGCGCCGAACGCACCGCAGGTGGCGGTGGGGTGGAAGCCGCGATCGTAATGCTCGCCGGCCGGCAGGGCCAAGGCGACGCGGCAGGTCACCTCGTAGCCGGCGATGATCCCGGCCAGCACGTCGGCACCGGATGCACCCGCCATCTCGCCGGCCGCCAGCGCGGCCGGGATGACCGGGGCGCCCGGATGCAACGAACCTGCTGCGTGCGTGTCGTCGAAATCCAGCGAGTGCGCCAGCGCACCGTTCAGAAACGCCGCACCCGCCGGGGTATAGCGGGCTGCGTCACCGAACACGCCCGAGTTGCCGGCGGCCATGCCCATGGCGCGCACCGCCGCGAGGAACGACGGCGTGCTCTCGGCGTCGTGCCGGGCGCGGACGATGTTGCCGGCCAGGTCCAGGACCAGGAAGCGGGCCCGGTCCACCAGCTCTGGCGGCAGGCGGTCCAGGCGGATGCCGGCGGTGAATTCGGAAAGCTGTGCAGTGATGCCCATGGCGCGTGTTCTCCGGTTGGCGGCACTGTTGCGCAAAGCGGGCGCGCGGCCAAGGCGGCGGGACCGGGGTGGTGGCCGCTCGTCGCGCTGATTAGCGGCGCAGCCAATCAGCCCGCTGCGCTGATTGGTAGCGCAGCCGATCAGTGTGGCGATCGGACTGCTTGCGCGGCGCCCTCACCGGCGAGACGTCCGAACACAACTCCGGCGACGAGACCCGTACCTGAACCGTAATTGTGATAGTACAAGCCCCCGACGATCTCCCCTGCCGCAAACAAACCGCCGATGGGGGTACTCGACGAGTCCAGCACTTCGGCCTTCGCGGAAACCTTCAAACCACCGAAGGTGAAGGTGACGCCTGCGGTCACGCCGTAGGCGTGGTAGGGCGGCGCATCCAGCTTGTTGGCCCAGTTCGTCTTGTCGATCGCCAACCCGTTGGTGCGCAGCCCGTCATGGATGTTGGGATTGAACGGTACATCGGGACGCGGGGCAGCGTTGTACGCCTCCACCGTGCGCAGGAAGCCGCGCGGATCGACGCCAGTCAGCTTGCCGGCGAGTTCCTCCAGCGTGTTGGCTTGCTCCTTGGTGATCCGGGCGATGCGATATTCCTCGCGGAGCAGATGCACGATCTTCTGGTCGAAGACTTGCCAGGCGAACAAGCCGGGCTGGCGCATCACCTCGTGGCCGTATTTGGCGTAGGTGTAGCTGTGGAAATCCAATCCCTCATCCAGGAAACGCTCGCCCCGCGCGTTGACCAGGATGCCGAACGGATAATTGTGTTTCTGGAAGCGGTCGCCGATGGTGATGTCGCCGAATTCCGGCGCGTTCATATCCCATTGAACCGCATGTGCGCCTGACCAATGGCCGGTCACCGCAGCGCCAATATCCATCGCCATGCGATGGCCCCAGCCGGTGTTGTACCGCGTGCCACGCACCTTTGCGAGGTCCCAGTTCGGGCCCAGGTAGCGGGCGCGCATCTCGGGATTGGACTCGAAGCCGCCGCAGGCCAGCACCACCGCCTTGGCACGCAGGTCGTAACGGCGGCCGCCATGCACCACACGGACGCCGCTCACGCGCGCGTCGTCCTGTAGTAGTCCGATCGCCTGCGTGCGATACAACACCGGAATGCCGGCGCGTGACAGCGCTTCGTGCAGGGTTTGGGTCAGATGCAGGCCGCCGCCCAGGATGTGGCAAGCGAGCCCGCCCCAGAACTTGAAGCGTCCGTCAACCTTGAAGGCCTGGCGCCCCAGCGCCGGCTGGAAACGCACGCCGTGCCGGCGCAGCCAGATCGCGGCGTCGGTGCTGCCACTGATGAGAATGTCGGTCAGTTCCGGGTCGCAGCGATATTCGGTCAGCCGTCCCATATCGTCGAAATATTGTTCGCGCGTGTAGGTGCCGAAATCGATCGTATCGAGATCGAGGCTTTCGATGTCGGGGGCGATCCGGAGCAAGTCCTTGACGCCTTCATGCACGAAGCGGAACGCGCCGCCGGTGAAGGCGGAATTGCCGGCGCGTGCTTCCTCGGGGGCGGTCTCGATCATGGCGACACGCGCGCCGGCCTCATGCGCGGCGAGCGCGGCATTGGCGGCGGCATTCCCGGCGCCCACCACGAGTATGTCGGGCTGCGGCAATTCGGCTGGGGTCATGGGGGTTCTCCAGTCTGTTTCACTTGGTACTATTTCCCTGCGAGGACCATAGCGACGAAGCCGTCTCGTCCGAGACGTGCACGGATGGTCTCTGCGTCCCTATGACGGGGATTGCTTCGTCGCTTCGCTCCTCCCAATGACATGTGGACGTCCTGACATGGCGCTTACCAAAGGCTTCGTCTCGGCTGATGGGTGCAGCGCTTCCAGGTGCCGGCCCGTCGTCTTCGGGCCGAACATCAGCGTGATCATGGCTGTCAGCAGCCACGCGCCGGCGATGTAGCAGAACACGGCAATGTAGCCGAGATTGGTGTAGATCCCGGCAATCACGAAAGCATTGGCGACGTTCGCCAGCCGTCCGGCACCATAGGCGAAGCCGGTCGCACCATTGCGCATGTCGGTCGGAAATTGCTCCGGGGTGTAGGAGTAGAGCAAGGTGGCGAAGGTCTGCACGAACATGCCCACCAGGAAGCCGAAGCCCACGATCAGCGCCGGTTCGAAGGACAGGCCATAGAGCAAGCCAGATACGGCGATGACCGCCGCCACCAAGGCGATAGTGTATTTGCGTTCGTACTGGTCGGACAGGAACACCGCGATCAGGGCGCCGAGCGGCGCGCCGATATTGATCAGGGTGAAATAGGTCAGGCTGTGCACCAGGGTGATGCCATGCTGGACCAGCAAGGTCGGAACCCAGGCCTCGAAACCGTAGAATCCCAAAGTTTGCAGCAGCCAGATCGCGCAGAGGGTCAGCGTGCGCGGCAGATAGGTACGGCTGAACATCGCGGTCCAGGGGGCGCGGGTGTCGATGCTCAGGTCCAAAGGCTGCGGCTCCGGCAGCATTCCGTACGCGTCCGCCACGCGCTGCTCGATGCGGCGCAGCGTGGCTTCCGCCTTGTCGTGATGGCCGCGATGCGCGAGCCAGCGGGGCGATTCCGGGAGCGTCGGCAGCACCGCCAGCAAGATGATGCCAAGCGCTCCCCAGATGAAGACGAAGCGCCAGCCATTGTCGCCATAAGGCACCACCAGCCGGGCGACGAAGTTGGTGAGCGGTATGGCGCTGAGGTTGATCACCATGGCCTTCGACAGCCAGGTGCCGCGCGTCGCCGCGGGAAACAGCTCGGTGATGTAGGTCATCACCGTCACCATGCCGGCGGAGATGCCGAAGCCGGTAACGATACGCGCAAAGAACAGATAGTGCAGCGTAGGGGCGAAGGCGGTTGCCAGGGAACCGAGCGACGAGATGGCGATGAACGCGATCAGCGACGGCTTGCGTCCGAACCGGTCGGCCAGCGCGCCGCCGAGGGTCGCGCCGAAGAACATGCCGACGAAGCTCGCGGAGGTGACCAGGGCGATGTGATGAATCGTCAGGCCCCAGGCCTTGATCAATCCGGGCGCCGCCGACGCCAGTGTGTTGATGTCCACACTGTCGAAGAACAATGCAACCGCGAAGATCAGCATCAGGTTGCGGTGCAGGGTTGATGCGGGCAGGCGATCGATGCGCGCCGCCACCATGGCGACATCAGTTCGTATTGTCATTGCTTGCGTTCCTTCCCGGCGCCGCGGCAGCGCTGCGATCAGTGCATGTGCGGGGAACTCAGCCCGGTGCGCCGCTCAGCGCTGCGACCAGGGTGCCCGCATCGGCCAGCCGCTCCAGCCCCATCACTTGCTCGACGATGCGATCGACCTCCGCCGCTGGGAGCTGATGCAAGGCGAGCTTACGGAATTTTTCAATCACGTCGGTGTCGCTGGCGAAGTAGGTTTCGCTGCCGCGTGGTGCCTCCACCGTCTCGGTCATGTGGGTGCCGTCACGCAGCGTGAGCTCCACGCGCACCATGTGGCGCGACCGCGGGCCGCGCGCCGTGATCGCGGGCTCTTCTTCCACCGCGACCCTAGTCGAGAGCTGCATGCGCTGCGGATCGGCGACTTTTTCTTCCGTGAACTGGTCCACGAAGGCGTCGCCATCGAGCAGGAAGGTCGCGACGCAGTAAGGCAGGTTGAGCTGCGCCGAGGTCAGGCCCTGCGGCTGATAGGGCCAGCCGACGTGGTCCACCGTGACCCGCGAGCCGTGCACCACGATGCGATCGATATCGTCCGCGCCGAATGGGTGCTGCGCCTGCATCTTGCGGATTGCATCGAGCGTCGTGTGGTTGCTGCCGACGCAGGAATAGAATTTGAGCGATATACGCAACGTTTCGAAGCGTTCGCCGAGGCCACTGGAGAGTTGCGCCAGGTCATAGCGGTCGTTGGAACGGGAGAAGGTGGAGCAAAATCCGCCATAGTCGGTTTCGAACACGTCGATGATGCCGGTGAAGCCACGTTCAGCGAGCAATGCGCCGTAGAGCCCGCTCTGGGCCGAGCGGCCAGCGTGCATCCGCTTCACCATCGCGCCGTATTGCGCCGCCATCAGGCCCGCCGACTGCGTGCCGGCGATGCCGAGCGCATGCACCGTTTGCTCGGCCGACAGGCCAAGCGCCGCCGCTGCACTGCCGGCAGCCGAAAACACGCCGACCGTCGCCCCGGAATGCCAGCCCTGCCCGATATGCTCTGGCCCCATGCACATGCCGACACGCGGCCCGATTTCGTAACCGGCAACGGCGCAGCGCAGGAAATCACGGCCGGTGAGGCCGGGCCGTTGCTCCACCACCGCGGCCAGCGGCGGCAGCGTCACGGCGCCCACATGCAGCACGCCGACGCGATGCACATCGTCCAGTTCGAAACTTTGCACCAGCGTGCCGTTCACCAGCGCCGCATGGGGCGCGGACAGTCTGTGGGCGGTGCCCCAGACGCGGCAGATGCGCGTCTGATCGACGCTTTCCAGCGTCTCACGCAGGATGGTGCTCCAGGGCAGCGCTGCGCCGTAGATCGCGCAGCCGAAGGAATCGAGGATCAGCAGCTTGATGCGGGCAATGACCTCGGCGGGAATGTCTTCGTAGCGCAGGCCGGACACGAATTCGGCTATGCGGCGCGTGTGGGAGATGTGACCGGAAGATGCCTGGTGCATGATAAGCCTTCGTTACGCAAAAAGTCAGTCGCCCTGCCCTGCCCCGGGCACACAACCGGCGGCCAGAATGTCGGTCACCGAGGCGACGCGCGGCAGCGTGTCGAACCGGCGCAGCAGTTCCAGTGCCTGCCCTGCGGCCTTCGGGGTCACGCTGCGCTGTGCGCAATCGAGGAATTTCGCCTCGAGTCGCTCCTGCGGCAGCGGATTGGCCGAGGTGCGGCCCAGCGGTTGCTCTACCGAATGCGCGTAGCGGTTTCCGTCCTTGGTGAACACTTCGACATCGGCGCCGAAATGCTTGCCGTCATCGGGGATGACATCGGGCTGCGGACCGGCCTCGATCCGCGCCATCAGTGGTGCGATGCGCGGGTCTTCGTGTGCGTCGCCTTCGAACTGGGACAGCACCACGCGGCCATCCAGCAGCGCGCGCGCCAGGCAGTATTGCACGCTGAACTTGGCATCCAGGTTGCTGCGCAGATGCGGACGGTTGGTGTGGCGCAGGCGGCGCTGGTGGGTGCGCGAGACGATACGCTCCACTTGCTCGGGTTTCAGTGCGTGCTGGCGGACCAGATGCAGCATGGCATCGACTGCGGGATGCGTGCTGCCACAGCAGGGATATTGCTTGATGGCGATACCCGGGGTGACGATGTCCAGCGGCGCGCCCCAGTCGCGCAGCACTGCATCGGCGTCGTAATTGCCCTCGCCGTTGAAGACGCGGAAGAAGCCTTGCGGATGCTCCAGGGCGTCGAAACTGGCGGTGAATCCCTCGCGCGCCAGCAGCGCCGCGACCAGCCCATTGCGGCCGGACTGGCCGACATGCAGCGGCTTGGTCATGGTGCCGAAATTGGCCTTCAGTCCGGAGGCGAAGGACGCGGCGATCGCCAGCGCGGTTGCGGTTTGCTCCGGTGTCAGGCACAGCAACGAGGCACAGGCCGCGGCGGCGCCGAACACGCCGAGAGTCGCGGTCGGGTGCCAGCCTTTTTCATAGTGATAGAAATTTACCGCCCGGGCGATGCGGGTTTCGGTTTCGAAGCCGGCGATGTAGGCGGTGATCAGGTCGCGGCCGCTCAGTGCCGTGCCGTCGGCCAGGGCGAACAAGGCGGGCAGAATCGGCGCCGAGGGATGGCCGCCGAGGGTGTTGCTGCAATCGTCGAAATCCAGCGCATGCGAGGCAGTGCCGTTTACCCACGCGGCTTCGGCGGGCGCGGTACGGGCGGCGGTGCCGAACAACAGTGCCTCACCCGGTGCCGGCGCAGCGACGCGGCGGGCCAGGACGGCGCAGGGTTCGGTCGCGCCGGCCAGAGTCACGCCGACCGTGTCGATGATGCCGATGCGGGCCCAGTGTACGGCCTCGGGCGGCAGGGCATCGAACGTCAGGTCACAGATGCGGCTGGCCAGGTCCGTCGCGATAGGCATGAGTTTCCTTCCTCTCCGCACCAGATGCGTTCCTAGTCTTTTGCGACATGGCCCGGCGATCCTGCCGTGCAGCGGCCTGGCTGCCGGCAAGCGCCTGGACAGGCGCAGGGACCAGGGGTCCCGGCTTTCTAAAGCTAGCGCTAATGCTTATCATAAGGCGGCGGCACTGGCAAGATGCCGGGACGGGCGGGTTCAGGCCGCCAGGGGCTCACGGAGCGGAAAAGAGCAAGCGACACATAGCGAGGTGGGAGCAATGCAGGAGACGGAGGAGTCGCGGCCGCGGAACGGCTTCAGCCTGTCCAGCGTAAGCCTTCGGGCATTGGAGATTTTTGTCTCCGTCGCTTCCAGCGGCAGCATGACCGTGGCGGCGGAGCGGCACAGCATATCGCAGTCCGCCGTTTCGCAGGCGGTCCGCTCGCTGGAGGAGGCGATCGGCCATCGGCTGTTCGATCGCTCGATGCGGCCGCCGGTGCTGACGCTGATCGGCACCGCGGTGCTGGAGCATGCGACTGCCATGGTTCAGCAGATGTGGGCGCTGGAGCAAACGGTGCGGTCGGCGGCGACGCCGCAGATGCCGCTGCTGCGGATCGGCATGGCCAACACATTTGCCGTGACGGCCGGCCCGGGACTGATCGAGCGCATCCGGCATCTGGCGCGAAGCTGGGCGATCACGTCCGGCCCCACCGAGACCAGCATCGAGGGCGTGCTCGCGCGCCGCGTCGATTTCGTGGCGAGCTTCGATGATGCGACGTTGCCGGACGATTTCGCCGCCCTGCCGATCTTTGCCGAACCCTATGTCGTGGCGCTGCCGGCCGGACTTTCAGGGCGGTTTGGGACACTGCGGGAGCTGGCGGGGCGGCTCGACATGTTGCGTTACGGGCGGCAATTGCATGTCAGCCGGCAGATCGAAACCTATTTCGAGCGCGAGGGCATCAATCCGCCAGACCGCTATCGATTCGACAGTATAGACGCAGTGATTGCCATGGTGGCGGCCGGCATCGGCTGGACTTTGACGACGCCGTTGAGCCTTCTGAAATCGGCGGCGCTGGTGCCGCAATTGGTGTGTCATGCGTTGCCGGGAAGCGGGGTGTCGCGCCGGTTGAAGCTGATCGGGCGCCGGAATGAGGGCGGCGAGATCATGGGGGTGATCCAGCGTGAGGCGATCGATATATTTCGCCAGCAGTGCATGCCGCAGATTGAACGGCTGATGCCGGAGATCTGTCGTGCGATCGAGATTGGCGGACTTTAGTCGTTCTGCAAGCCGTGGCTACGGATGGCGGGGGCAGGAATGAATATTTGCCGCAGATGCCCCCGGATCGGGTCCGGGACAGGCGCAGACGTACGCAGATGAAACCCGGATCAACGAGCCGGTCGGAGCGCACAGCGCTTCGTCTTCCGAAAATAAAGGCGCGCTGCCGTGCTGGGAAACTGACACAAGCCACAGCGCAGCGGCTCCATCTGATTAGGTAGAGTAGGTTCCACCATTTGGCTATAGGGAGTGTAGCCGAGTATGCGCTAGCTTGTTACATCACAATAATCTGGCACGTTCGTTTCGTTAAAGTAGCATCTGCCGTTCACGATTTAGGTCTGAGCGAGAGAGTGAGATCACGGATTCTTCGAACCAACACTGAAGGCTGTCATGAAGCCCATTGTTGAGAACTCGAGTTCGAATCCAGGGGAGCATGCCAGGCTTGGAGGTGGCGCAATACCGCTTTGCGTCGATTTGGACGGAACACTCATCAAAACCGATGTGCTCATCGAAGGCATTGTTCAGATCCTGACGGGTCGGGACCGCCTCCGCCGCCTACCGAAGCTTCTTGTTAGCGATCGCGCCCGCCTGAAGCAGCGTGTGGCGGAACTCGCGGCGCTAGACCCAGGTCTGCTCCCGTACAATGAAGAATTCCTGAAGTACCTCCAGGGCCAGAAGGCATCAGGTCGGACGCTGGTGCTCGTTACGGCGGCGGACGCCCGCATCGCCCATGCGGTCGCGGATCATCTTAGCATCTTTGATGACGTGCTGTGTTCGGATGGCGTGACCAATATAAAGGGCGAAGCAAAGGCAGCAGCGCTGGTCAAACGCTTTGGCCACCGCGGCTTCGATTACGCCGGCAACGACGCTGCGGACCTGCCCGCCTGGCGCGAAGCCCGCAACGCTCTCGTCGTCAACGCTCCACGTGGCATCAGCAGCAAGATTACGACGGCCGCGGTGGACACATCATTTGCCGCGAGGACTCCCTTGTTCGGCAGCGCCCTCAAGGCGATGCGCCCGCATCAGTGGTCGAAGAATTTCCTTGTTTTTGTTCCCTTGATCATGGCCCATGCGGTGACCGACCTCACCGCTTGCCTGCAAGCGGGCATCGCGTTTCTGTCTTTCTGCGCGACGGCCTCTTCCATCTACCTGATCAACGACATTGCCGATATCGCCGCAGACCGACGGCATCCCCGCAAGCGCAATCGTCCGCTGGCGAGCGGCAAGCTGAGCCTCCCCGCAGGTGTCATTCTGGCCGTTCTCTGCGGCGGCGTCGGCTTGACGCTCGCGTTTCTGATCCACAACGAGGCTCTGATGGTTGTTTATGCGGCCACGTCCACTGCCTATTCGATTGCCCTGAAGGAGTTCCCGATCGTCGACGTCTTCGTCCTGGCGGCCCTATACACAATTCGCGTTCTGAGCGGCGGGGTCGCCACCGGTCATGATGTGTCACTCTGGCTCTTGGCCTTTTCCGGCTTTCTCTTTCTCTCGCTGGCTCTGGTAAAGCGGACTGGAGAGATGGCGGCCTTGGTACGATCTTCCAGCGCAGGTGTCGCAGCGCGGCGTGGCTACTTTGTCAGCGACCTCGCAGTACTGATGAATTTTGGCTGCGCGTCGTCGTTTGCCTCTGGCATCGTCCTGGCGTTGTTCGTGGGCAGCGATGCGGCCATCCTACACTATGCAACGCCGCAGCTGCTGTGGGGCATCGTTCCATTGATCCTGTTCTGGCAGTGCAGGCTGTGGCTATCAACGACGCGGGGCCATATGCACGATGACCCCATCGTTTACGCAGCGCACGACTGGGTGTCCTGGATCGTCATTGTCTGCGTATTGCTCATCGTTACCGCCGCGACCATCGGCGTGCCGCTCTCGATCGTGGGAATCGCCGGGGCATGACCATCGGAACGCTTCTGCTAATTCTCATGAGCGTCTGCCTCTCAGCGCTTGCCCAGATATCCTTTAAACTTGGTGTTGGTGGGGCAATCCCGATCAAGGCGAGCAGCGCCGGAACTGTCCCCTTCGTCCTGTATGTCATCCTGCAGCCGGGTGTCATGGGAGGCCTCGCACTCTATGGATTGGGGACGCTCGCCTGGTTGGCTGTTCTACGACGGGTCGATGTGTCACAGGCCTATCCGTTCATCGGCCTTGGCATCGCCATAACATCCATCCTTGCCTGTCTCGTGTTCGGTGAAGCACTCGGACTGCAGAAGATTATTGGTACCGTTCTCATTATCGGTGGGATCGTCGTTGTTGCATGGAGTTAAAATGGTAAGTTCTCTCCAGAATAGGGCATCGCTCCGTGCTACTTTGGATAGCTGCATCCTCAACGATGCCGGGGCAAGCGAAAGCACAATTTGGCCGTTAGGGAATTGCCGATGATGTTTGCCAGTTCCACGCTAAGCATCGCCCGGCCGACGCGGCGCATGCGTGTCGACCTGCCGCTGATTGCAATTGTCGTGATTGCGTTCGTTGTCCGAATTGGCTGGATGGTCGTCCTTACAGGCACGATTGACACAGAAGGCGCCGAATACGTGCGGATCGCCCAGAACGTTCTTGCGGGCAGAGGTTACGTGGGAATCGTGATGCCGGGTACCGAGTTGATGTTTCCGCCGCTGTTTCCCCTACTGATCGCGGCAGGGTCCTTGATTACCGGTGCACCAGAATTGACGGCACGCATGATCTCCGTCGTCATGGGTGCTCTCCTGGCATGGCCTGTCTTCCTCATTGCGACACGTCTGCATGACCGCACGGCAGGGCTGATTGCCGCTTCGATTGCTGCCGTACATCCACTGCTGGTTGGCTTTTCTGCCAATGCCTACGTTGAACCCACGGACATGACGTTGGTCATGACCGCGATATGTATTGGTATTAGAGTCTGGGAGCGCCATCAGATCCGCGATGCGCTACTACTGGGATGCGTTTTGGCCTTGGCTTACCTGGCCCGTCAAGAAGCATTTTTGCTTGCAGCGCTTTTCGCCTTGCTGTTTGCTGTTGCCGGGCCGTGGTTTAACGGCCCAGGGTGGCAGCGAAGCCTGGCAATGCTTCTGGCATTCGTCGTCGTGGCTGGTCCCTACATCGGGTGGCTTTCTGCGGAGACTGGGCAATTCCGGATCGAAGGTAAGTCGCCGATCAACTACGCAGTTGGGATTGCGCGGTATAAGGGGCTGTCGGAAGCAGAGGCAAAGTACGCTATCAGCGAAGATCTGAGCGGCACTGGTATTGCCATGAGGCCTCAGGCAATTACCATCCAGAATACGCAGTTCCGGCCCGTCGAGGCAGTCCACTTTGTGACCCGAAACGCGGAACGCAACATTCCGCCCTTGATCAAGTACATCGCTGCCGGCTTCAGCATAGGCTCCCCGTTTCTGTTCGCCTTCGCCGTGCTTGGCTTTTTTGGCGCTCCCTGGAGGCCTGGAACAGCCATTGGCCATGTTCTACTGCTCCTCATGCTGGGTGTTACAGCTCTGGCACTTATGTCCCTCGACTTCGTATCGCACCGATATTTTGTGACCTTTGTTCCTGCATTGGTTATCTGGAGCTCAATCGGTCTGATTCGCATGGCGCACTGGGCAGCAGGGACACTTCAGCGCAAGACTTTGGTTGACTCACAAACGAGCGGCGCCGGCAGGACAGCCATACTGATCGGCGCAGCCGGCCTTGTTGTTTTCTCTGCCGCGGGAATTCAAGACGTGAACCCGTTGACTGATTACGATTACAGAAGTAGGGACGTCAGGGTCGCGGGCGAGTGGCTGCGCCAGATCAAATCCGACTCGAGGGTGATGGACGCAACCACTATGCTGCCTTTCCATGCTTTCGCAGCCTGGGTACCGTTTCCCTATACCAACCCTGAGCTGGCGATTAAATACATCGACAAGCAGAAGGTGGACTTCATCGTGTTCCGGCAGTCGGCTCCAGCGGAAGTATCCTATTGGCAGAAATGGTTCGAACGTGGCATTCCCGATCCGCGTGCTAAACTGATTTACAACACGGACGGCCCACGCGGGCGCATCCTCATCTATGAGTGGAGCCACGCCGACGTCATCGATCGCCAGCGAAGATGATCAGCCTGGGGTATTGTCAGGGGGTCGGCCTCGAATCACACTGTGTCGCGTCGGGGAATTCCCCAGGCGATGAACGCTATCACACGATTCCCCACGGCCAGCCTTGGATTCGGATCGGAACGCCTGGCCGCGTTTCCTGGTTCTTTTGTCACCCGCCCCGACGGTTCACTGCCGTAGCGACTGTCTGGAGTTTGTCCACGGGGCCTAGCAATGACACATGATTAAAACACTACACCCCCATCTCCGCCGCCGCCGGCACCTTGGTCACCTGGTGCGCCTGCACGATCGGCAGCACGTCTCGCGCGAAACGCCTGATCTGCTCTAGGAACATCTCCTGCGGCATGGCGCCGCGGTTGAAGCCGATCTGCACCGTGTTCGCGCCGGTATGGTTTCCCAGCGAGATGATGCGTTCGGCGACCTCCTGCGGCGTGCCCCAGGGCAGGCGTTCAGCCAGGCGCGCCACGCCGTCCATCGTCATGCCGCGGAAGTCCTCGCGCGCGTGCTCTCCCGCGTGCAGATTCTCAGGGCGCACGTAATCCAGCGACGCATCCGAGGCATAGCCGGCCTGGCGCTGCAAACTCGTTTCTGTGAAGTTGCCGTGCGAGAACAGAGTGCGGTTGAAGTAGAGCAGGTAGGGGCCGCATTCCCTCACCGCTTGCGCTTTGCTGTCGGCCACATAGACCGACAAGCCGAGCGACAAGTGCTCGGGCGTTACTGCGTGGCCGTGGCGTGCGAGGCAGGTGGCGTAATAGCGGATGATGTCGTCTTGCAATCCGCCCGGTGCGAGTCCGGGCGTGATGCGGATGTTGTGGCGCGCGGCGAACTCGATCGACTCCTTGCTGCCGACAATCGGCATCCAGATTTCCGGGTGCGGCTTCTGCACCGGCCGCGGCCAGAGTGCCACGTCGCGATACGACCAGAAGTGGCCCTGGTGGCTGAATACGTCGTCGGTCCAGGCACGGGTGATGATCTCGTAGGCTTCCTCGAACCGGGCGCGCGAGTCCGACAAGGCGACGTTGTGCACCTGGTATTCGCGCGGAATTCCACGGGCAAAGCCGGAGATCAGGCGGCCTTGGCTGAGGCAGTCCAGCATCGCGAGTTCCTCGGCGAGCCGCAGGGGTTCGTGCAGCGGCAGCAGGTTGCCGTAGATCAGCAGCCGAACGCGCCTGGTGCGCTGGGCGGCGCTGGCTGCCATCAGGTTGGGCGAATTCATCAGGCCATAGGGCGAGCAATGGTGCTCGTTGAAACCAAGGCCATCGTAGCCCAGGCGGTCGATTTCTTCCCAGGCATCGAGGTGCTCTGCGTAGGTGCGGATCGCGACATCGGGTTTGAAATGGCGCGGCGAGAGCGGATAGGGCAGTTCGTTGTTGACCTTCAGGTGGTCGAGATGCTCGCCGTATGCGAGCAGGTCGAAGACGAAGACTTTCATTGGGGCCTCGTGCGGGGGGCGGAGGTGGGCCTGGATATCGCTGGAGGCTGTTCTTACCACGCGCGATCGGTGGCGGGCACCGGTGCCGGCCAGGATCCGGGGGCGCGCTAGTCCGGCCGTTGTGCAGGACCGGAACCTGGCCGCTGCGTCACGCGCAACCGTGCCCGCCGCTATTTGCTGTAGCTTTCCCGAGCCTCATTTGATCGGGGGCTTCGCTTCAGTAGCCACGTCGTTGGCGATATGCTGGTTTTCTGAACGGGTCGGCTGCCTGCCAGAGCCGCCTGTCCTGTACGATCCACGCATTCGCTTCGGCTTCGGTGGCGAAGCCGGCGGCGGTTTTTGGCAGAGCATCGATCCTGGTTACCTCTACGTCGAAGCTCGCGTCGTTCCGTTGGATCACGTGATAATTCGGCTCTGCCATGGCTGTCCTATAACCGGTTGCAGTTGGATGTGGACTTGTCGATCGCTCAGTGAGCCTTCCGTGTACTCACCAGGTCTTCGGGGCTGAGATCGAAAATCACCTCTCCGTCGCGCACGATTCCGACGACGTCTGCGTAGACGTAGGTCACGGCATCGGCGGTCACTTCGAAGGTGAATGACCTGCCCAGCGGGTGTCCGTGGTCCTTGCAGAATTCCTCGAGATCATAGGCGATCTGACCATCAACGTCGGACAGACGCATGTTCGCTCCTGATTTGCTCGCGGATTCGGCGGCCGCGGCGCCAGTGAATAAAGCGCATGTTCCGGCTGTCTCAGGCCACCGGAGGACATGAACGCCTGAGCAGCCGCTGGCATTCGCAATGCGCATTCGGCAATTCTCTCAAACTGGGGATAGCTGGCGGCAATACAAGTTGCAACTGCGGGGACGGACCGACCAATGCCGATACCGTGCACGTATCATGGATGACCCGGCGGCCGGAAAGCGCGGCACGGCTCATGAACCGGGAAGCATCACAGTCAATCGTCCCCGGCGCCCCTGTTCATACGGTGGTTGACGCATCATATTGCGGGCAACTCTTTTCAGGTGAGCAAGTGGCGGAAAAGCCGATGACGGCGGCGATGGTGACGGCCGCCCTTGAGGCGACAGCCGCCAAGATCAAACCGATGGACGCCAGCCCCTTTCGCAAGGGCGATGCGGTGGTCTATCCCGCGCATGGGGTTGGGCGGGTCGAGCGCGTGGGCACCGAGGAAATTGCCGGGCATCGTCTGGACCTGATCCTCATCTCGTTCACAGACAATCAGATGACATTGCGCGTTCCGGCCGCCCAGGCGCGCGCTGCCGGGCTGCGCAAGCTGGCCAGCCGCGAGGACATGGCCGGCGCTCTGGCCAAATTGACAGGGCGCCCCAAGGCAAGCCGGCTCATGTGGGCCAAGCGCGCCCAGGAATATCTGGCGAAGATCAACACCGGGCACCCCGGCGCGCTCGCCGAAGTGGTGCGTGATCTGCAGTCGGCGGACGACGGCTCCGGCAGCAGTTTCAGCCAACGCCATTTGTTCGAACTTGCGCTCGATCGGCTTGCTGGAGAAATCGCTGTAATCAATCAGACCACGAAGTCGGACGCGATCGATCTTCTCAACCGGACGTTGGCCGATGCCAGGACGGATAGAGCAGCCGAACCCACACAATCGAGTGTTTCCGTGTGACCCGAAATTGTGCTGGCAAAGACGCTGCGCGGCGCCTATGTCTGGGGCACGGCGCTTTTCAGCGTGGGCCGATCAGTACCTTGTGTCTATGCGACCTCGTCGCCCTTCGGTGCTCCCAACATGAAAAGCATTCCGGTCCGCACAGTGCGGATCGCCGGATGCAGGAGGAATGATGCGATGTCGGAAGGGACGGTTAAATGGTTCAATGCCCAGAAGGGATACGGCTTCATCCAGCCGAGTGATGGGTCGCAGGATGTCTTTGTGCACATCACGGCAGTCGAGCGCGCTGGCCTCGGCGGTCTCAATGAGGGGCAGAAGGTCAGCTTCGACCTGGAGCGCGGCCAACGGGGCAAGATGTCGGCGACGAACCTGAAGGCGGTGTGACACCTGATCTGTCGCGCGGCGGCCGGTAGCGTGCCTGGCTTCGGCTGAATGTGGTTGCTGTAGCCGATCCACGGAAACCTTTGCCGGCCGCCAGCATTCTGGCGGTATGAGCAGGGGTTTGTCATGCGCGATTCAATCACCGAGATCTACCGAAGCTCCAACGGCGACCGTTGGCAACTGGTCCGCACCACAACTCCGACGAGCATGCTGGTGCGGCACATCGCTAATCCGTCCTCTGGGGGACAGACGACGGATGTCGCTGTGCCAGATTTTTTGAGCATAAACGGGCCCGGCCCGGAATACGCGGCCCTGCGGCGGCTGTTGGAAGACGAGGCAGATCCGCCGGGTACGTAGCTCTGCCAGGCGCCCAGAATTGTCGCAAGAAACCGGATTACGCCGCCGAAGGAGGTCTCAGCGTGTCGCTGTACGAATGCGTTCTTATAGCCCGCAACGACGTTACGCAGCACCAGGTCGAGGGCATCGTTGACAGTATCGCGAGCCAGCTCGAGACCGACGGCGGTGCCATGGTGAAGCGCGAATACTGGGGTTTGCGCAGCCTCGCCTATCGCATCAAGAAAAACCGCAAGGGCCACTACGTGCTGATGGGGCTCGATGCAAAGCCCGCCTTCGTGACCGAGATGGAGCGGCAACTTCGGTTGAACGAAGATGTCCTGCGCTTCCTGACCCTCAGCGTGGCCGGTATCGAAGCAGAGCCGTCGGCGATCCTATCGCGCAGAGGCGACGAACACGACCGCAACTTTCGCGGACCAAAGCCCGCCGCCCGATTCGGCAATGGCCCCCGTCGCAGCTTCGGTGATCGCGAGGAATTTCGTGCCCGCGACCGCGACGCAGCGAGCGAAAACGCGGACGCAGGTTCGCTACCAAGCACCGATGCGCCTGGGAATGCATGAGCAGCGGTAGCTTGCCGAACCTTACGCCGGCCCGCCTGGTGGGCCGAGAGCCGGCGCGGCCGCGCTTACACTGTGGACAGCGCGCCGAGAATCACCGTCGCCTGCGCTGACAGCACGCCGCCATTGCCGTGTACCAGCGCGGCCTCGGCGCCGGCTACCTGTCGCGGGCCGCATTCGATGCGCAACTGACGCACCGCCTCGATCAGCAAGAACAAGCCGTACATGCCGGGATGGCAATAGGAGAGGCCGCCGCCGTTGGTGTTCACCGCGACATCACCGGTGGGGCCGATGCGGCCGTTCTCCACGAAGCGCCCGCCCTCGCCTTTTGGACAGAAGCCGAGATCTTCCAGGAACAGGATCGTGTTGATGGTGAAGGCGTCGTATAGCGCGAGCACGTCGATATCGGCGGGCGTCATGCCTGCCATCGCATAGGCCGCGGCGCCGGACTGGATCGCGCCGGTGTGCGTCAGGTCCGGCATGGAGCTGATGGTCGCGTGCGTGATGCATTGCCCCCAGCCGAGCACAGGCACCGGCAGCTTCGCCATTCCGCGCGCGCGATCGATGCGGGTCATCACGATGGCGCCGCCGCCGTCGGTGACGAGGCAGCAGTCGCGCACGGTGAGCGGGTCGCTGATCCGGCGCGCGTTGAGCACATCCGCGATGGTCAGCGGCTTCTTCTCCCACGCGGCGGGATTCAGCAGCGCCCATTCGCGGGCTGCCACCGCGACTTCCGCCAATTGCTCGCGCGTGGTGCCGAATTCAAACATGTGGCGCGAGGCAGCCAGCGCGTAGGCGCTGGCCGGCAGGAACGGGCGGAACGGGGTTTCATAGGGATTGTATTCGCGCACGCTGGCGGCGCGGCGGCCGACGGTGCGCTGGGTGCTGCCATAGGCGACCACGGCGACATTGCACAACCCGGCTTCCAACGCCGCGTGCGCATGCGCCACGTGGATTTCGAAGGACGAGCCGCCAACGATGGTGGAATCGGTATAGGCGTCGGGCAGGCCGAGATACTCCACGAGGGACATCGCGGAGGTACGCGCCTGGGTGGTGGCGCAGAAGACGCCGTCCACGTCCTGTAACGTGAGGCCGGCGTCTTCCAGGGCGCGGTGGATGCCCTGCGCCATCAGATCGATCGGGCTCATCAACGCGGCGACCGCGCCGAGATCGGATTCCGCTGCGCCAACGATCGCGACGCTGCCTCGACGCGGCATGTCAGGCGGCCTCCGCCGGGGTGAAGACGGGGTACGGGGGTTCGTCGTCCTCCTTCGGATGGGGGCGGAATTTCACCCGCATGCCGATCTTTACATCGGTCGGTGCGATGTCTTCCACGCGGCTCATCAGGCGAAAACCTTCGTCGATGTCGATCAACGCGACATTGTATGGCGTGCCTTGCTGAGGATGCACAACGGTGGTGGCATAGACGGTGCCCAGGCCTTGGCTGATGCGCCATTCCAGGTCGGCCACGCCGGTCTTCGGTGCGATGACGCGAGGATGGAAGACCGCGGCGTTGGCGGACGGGCTGAACTGGTAGGCCAGTTCGCCTTTTTCGAGGTGTTCGATATAGGTCGTGAGCGGCGAGGTTGCTGCGTTTGGCATGATCAGACGATGCCGCACTGGGGGCATACGATGCCGGCCAAATTGTTGATGGGCATGCGCTGATGTCCTCCCGTCCCGCCCTGTGCCGGGGGCGAACCTAGGGCATATTTGCTGGAACAGGAAATGGCTCTCGCGGCAGCATGTCATTGCGAGGAACGCAGCGATGAAGCAATCTCGTTCGAGAAGGCCTCCGGACCGTCCGTGTGCCCACACGATCGGGGTTGCTTCGTCGCTACGCTCCTCGCAATGACATGGGACCGCGAGGCGCCGCTGACAGGTGGCTGCCCTTCACCGCTCCATATTCACCGCTGAACCGGCGGATAGTATTGCGGCGCCTCCCGCCGGTCCGCGAGGCTGTAATCGCGGATCACACGCACCCGTCGATGGCGCAGCGGACCAAGCCCTTCGAGCGACGCCGGCGGTTGCCATGCGTGCGCGGCTTCGGCATCACGCCAGGATACCAGCAGCAGGATCTTTCCTGACCTGGTAATGCCGGAGAACGCCTCGGTTGCCACAACGCCGCCATGGCCAATCGCCGGCACGCCCAGGCGCTGCCCGAGCGTGTTCGCGTCCTGCAATTGCCCCTGCCCTGCCTCCTCCGACTCCGCTTCCGATGTCGTCACTACCTTCGCAGCCCCCACTTCCGTCGCATCGAACCGATACTCCGGCAGCCGAGCGCCGGACGTGGCGCCGCTGTCGGCAACGATTTCGCCCACGCGCAGGTGATAGTCCTGGAACACGGCGAAGCGGCCTTTCTCTTGCACCGCGTGGTGGCCGGCATGCGTGCGCCAGCGGATCAGCGCCTTCTCGTCCTGCCAGGTCGAGAGCGACAGCAGGCGCCCCTCAGTGCTCAAACTGCGGAAGCGTTCGTTGTCGATGAACCCCGGCACCTGGACCAGTTCCGGCCGCAATTCGGCGGCGAGATGCAGGTAATCCTGCCAGCGATCAGGCTTCGGCTGCACTTCGAAGATCACGGCAAACATCGTGGCCCCCTCAATGGTCATCGGCGGACGGCAGGCCGCCGGCTGCCAGGAACGTTCCGGTCTCGCGATACAGGGCGCAGCGGCCGGTTTCCAGGTGCATCAGGTGCGTCGCGCGACCGATTTTAACATCGCGCCGCATGGGAGATAACCGCAGCGCGCGCATCAGCCAGGCGGCGTCGGCGTCCGTGCACAAGCTGTCCCACTCGCCGCGTATGATCGCGACCGGCGCTCGCACCCGTCCTGGATCGTAGGCGAGATCGCCGTGCAACGCGCGGCCGATGTCGTACCATGGCCCGCCCGGGGTGCGCACACCGGCTGGTTCCGTGCGCCTGCTTTGCGGATCGCTGTCGAGATAATGCTCGGCCCATGCTTCGAAATGCCGGCGCGACAGAACCGGCGGTTCGCCTGGTGGAACCTCGGCGATAAACCGCTCCCATTGCTCGCGCAGCGTGACCGATCGCCAGGTTGGACAGGCCGGCGGATCGCCGGTGGGTTCGCGCCGCGCGATCGGGCCGAAGAATACCAGCCGATCGACCAACTCGGGACAGCGAGCGGCGAAGCGGCCAGTTGCAATTGTGCCCCAGGAGTGAGCGATGATCGAAATGCGGGTGACGCCATGCCGCTGACAGATTGTGCGCACCGCCGCTTCGATCTGCCGGCTGGCATCTTCGGCCCGGCACAGCGGGGCGCCAGCTTCGGCGGGATGGTCCATCTGGGAATAGCGGTCAGAGCCACCATAGCCGAGGAAATCCAGGCCCCAGACATGGAATCCCGCGGCGCAAAGTTCATCACGCCAGGAACGGCCGTCGAAACGGTGGGCGATGGAGAGGGCGGACGGAAAAGTTGCGCCATGCACATACAGTGCGACGCCGCGCACAGCCGTGCCGGATGGCGGTGGCAGATGGCGCAAGAACAGGGAAAGGCCGGAGTGGTGACTGGCGATGCGCAAGTATTGCTCTGTCGGATCGAGCAATGACGTTTCAAGTACCGCGGTGTCGGTTTGCATGGGCGCAGCTCCATAGCGGACGTTGTTGAATGCTCCGATATGGCGGTGGGCGGGCACGTGCCGCCAGCTTCGTCGCTTCGGCGCGTGCCGAAGCATCAGGGTGTTGTTGCGACGAGCAGCGCGACGAAACCGGAGTGCCATTGCGAGGAGCGGAGCGACGGTGCGAGCGCAGGCTGCGCGCGTGCTGTCGCTGGTCATCGGCACAACCCGGACGCTGTGACTGAGGTCCCCGCTGCGGCTGCCGGATCGTGCACGACCGCGGGATTGCGCACGGCCGCCTGATCGCGGACAGCCGCCTAGTGAGCCGCCGACCGAAGGGCCGCTCCATCAGGGGCGGCCCTTGCCGTCTGCAGCGTGTGCACCGGCGACGCGCGCCGCGATCTTCCGAATGCCCGGAACACCCCAGGTCGCACGCGGCCTTCCTACTCTCCCACTTGCGCCTGCGACCCTGTCAGTGGCCTGAGAGCGTGCCAGAAGTCACATTGATGGTCCTGGGCAAATAGAAAAGTCGGCCGGGGCCTGGGTTCGTCCAGCGACTGCATGGGATATCTTCTGAGCTGATCGAAGTTGCGCCAATACGGCACATTCTTCACGCTGTTTGGGTCGCCGTTTGTCGCGAAGGCCGTCCAGTAGCGCTTCATGCGGGTTGCCAGGACGAGTTGTGCCGGCGTCAGGGCAGGCGTGCCGGGAATCGTCAGTGCACTCATGTTGAAGAGGTACTGCAGTTCGCTGAAATGTGCCGCCCCATAGGGGAAACTGACCGGTGGGGCAACGATCGAAGGAGCATCTTCGTCACTGAACTGGTACGCCCACACCGGCACAAGCGCGGACATCAACTTGTCCATCTCAAATGCCGGACAGCTTATGGTCCCATCGGTAATCACCTGTGCGGCAGCCAGGTCGGGACTTGGGTAGGCGCTCAGCGGATATTGCTGGATGATATCCGGAACGTCGCTGGTCGGATATCCGGTGCCAGGAAGAAATGAACCGAATGACGTGATCGCCGCCTGATAGCCGCTTGCCGCCAGCGGTGCCCCCGCCAGATCGAAGGAAAATGCGATCACCAGGCGGAACTCGTCGTGATTGGTGCCATTCATGATCGGCACATGATTGAAGCGGCCCTGGGCGTGTGAATCCGCCGGAGGTTCGGTCAGTAACGTCCCGTCGACGATCGCGCCGGTTTCTGTCGCCTGATTGGTCAGCAGCTGCGACACCGGCACGGCACGCAGACATGCCGCAATCTGCTGTTGAGTCCCCTGGCTGCAGCCAACCTTGCTTGCCAGGGTAACGCCATCGGCTTCGGATTGTTCGAGCGTGATATAGTCGGGAGCCCCGCTTTCAATGATCGCTTTCTGGAACAACCCTGACGCGAGTTGCGACACGAGATGTGCGTAGATCGAGATTCCGCCTGCAGATTCACCAAAGATTGTGATGTTGTGGGGATCGCCGCCGAACCCCGGGATGTTGTGCGCAAGCCACTTGAGTGCCAATTGCTGATCCATCAGAGCATAGTTGGCAACCAGGTGATTCTCGGCATCCAGTGCGGGGTGGGCGAAGAGGCCAAGCGCACCGAGCCGATAGTTGATCGTCACGACGATGACATTGCCTTCCTGGACAAGCCCGGTCGGATCATACGCTGCCCCATCGCCTGCCGTGAAACCACCGCCATGGATCCAAACCATCACCGGAAGCTTTCGTTCCCAGAGCTGCGATCCACCCGTGGCCGCCGGCACGTAGAGTGTCCTGGCGGAAGCCGTCGATATTGCGCGTAGTTCCGCCGCGATACGGCAAGCATGATGAATATCAATTATGAGTGATGCGCCGGACGAGGCGAACCGATGAAGCCTGGTGCGGATGACACCCTTGCAGAAAGCGCATGATGGTGGGCATCCGGCCGGAAAATCCCGCAAACCTGTTCCGCGCGCGCCGCGGGAGAGGCTACTGCGGCACTACGGCAATCGCGTTCATCTCGATCAGATAGTCCGGATGTGTGAAGCCGCTTACCTCCACCATCGTCGAAGCAGGCGGCGGATCAGGGAAGTAGTCACGCCGCACTTTGTGAATTTTGTCGAAATCACGCATGCTGCGGACAAAGACATCGACGCGGCAGATATCCGCCATGGTGCCGCCGGCGGCTTCCACCGCCGCCTTCACGTTCTCGCACATCTGCCGGGTCTGCGCCTCGATATCGCCGACGCCGGCGATGCTGCCGTCGGCGCGCTTGCTGGTCATGCCGGAGATGAACACCAGCCGCCCGCTCGCCTCCACTGCGATGGCCTGCGAGAAATGCCCGCTCGGCCTGCCAATGCGGCCGGATGTGATCTGCTGGCGTGGCATGCGGCGTTCCTCCGTTTCCTTGTTGCCGTGCGGTTTCGCGCATTGTGCGCGGGCCGTGTTGCAGTGCAAGCTGATGGCGTGACCCGTATCGCCGTTGTACTCCTCGCGTTTGTTCTGTTGGTCTGTCCAGCCATGGCCGCGCCGCATATAACCGATCCGTGGCCCGATCCGGCCAGCGTGGCCGGCATCACACCGCAGTCGGTAACGTTCCCAAGCGAAAGCCCGTTCACGCCGGCCGACATCGCTCGCGATCCACCGCCAGCCAGCGTGCCGGCGCAGCTTTATCTGCCGCCGCATGCCGCCCCCAACCACAGCACCCCCGCGGTCATCCTGCTGCATGGCGCCGCCGGGTTGGTGCATCAGCGCGGCAGCGTCTATGGCCCGCAGCTTGCCGCGATGGGTGTCGCAGTGCTGGTGGTGGATACATTCGGCGCACGCCGCGATCTCGCCGAGAGCTTCATCGGACGCGTGATCAACATCACAGAGACGATGTTCGTGGCAGATGCCTACGCGGGGTTGCGCTATCTCGCATCGCGGCCGGAGATCGACGCCCATCACGTGGCGCTGGCGGGATTCTCCTGGGGCGGCATGGCGACCACCTACGCACTGTATGCGCAGCTTGCCGATGCGCTGGCACCGCCCGGGTTGCGCTTCGTCGGACATGTCGCGTTCTACGCGCCATGCATCGCGCGATTCGCTGACAGCCGCACGACCGGCGCGCCGCTGTTGATGCTCTACGGCGCCGACGACGAACTGATCCGCCCCGACCGCTGCGCGCAGATCGCGGATGATTTGCGGTCCGGCGGCAGCAGCGTGGCGGTGATTGCCTATCCGGGCGCCGTGCACCAATGGGATGGCGGCATGGAACGGCGGATGATCGGGCGCAATATCTCCGCCTGCCGTTTCAACGTAGCCCGCGACGGGTCGGTGTGGGACTCGCGCACCTGGCTGCCAATGACAGGGCCGTACACGCGGGGGGCGATCCTGGCGCTGTGCGCCTCCAGTCAGCCCTACCCGATCGGCCGTGACGATGCGGTGCGCGCGCTGTCGAATCGCGATTTCGGGCGGTTCCTGCAACGTGTATTGCAGTAACACGTGTCAGCGCGGTTCCACCAGCGCCTGCAATGGCTCGGTCTGGTGCAGGATGATATAGCCGCCTTCGAACGTGAGAACGCCGCTGTCGCGCCATTCGGCGAGTTGCTTGTTGACGCTCTCGCGGGATGCGGCAACCAGATTGGAGATATCGCGCTGCGACAGCTTCAATTCGATTCGCGTGCCGTCCGGGGTGGATTTCCCGTAATCGGTTGCGAGTTTCAGAATCAGCCGCGCCAGCCGCGCTTCCAGGTCGAACAACGCAATCTGCTCTAACGCGAGGCTGGTGCTGCGCAGGCGCTCGCAGAGGACCGCAAGCATCCGGACGGTCAGGTTCTGGTTGCTGGCCAGGAACGGCATGAAATGGCGGCGTTCGATGACCAGCAGGGCGGTGTCCTCGGTCGCAGTGGCATCGGCGCTGCGCGGCTGGCCGTCGAGCAAGGCGATCTCGCCGAACACCTGACCGGGGTTGATGACGTTGAGCGTGATCTCCTTACCCTCGGCGTTGACCGCACTGATCCGCACGCGGCCGCTGAGCACGGCCATCATGGACGAACCGGTATCGCCCTTCTGCATCACGACCTGGCCGCGACGGACGCGGCGTTCGGTGGCGAATTCGAGGATCGCATCCAACTCTTCCGGCTGCATGGCCTGGAAGAGCGGGCTGGCGCGCAAGGCAGCGCGTCGCATGTCGCGTTGCGGCTGAGCCACCGGCGGCGATCCCCTTTCATTGCCCCAGTTGCAAGTATGTACCGTTCATGGGTGATGGCATAGCGGAAGATGGGCGTTAGGCGAACCACCCGTGGCGGGTCCTCAATCCCCCATGAACTTTTGATACATCTCCACCATATCTTCCACCGCAGCCGCATAGATGCGCTCCCCATGTTCGGGCGAAGACAGCGACGGGTCGGAGCCGATGCGGCCGTCCGGAAAGCGGCGGCGGTAGTCGGCACTGTCGTAGAATGCAGGGCTGCGCGGTGCGACCTTCGGCGACATCTGGGCGTGCTTGATGTGCTGCGGCTGGTAGAATTGCGCCAGCGAGACTTCGGATGCCGTGGCATGACTGCCCTCCGCATCGCCGTACAGTTCCTTGCTCAGTTTGCGCGCGCGGGGACCATCCGCCCACATCACCATCTTGCAGCGCACCGGCCAGGAGTCGGTCTGCGCGCGCAGCGACACGTCGGCATAGATCTCGGAAAACGCCGTGCTAACCGGGGCGATGTTGCCGCCATGGCCGTTGATGAACAGAAAACGCTCGAGGCCGTGGCGGATCAGGGAGGTGACGACATCGTTCACGACCGCGATGAGGGTCGTCGGGCGCAAAGTGATCGTGCCGGTGAAGGCGAGATGATGCTGCGACATGCCTATGGTCAGTGTCGGCGCGACCAGACAGCCCAGGCGATCGCCGACACCTTTGGCGACGAACTCGGCGTCAAGATGGTCGGTGCCGATCAGGCCGTTGGGGCCGTGTTGTTCGGTCGAGCCGATGGGAATGATGATGCCGCGGGAGCCGCGCAGGTATTCTTCGACTTCGTGCCAGGTGGCGAGCGCGAGCTGCATTGGGGGGCTCCTTGGGGTCCGTTGTGATTGATGGACCCTGCGGCGCCCCGGCGCCATGTGCAAGCGGCCGCCGGTGGTTTGTCATTGCGAGAAGCGAAGCGACGACGCGATCCCGGCCCGACAGCGAGCTGTGATCCATGATCGAGATTGCTTCGTCGCTTCGCTCCTCGCAATGACATGGTCGGTCCTTACAGCAGGTCTGGATCAAACGCCGTGACGGACGTGCCGTTGACAACAGCCGAGAGAAGACCAGCGGCCTGCGGCAGCACGTGCGCGATGTAGAACAGGGCCGATTGCAGCTTGGCTTTCAGGAAGGACACGTCCCCTTCCCCACGGCGCAACCGGACGGATGCCGCCATCGCCGCTTTGGCCATCAGCCAGCCACCGGCGACCGTAGAGAACAGTGTGAGGTAGGGTGTTGCGCCCGCCAACGCTTGCGCCGGATCGCGTGGGAATGTCCCCAGGAGATGCGCGGTCGCTGCTTCCACCGCATCGATGCCGTGCGACAAGGCCGGGCGAAAGGCCGCAAGATCTTCGCCTGGCATGTCGAGCGCGCGCATCTCGGCAATCAGCGCGTGGGCCGCGGCGCCATTGTCTCGCATCAGCTTTCGCCCCAGCAGATCCAGCGCCTGGATGCCGTTGGTGCCTTCGTAGATTGGTAGGATGCGCGCATCGCGATAATGCTGTGCGGCGCCGGTTTCCTCGATGAAGCCCATGCCGCCATGCACCTGCACAGCGAGCGAGGCGTTCTCGACGCCGAGGTCGGTGGACCACGCCTTCACCATCGGCACGAGCAGCTCTGCCCGGGCAAGGGCTTGAGCGCGCGCCGCCGGATCGGGCGATCGCCTGGCGATGTCGAGCGATGCCGCGGCAAAATAGCCGAGCGCGCGCGCGGCCTCGGTGCGGCTGCGCATCAGCAGCAGCATGCGGCGCACGTCAGGATGCCAAACGATCGGTGCCGGACCGTCATGCCCGATGGGCACGCCTTGCATCCGAGAGCGCGCATAATCGCGGGCCTGCTGATAGGCGCGTTCCGAGATTGCGATGCCCTGCACGCCGACATTCAGGCGCGCGTTGTTCATCATCGTGAACATGCACGCCATCCCGCGATGTTCCTCGCCCACCAGGAAGCCGATCGCGCCTTCGCTGTCGCCGAAAGAGAGCACCGCGGTGGGGCTGGCATGGATGCCCAGCTTGTGCTCCAGCCCGACGCAGCGCACGTCGTTGCGCTGGCCGGGGGCGCCGCTTGCGTCGGGCAGGAACTTTGGCACCAGGAACAGGGAAATGCCGCGCGTGCCGGGGGGCGATCCGGGGGTCCGCGCCAGTACCAGGTGGATGATGTTCTCGGCGAGGTCATGCTCGCCGTAGGTGATGAAAATCTTCTGGCCGGTGATGCGGTAGTGGTCGCCCTGTTTCACCGCGCGCGTCTTCAGCGCGCCGACATCGGAACCGGCCTGCGGTTCGGTCAGGTTCATCGTGCCGGTCCATTCACCAGATACCAGGCGCGGCAAATAGAGGGCCTTCTGTTCTTTGCTGCCATGATGTTCCAGTGCATCCGCTGCGCCCGAGGTCAGCAGCGGGCACAGTGCGAAGCTTAGATTCGCGGCATTCCACATCTCCGATACCGCGGCCGAGACTGCGAGTGGCAGGCCCTGCCCGCCGATCTCCTCGGGGAATGGCAGGCTGCCCCAGCCGCCGACGATGAACGCACGGTAGGCATCGCGAAACCCTGCTGGCGTGCGCACGACGCCATTGTCCAACCTCGCGCCCTCGCGGTCGCCGCTGGTGTTGAGCGGCGCGATCACGTCGCGCGCGAGTTCGGCGGCCTGGTCGAGCACGGCGCCGACCGTGTCGGGCGTGGCGCTTTCATACCCGGGAAGGGAGGCGAGCGATGCAAGACCAGCGATGTCTTCCAGCACGAAGCGCATTTCGCTGACCGGGGGCGCATAGGAGATCATGATGAGTTCCTCGTGGGCGTTGGGTCGGCACGGCGTCGGCATTCAGTCATGTTGGACGGCGCACGGACGGAAGGGTTTCCGCCATGATTGGCCAGGCGACTCACTCGCATGACAGCCGGGATTTGGCCTGGCCGCCTGTCGATCGTTGTTTCGTTTTATGAAGGCGCTCGCGACTTTGCCTTCGGTCCTGGCGGCGGGTCGGCGGCTTCCAGCTTCGCGATCCGCTGCAGCGCGTCCTGCTCCAGCGCATGAAGCTCTTCCACAGTATCCTCGAGATCGCGCTTCATGGCTGCGAGTTGGCTGAGCCGGCAGCGGATTTTCGTTAGACCATCGCGGTATTGCGCGGCATTTGGCTGGCCGGTCCGATACAGCGACAGGTACTCGCGGATGTCTTCCAGCGAAAAGCCGAGGCGTTGGAATTTGCGCACCAGCAGCAGGCGGGCACGGTCGCGATGGTCGTAGACGCGGGTGTTGCCGACCCTTCTTGGGGTGAGCAAACCCTTCTCCTCGTAGAAGCGCAGTGCCTGGGGGGTGAGGTCGAACTCCCCCGCCAGTTCGGAAACGCTCCAGAGATCGTTCCGAGTCATGGGATCCTCCGGGCTGGGAGGATAAGAGCGCTTGAGGGAGGTAAAGTCAACTGTATGTTTGTAGAGTTTCCATACGGAATGTTCTCTTTATGTGCCCAGAGAAATGTCGAGCACGCTTTGCCCCGGCTTTTTATTGCTATACCGTAATATACCTGTTCCGTGGGTGGCACCCTCACCCTTGGTGCTTCGCACCTCGACCTCTCCCGCTAATGCGGGAGAGGTTTTTTTAGTAGCCGAGCGCCAGGCCGTCCTTGCGTGGTTCCGAGCCGGCCACGAGGCAGCCGCGGCCGCGGTCGATCCAGATCGCCTGACCGCCACCATGCGGACGCTCCACCAGTTCTGGGTCGTGGCCCATCTGGGTGAGACGGGCGACGGCGTCCGACGGGATACCGCGCTCGATCTGTAGCTTGCCCAACCGAGGTAGCAGACGCGGCAGGTCGATCGCTTCCTGGATGTCCAGTCCGTACTCCAGCATGTTGGCCAGGAACCAGGAGTGGCCCATCGGCTGGTAATGGCCGCCCATCACGCCGAACGGCATCACGGCCTTGCCATCCTTCATCAGCATGCCGGGGATGATCGTGTGCATCGGCCGCTTGCGCGGGGCGATGCAGTTGGGATGCCCGCGTTCCACGCGGAAGCCGAAGCCGCGGTTTTGCAGCATCACGCCCGATTGCTCGGCCAGGATCGCCGAGCCGAAACCCTCGAACAAGGAGTTGATGAAGCTGCAGGCGTTGCCGTCGCGATCGACGACGCAGAGGTAAACCGTGTCGCGATGCGGCGGCATCAGCGTCTCGCCGGCCAGCGGCATGGCCGGCATTGCCACATCATCGCGTATCAGCTTGCGCAAGCCGGCGAGATAGCCGGTGCTCAGCAGTTTCGCGACAGGCACATCGACCTGCGACGGATCAGCGACGAATGCGTCGCGATCACGATAGGCCAGCCGGGCCGCCTCGATATGGCGGTGCATACGCACGACACCCAGTGGCCCGTCAGCAGCGGTCTGCATCCCGTTGAGAATCCCCAGGATGATCAGCG
>Ga0335074_10001390_pt1 | contig 32820 bp, 30 predicted proteins | sample Lox_Sample_23_FD_206715 | JGI IMG/M metagenome (GOLD analysis project Ga0335074, IMG submission 206715) | Soil microbial communities from Loxahatchee National Wildlife Refuge, Florida, United States - Lox_Sample_2.3 | ecosystem: Environmental > Terrestrial > Soil > Wetlands | place: USA... | reverse complement strand
CGGGTTGTCCAGATACCCGGACATGACGGTGGGGCCGCGCAGAACGACCTCGCCTTCGCCGCCGGCAGGCAGCAGGTTACCGGAGGGGTCCATGATGGCCAATTCGACGCCAAAGCTCTTTCCCACTGAACCGGGTTTGCGGAGCGCCGGAGTACTGCGGAGCGCGCTAGCCGCCTCGGTCATGCCATAGCCATTCAGGACCGGCACGCCCAGCAGGCTTTCCAGTTCGGACACCACTTCCGGATCGAGCGTGGCCGAGGAGGAACGGATAAAGCGGAGAGGGGAGCGCCGGAAAACTTCGGGAGCCTCGCGGGCCAGAGCCAAGACCATGCGATTCATGGCAGGGCTGACAGAAAACCAGGTGGGACCGAAGTCCTGGATCCAGGCGAGGAACTTGCCGGGATCAAAGCCGGGCGTGGAATAGACGGCGCCGCCGGCCTTCAACTGGGTAAGCACCTCGGTAATTCCGTGGCTATGGATGAGGAGCATGCAGCTCAGGTAGCGGTCGGCGGCAGTCAATTGGAAGGCTTCGGTGGTGTAGCCGGCGCCGGCGACGAGAGCGCTTCGGCTGCGGGGGACGAGCTTGGGAAGGCTGGTGGTGGCGGACGTCATCAGGATCAAGGCGGTGTCGGATTGGCGGCCCTCGCGGAGGCTGGCGGGGTTCTCGCCGCCGCTTACGGTGAAGGCGCCGGCGGGGGCGCCGGGTGCATATCGAATGCGTACGATGCGCATTCCCAATTCGCGGGCCACGTCGGCGACATGCGAATTCGCGCCGTCCTGTCCGGCATTTTCCTGGACCAGGAGCGTGGAGGCGTTGATGCGTTCGAGCTTGGACCGGCACTCGTCGCGGGTAAGGTCGAGCTCGATGGGAGCGCAGGCGGCTTGGAAGGTTATGGCCAAAACGGCGGTGACGAATTCCGGTCCGTTTCGAACGGCGAGGGCGACCACGCTACCGGGGCCAACTCCGGCGCCGGCCAAGGCTGCGCTGACGGCTGTCAAGTGATCCCAAAGGGCTCGATAATTGAGGGAATTACTGCCCGGGGCGCAGAGCGCTGGGGCTAGCGGGGTCTCCTCGGCCCATCGTTGGAGACCAAGATAGTCCGGGCTTAGCGCTGCCGCGGCGTGCACGCTCATCCAGTCCTCCGTAAACTGGTTTTCCCCTAACCCGCCGAGGAATTAAGTTTGAATACCGATTAGAATAGATTGTACTCCTGAATCGATCATGATGCGATACCCGGTGGAGTGGGATTTTTGGCCGGCGAAAACCGGGAAGGATTGGCGGCCCCGGGCCGTCCAATCGAAGAGCATGCTGCTCGAAGCGACCGGCGAGCGAGTGATCGAAGATCTTGTGGAAGCCTGCCAGCGCGGCGACCAAGACGCGTTCCGCGAACTGTTCGAGGCTTACAAGGACCGCGTGTACTCGATCGCGCTGCGCTACTCCGGCAATCCGGCGGCGGCCATGGACATCGCGCAGGATACGTTCCTGAAGCTGCTGTCGCGCATCGGGGACTACCGGTCGGAAGCGAGCTTCGATTCGTGGCTATACCGGCTGGTGGTGAACAGCTGCATCGACGATCAGCGGCGGGGGAGGCGGACAGCGCCGTTCCTGGACAGCCTGCTGGATGCGGTTCGCGCGCCGGCCGAAAGCGTTTTACACAAGCTGATGCGGGCTGAAACCGAGCAGCGGGTGCAGGACGTGGTGGCGCGGCTGGAGCCGGAGCATCGCATGGTGATCGTGCTGCGGTACACCGAAGGGCTGGCGTATGACGAGATCGCGCGGATTATGGGCTGTTCGCCGGGCACCGTGGCGTCGCGGCTGAATCGGGCGCATAAGATTCTGGAGCGGCGGCTGGGGCATCTGAAAAAGCATGCAGGGAACGGCGACGGAGGGCGCAATGCATAAGCCGGAACCATCGAAGTGGCTGGAGGCTGAGCTGGGGTGGGGCCTGCGCCAGACGAGCGCGCCCGCTGAACTTTGGGATCGAGTGCGAATGGGAGGGATCGCAGAGCCGGCGCGCGAACGGTGGTTTGAATCGCGCGTGAATTATGCCATGGCTGCCGCCGCGGTGCTGCTGGCGGTGGCTGTAGGGCTGGCGCTGCGCCAGATTGCCGGGGTGCGGGCGGCGCATGACGATTCGCAATTTGCGGGCTATCACTGCCAGAATCCGGCCGAGCTGCGGGCGTGGGTGAAGGCGAACACGGGGCTGGACATCCCATTGCGTGAAGCAGCGTTGCGCGAGCGATCCGGTGAATCGGTGCAGTTGATCGGGGCACGGACGGTGGGGCGCGGCGTGGAGGTCGCATATCGGGCAGGGAATGGCGACGGCGTGCTCGCGGTATCGAGAGCCGATGCGCGCACGGCGGACATCCCGCACGGGCACATGAGCGGTGCGACCGCATCCTGGGTGATGGCGGGCGAGCGGTACACACTCGAATGCAACGACGCGGCGAGCCTGCAGCTGGCGTGCAAGCTTTGCCATTTGGATTAGAAAAGAGCCCCTAGTTCGCCGATCGGAGCGCCTGGACGACGCGGATGCGCGTGCTGCGGACTTCAATGCTCTCGGCTGCGGCGTAATCCTTGAGATCACGCAGGACGGCCTCGTAGGATTCGAGAACCGGCACCAGTCGCGGGTTGTCAGGGCCCCAGGCGTGTTCCAGAATGCCGATGGCGCGCGGATAGAGCGCCGCCGATTCCTCAAAGCGCTCTTCGAGCCGATAGACGCTGGCGCGGTCCGCGATTATCTTGCCGATTTCGGGATGGTCGGGCCGCAGCGATTTTTCAAGGATCGGCTGGGCCTCGCGGTAAAGGGCCTCGGCTGCACGATAGTGCTTGAGTCCGGCCTGGGCCACGGCTTGGTTGCAAAGGTCGAAGCCGATGCGGGTGTTATCGGGCGCAAAGTTGCGGCGGTCAATCTCCTCGGCGCGGCGGAGAAATCGGACGGCAGCGGAAAATTTGCGGCGGGTGTTCATCAGTTTTCCTAAATTGCCCAAGGCGAGGGCGACATCGGGATGCGATTCGCCCAGCCGGCTGCGCGCGATTTCGAGAGCCTGACGATCGAGCTGCTCGGCGTCCTGGTACTGGCCCTGCTCGGCGAGCACTTGCGCCAGGTTGGCGAGCGCGGCCACCTCGCGATGCGGATCGGAGATGCGGCGGTAGACAGCGAGCGCGCGCCGGTACAACTGCTCGGTGTCGGCCAGGCGGCCCAGCTTCCGGTAGGCGACGGCGAGATTGTTCATGGCGTCGGCGCTATCGGAGGAGTCCTCGGCCGGGTGGGCCTGGACAATGGCGAGCGCTCGCTGCAATATGTTTTCCGCCTGCACGTAGTCTCCCATTTCGAGGTAGGCACGCCCCAGGTCGTTCAGGATGGGGAGCAGGGAGAGAGCGGCGGGTCCGGAGAGCGACTCGCGCAAGTCGAGCGCGCGCAGGAAGAAGCGAGCGGCGTCGGGATATTTCTCTTCCGCGCTATAGACCGCGCCGAGATTGTGAAGCGCTTTGGCGAGATCGTCCGAGGGATGGGGCTGGGCGGACCACAGGGCGATGGCGCGAGTGAAGAACAGCTCGGCTTCTTTGTAATTTCCTGCGGCGTAGTAAGAGCTTCCCAGATTGTTGGTCAGGACCGCGCAATCCTGGGCAGATTGCGATGCTTGGCAGGCGCGGGCGCCGGGAGCGATGGAGGCCAGCGCTAACAAGGCGACATAGGCTCGGTGCATAAAGCATTTTGGACCGAGCTTGTTTGTTTATGGAAGTAATGGTGCAGTAAGTTAACCGGACCGCTTACGGTAAGAAACCGATGCGCTCCAGCATGCGCTGGAAACGCGGCTGGGAACGCAACGGATCGTAGAGCGCGTGCACCTTCATGCAGCTCACGGCCTGCTCGCGTTTTTCGCAGGCGTCTTCGAGATAATTCAGAGCGGCCGGATATTCACCCAGGCCGAGATGCACGATCGCGAGACAAGACGAGGGCACCCACTGGGCCTTGCGCATCTCGAGCAGTTGATCGACGAGCGCGCGCGCCTCCCAGGTGAAGCCGGCTTTGGCCAGCACTTGCCCGGTGGCGGCGAGGACATTGGGCACGTCGCCGGCGAGCGCCCGCGCCCGCTCCAAGCAAGCAATCGACTCGTCATAGCGGCCGAGCAGGCTGAGCACGCGTCCCATCCCGCTGTAGGCTTTCCAGAACACAGGATCGAGATCGGTGAGCTGGCGGAAGATCTTGAGGGCGGTTTCGAAATCGCGGCGCATCATGTGGACGAAGCCGCAACCTTCGAGCGTGATGGGCGATAACGGATCGAGATGCAGCGCCATCTGGGCTTCCTTGACCGCGTCGTCGAAGCGGCCCACCAGGCAAAGATAGTCGGTGGCGTACCAGTTGCGGGCGCGCGAGTGGCCGGGATTGAGGGAGATGGCGGCTCGATAGGACGCGCCGGCCGCGCTCCAGTCCCAGTCATAAGTGGAGAGGATAAATGCGCGCGAGATATGCGCGTCGGCAGATTGCGGATCGAGTTCCAACGCTTTATCGGATGCGGCGCGCGCCTTGGGCACTACGTCGCGCGGGTCGCCGACGCCGTAATCGGCCATGAGGCTGTAGGAGCAGGCCAGGCCCGCGTAGGCATCGGCAGAAGATGCATCGGCGGCGATGGCCTGCTCGTAGCAAAGGACGCTCTGACGCAGGCCCTCGCGAGTGCGCTTGTTGGCGTGGAAGCGGCCCTGCAGGCACAGGTTGTAGCACTTGAGATCGGTGGCCTTGCGCGCGACGCCGGGGCCGCGCCAGGCGAGCGTCAACTGCAGGGTGTCGACGATGGAGCGCGCCATCTCTTCCTGAATGCCGACCACGTTCTCGGCCTGGCGGTCGTAAGCTTCCGACCACAAATAATTGCCGGACTCAGTATCGATCAACTGGGCGGTGACGCGCACGCGCGCATCGGTGCGGCGAACGCTGCCGCGAAGCACGGTGGCCACCTTGAGATCGCGACGGATCCCGGCGAGATCCTGATCGCGGCCGCGCAACTGCGACATCGAAGTCCAGGCGACGACGCGGAGGCCGGGGATACGGGTGAGCAGGTAAATCAATTCCTCGGTAAGACCGTCGCTGAAGTAGTCGGCGCCGGCGTCGGGCGTGAGATTGGCGAAAGGGAGAACCGCGATGGACGGTTCCGCGGCCGCGGTGGCGGCCGGTGTGCGTCGAACGGGCGCAACGGGGCTCACGCCGCGGAGGCGGAACGCGGGCACGTAGGCGCCTTTCGGCAAGTCGATCAGCACGCAATCGGGCCGTCCGAGCGAGTTGTAGTAAGACTTGAGCTTCGTTCGCAAACGGCGAGCTTCGACGCGCACGATCGGATCGGTGCGCGGATCGTAATCGCCCTTGCGATCGAACACTTCCGATCCGACCAGCTGCTCCTTGAGCTGATCGCTTTTTTCGGTGAGGGTCAGTTCGACGCAAAAACGCAAGAAGCGGCGCAAACGCTCGGAGCGTGTGAACAGGGGACTGGCGAGGATTTTGTCCACCTGGGCGCGGACCTGGTCGGCGCTCGGGCATGCCGACACGGGCAGCGCGGATTCGGATAGCCGTTTGGTCACAATGCTCCTCGAAGGAAGCCCAGCAGAAGTTTCCACTAGTTTATCAAGGTTCAACACTAGTTGCTGATTAGAGGAGATGCGAGCAGAGCGCGAAGGGATGCACGAAGTTAGACTGCAATGAATCCTGACCGGGGCGAATCTCATCGAAAGAAACGTTGTCGAGAAAGGAAAACTGTTTCAGATGCCGAAATTGAAAGATAAAGTCGCCGTTGTCACCGGCGCGTCGAAGGGAATCGGAGCGGCGATTGCGCAGGAGCTGGCGAGCGAGGGTGCAAAGGTGATCGTGAACTACGCTTCGAGCGCGGCGGGCGCCGAGGCGGTGGTGGGCAAGATCAAAGCCGCGGGCGGCCAGGCCAAAGCAGTGAAAGCGGACGTGAGCAAGCCGCAGGAAGCCAAGCAACTGATGGACGCCGCGGTGAAGGAGTTCGGGCGCGTGGATATTCTGGTGAACAATGCGGGGGTCTATGACTTTCTTCCATTGGACAAGATCAGCGAAGAGCATTTCGATCGCATGTTCGATCTGAACGTGAAAGGATTAGTGTTCGCAACGCAGGCGGCGGCCGGGGCGATGGGCGAGGCAGGTGGCTCGGTGATCAACATCGGATCGATGGCATCGCAAACGCCGGTGCCGGGCGGCTCGGTTTATAGCGCGACCAAGGCGGCGCTGGATTCGATCACGCGCAGTTTGTCGGCCGAGCTGGGATCGCGGAAAATCCTGGTGAATGCGGTGCTGCCGGGGCCGGTGGAAACCGAAGGCACGCAATCGATGCCCAACTGGGAGCAATTTAAAGCGGGCATAGTGCCGAGGACGCCGCTGGGGCGGGTGGGGCAGCCGCACGAGATCGCGACCGTGGTTGCGTTTCTGGCTTCGCCGGATGCGGGCTGGGTGACCGGTCAGATCATTGCGGCGGCCGGCGGGTTGTATTGACGGGTTGTATTGACAGCTAGGCCCGGTGTGGGAGGAAGTCGAGGCGGAGAGGATAGTCGACGATCACCGCCTTGCCGTCGGTGAGGGCTTTGGCCGAATGCGGCACATTGCTCGGAACGATGGCGACGACGCCGGGCCGAGCGATTTGCGGCACGCCATCGATAGTCAGCTCGACTTGGCCTTCGATCACCTCCCAGACCTCTTCCTGCACATGATGGTGTTCGTGAATGGTGGACCCGCGATCGAAATCGTAATGCGCGAACGTCATGCTGGGCGAATGGAAAAGGCGGCCGCGCCAGCCGGGGAGGCGTTCCACGACTTCGAGACTGGTGGTGTCGACGATCGGCACAGCGCTCACCTCCTTTACTGGCGCGATTCGCTGCTGGGCGGGACGATGCCTTGAATGCGCATGTAGGTCACGAGATTTCCGTAGTGCTCCATGGTGTGGGAGACGTTGAAATCGAGCATGCTGAGGCGCGAGATCTTGGCGCCACCGAAAGCGGGAATCAGTTCGGCCGCCTTGGCGTCGGTCATCCCGGCCCAGATGGCATCGCAATAAGCGAAGGCCGTCTTCAAAGCCGCGACGATCTCGGCCTTGGTTTTGGCCGACTGTTCGATGCCTTTTTGATCGTGATTGCCGGCGGCGGCGCCGCAGAACTCGTATTGGCCGTCGGCGACGTGCGCGAGAACCTGGCCGTAGGTTCGGACGCTCGCGACGGGGCGGAAGCCGTATTTCTCTTCGGGCATTTTGTCGGCCGAGCGCAGGATGTCCTGCCTGGCGTTGGTATAGAAGACCTTGGAACTGGCGACCAGGGGATTCGCCGGGCCGGTCTGCGCCAGGGCGATGGAGGCCGCGAATAGAAAAACGATTGGCCAACGCAAGTTGAGTTGTCCTCCCTTTAGACGAACAATTCTACCAAGCCGGGCATTCGCAAGAGTGCGAATGCGGCACGCAAGAGTGCGAGCGCCACGGGCTAGGCGTGGGAATATTGCGAGGCGTTCTCGCTCATGACGGCGCGGTTGGTTTCCCAGAGATAGATGGCGTTTCCATCGGGATCTTCGAGATCGGCGAAGGAGCCGGAGCCCGCGTCGCGAGTGATCTCGCCCGAGAGCTTCACGCCTTTACCTTTGAGCCGGTCCACTACTTGTTGAATCGGTTCGTCGACTTCGAGGCCGATCACCATGCTGCCGCGGGTTCCGGGCGCGGGATATTTGGGCGAAACCGGATGCAGGCCGATGATGAGGCCGCGGCCCGCGTCGACGGTGGCCCAGTGGTCGCCGAAGCGATTGGTCAATTTCATGCCGAGTGTTTCGGTGTAAAAGCGCACCGAAGCATCCATGTTCGAAACCATCACGGTAATATTTCCGCCAGAAATCATTTGTGAACCTCCGACCCTAGGATCGCGCAGAGTTGGGAGAATGAAAAGGTCCACTTGTGGGTACCACTTTGACGCGGCGAAGGAAATTCCAGATGCCTGCGATTTCGCTGGACCGCGGGTCGGCCGAGCCGATGTACGTGCAGTTTTGCAAGGCGTTGGAGCGGGCGATTCAGGATGGGCGGCTGCCGGCGGGATCGCGGCTGCCTTCGACGCGCGAGGCGGCGAAGCTGTTTTCGATTTCGCGGAACACGGTGCTCACGGCGTATGAAATGCTGGCGGCGGAGGATTTGATCGAATCGGCGGTGGGGTCGGGGACGCGCGTGCGCGGGGCGAGAATGATCCCGCCGATGGACGGGCCGGCGTGGGGATGGTTGATTCGGGAGGCGCGGTATCCGGCGCGAGTGACGCGGGTGAAAGATCCGGATGGGAATGTTCTGTACTTGAATTCGTAGGGTAAATAGCCGGGCGTTCACACGAGTGTGAACGCGGCACGCAAGAGTGCGTGCGCCACGACAACGAGCGTGTTCGCCGCAGTCTCTACCAGGCGACCATGGCGTCTTCGAACAGGCGGGCCAAGTCCTCAGGGCCGGCCGGACGCGGCGAGAGCTTGGTGACGCGATGCTGGGGCAGCGTGCCTTCGACGAGCTGGGGGATGTCGGAAGACGTGTAGCCGATTTCGCGCAGACCGTTGGGCGTCTTGAGGCGCTGCATGAACCAGGTGATGCGCTCGGAGAGAATTCGCCCCGCATCTTCCTTTCGGCAGCGCGCCACGTCCACGCCCAAGGCCGCCGCGGCCTCCATGTGGCGCTCGGGATTGGCCGACGCCGTAAAGCGGAAAACCGCGGGCGCGTTCAGGATCACCGAGAAGCCATGCGGCACGAGCGGATGATCCTGGGAGTAGCCCGGGGCGCAGTAGCTCTTCACGTTGCCCGATACCGGATACGACATGCCGTGCGGCAAATGCACGCCCGCGTTTCCGAATCCCATGCCCGCGTAGGAAGACGCCAGGATCATGCTGGCGCGCGCTTCGTCGTCGGACGGATCTTCGACGGCGCGCACGATGTATTTCGCCACCATGCGCAGGGCCTGCAAAGACCAGACATCGCTGATGGGGTTGGATCCCTGATACGCCGGGCGGACCAGCGGGCGATCGGGGTAAGGACGGCCGCTGAAGGGCAGCGCGGTGTAGGACTCAATGGCGTGGCTCAGAATATCGAGACCGCTCGACGCGGCGACTTGCGGCGGCATGCTGCGCGTGTTTTCGGGATCGAGCAGGCCGAGCGTGGGCTTGAGGCGGCGGCTCGCGATGCCGGTTTTGGCGTGCATGCGCGTGAGATCGAAAATGCTGACGCCGGTGGTCTCGCTGCCGGTTCCGGCAGTGGTGGGGATGGCGAAGAGCGGCTTGAGCGGGCCGGGAACCGGGAGACCCTGGCCGATGGGCGGATTCACGTAATCGAGAAAATCCGATGGCGGATAAGTCGCATAAAGATTCGCGGCCTTGGCGGTGTCGATGGCCGAGCCGCCGCCGACGGCGACGTAGGCATCATAGGAAGCCTGCCTGGCGAACGCGATTGCGTCGAGGAATGACTCGTCGGTGGGTTCGACGCGCACGCGATCATAGAGGGTAAACTGAATGCCCGCGCTCTCCAGCGATTCGAGCACGGTGTGAACGGGCGCGAGGCGCGCTACGACCGGATCGGTGATCACGAGCGCCCGGCGCGCGCCCGAATCCGCGAGGTCCAGGCCCACTTCGCGCGTCACACCGGGCCCAAAGCGGATGCTGGACGCGGCCATTTCAAAAGCGATTTCGTTTTTCATCCTCAGGGTGATGGTACAGCAGCGGCGGGGGTTAGCGCCGGACGTCGTCGCTCTTTAGCGCCTAACGACTTCGCTCTCTAGCGCCGGACGGCGCTGGCCATCTCGATGAGGTTGGTGGCGGGTTCTTCGCGGTCGAGCATGAGGAAGGCGAGCGCGGGGCAAAGCTCCAGCATGCTGACCATTTCGTCGCCGGCGAACGCATCGCGGTCCTTGCGGTACAGCGCCAGTACGCCCACCGTCCGGCCCTGATGGATGAGGGGCAGGGCGAGGGCGGACAACAATGCCGGCTGGCCGCCTCGCGCCTCCGCATAACCGGGTTCGACGGATGGGTTGCCGTTGAGGATGGGCTTGCCGAATTCAGCCACCCAACCAATCAGGCCGTCGCCCTGGCGCACGCTGAGCGACCCTAAGCCAGCGCCGGCCTCGCCGTCGGCGAGCTTGACGCGCACGAAATCGTCCTCGCAGGCGCAGAGCGCCAGAGCGTCGCAGGAGATGGCGCGCCGGATGCGGCGCGAGGCCACCAGCAGCGCTTCGTCCCATTCGAGCGAGCAGACGCCGACCTCGGGAATGGCCGGCGCGGCGACTTCGCCAGGGGAGCCGGCAGTCCTGCGATTGGCGCGAGGCTGAGCGGGCGCGCGCGCGGGGCTGGCCGCCGGGCTCTCGGTTTCGAAACCGGCTGCCGGCGCGCTGCCCTTCGTAATTTTGATGTCCACCGAAAGCGGCGCCTGCGCGGGGGCATGGGAAGTTCGCGCGCGCTCCTCCAGCTCCTGATAGCGCGCTTGGAGCGCCTGGACGACTTTCGGGTCGAACGCCGTGCCGGCTTCGGAGAGGATACGCGCCATGGCTTCATCGAGCGGGAGCGCGCGACGATATTGCCGGTCCGAAGCCAGCGCGTCCAGACAGTCGACCACCGACAGGATGCGCGCGCCGATGGGGATCTCCTCGCCGCGCAGCCCGTACGGATAACCGGTGCCGTCCCATTTTTCGTGATGCGAGCGCACGATCGGAACCACCGGATAGGGAAACTCGACGCGCTCCAGAATCTCCGCGCCCACCACCGGGTGGATTTTCATCTTCTCGAACTCGGCGCGCGTGAGCTTGCCGGGCTTCGAGATGATGGATTCCGGCACCGCCAGCTTTCCGATATCGTGCAGCACGGAGGCAGCTTGCAGGGCTTCCAGCTCGCCTTCGGAAAGGCCCAGATCCTTGCCGATTTCCATGGCGTAAAGCTGGACGCGCTGCAAATGATCGTGCGTGGTGTGATCCTTGGCATCGATGGCGAGGGCCAGCGCTTCGATCGTTCTGAGGTGCAATCCGTTCAGGGCTTTCATGTGGGACCGTTCCTGCTCCATCTTGACCACCTGAGTGCGGTTGGAACGATGCACCAGGTACACCAGGGGCAGGCAAATGATCGGAAACTCCCACTGAACGGCGTGGGGAAGCGTGCTTACCAGCCACGCCAAAGACGCGCTGGCGACGTAGAAGGGCAGCAGCCAGCGCTGTCCCGCCCAGATTTTGAAAATAGAACGGCGTTCGGTAAGCCCGATGATGATGGCGATGGGAATAGTGTTGACGCAAAAATAGGTGAGGGCCAGCGCCGCGAAGCTGAGCGGTTCCGGAAATGGGGAAGTGGATTGGAATACCTTGCCGGTGACAAAAACGGCGCTGGCGAAAACGCTGACGTTGAAGGCGGTTTGCGCCAGCTTGGCCCGATACGAAGTGCGCCAGGTGCTCTGAACCAGGGCCGACAGCAGGGCGACCAGCACCGCTTCCGGCAGGCCCAGATTCACGATCGCCACCAGGATGAAGGGAGCGCTGACCGAAACCTCGCCCAGAACGCCCGGCAGCCGAAGCTTCAGCACGGAGCCGAACACGGCGGCGAGGGCGAAGGTGACCAACCGCGCGGGGTCCGCCGAGTGCCATTCCACAACCGCGGTGACCAGAGTTGCGGCGCCTAAAGCAATCTGCAGGAACAGATAGATCTGGCTCTGCAGGCGTGCCGCGAACTCTGACCGCGTCTTGACCATCGCTTGCGCTTATGGCTCTCCCTGTGTTTCGGTGCCCCACGTTACGCTGGTTCCCCAGGTGACGCTGGTGCCCCAGGTGACGCTGGTGCCCCAAGTAACGCTGGAGCCCCAGGAGCCGTTCCCGCTCCAGATTTCGGTGGTGCCGCCGGCGGCCGGAACGAGCATCGAATTGCCCCACACGAAGGGCGCCAGCCAGCTCGGCGAGATCCACCAGGCTTCGGTCAGATTGGGAACCAGGAAGGCTTCCTGGAGCAGCGAGCTATAGAGCACTTGCGGCGATTCGGCCGAGCCCGCGAGCGCACTGTAATTGGTGAGCGCGGCGGGAATGTCGAGGTATCCGGCGCCGACCGTGAGCATGTTGTAGTAATCGGTGTAGGTCTGGCCGGTGGTGGGGTCAGTGGCGGTGCTCATGACCGGGAAGGTCTTAGACGCGGTCTTCATCAGGATCGCTTTTACGGCGTCCGGAGAGAGGTTCGGCTCCTTTTCAAGCAGCAGCGCGACGGCGCCCGATACCACCGGAGTGGCCATGCTGGTGCCGCTGAGGGTGAAATAGAGCGGCGTTCCGCTGACCGGCGCCGTGGTGTAGGCCGAGGCGGGCAAGATGTTGCCGGGATACTCGTTGACCAGGGTTGAGCCCGGAGCGAGCAGCGAGTCCACCAGGTTGCCGGGAGCGACGACGTCGGGCTTCGCGATCAGGTCGAAATTGGTGGGCCCGCGCGAGCTATAGCTGGCGATGCGGTCGTCACTGGTGGGTGTGGTGTTCTCGGTCTTCATGGCACCCACTGTGATGGCGTGCGGCGCCGAGCCGGGCGAAAGGATGGTGCCGTAACCGTAGCGGCCCTCGTTGCCGGCCGCGACCACCACCACGATGCCGGCCTTCCAGGCTGCTTCGACCGCCTGGCACAGGGGGTCCAGAGTGCAGCTTTCAAAGGCCACGCGGCCGAGCGACAGATTGATGACGCGAATGTTGTACTGGGTTTTGAGCTGAACGGCCTTTTGAAGGGCGGCGATCACCACGCTGTCGCTGCTGGCGCCGTTCTGATCGAGAACGCGCAGGTCCAAAATATTGGCGTTCGGCGCGATGCCTTTGAAGGTGCGGAAAGCGCCCGGCCGGTCCGACGAGCTGCCGTTGCCGGCGACGATACCGGCCACGTGGGTTCCATGGCCGAAATCGTCGTTCAGCACTCCTCCCCCGATGAAATTTTGCCGGTAGACCACGCGGCTGCGCGAGGAATTCGCAGCGTTCAAATCCGGATGATTATAGATGCCGCTGTCGATCACGGCGACGCCGATGCCGCTGCCGTCCAGGCCGGAGCTCCAGGCCAGCGGCGCGCCCACTGCGGCGGCCGAGTAATCGAGCGAAGCCCCGAGCGGCCGATCAAGTGAAATGTAGCTGACATTCGCCTGGTTCGACACAGCCAATATATCGGCCGGATGCAGTGTCGCCGACACGGCGGGAATCAGGGAAAATACGGTGTTCAGCACGCCGTTCACCAAGTTGATCACGGTGCCCAGCAGGCCGCCCAAAAGGCCGCCCGAGGACTGCTGGGGCGGAGTATTGTATTGGACGATGACGTTGATCTGGCTGGACGGATTGGAGAGCAGCGGCTGGAGGTCCGGCGAGATCTTGGAATTATCGGCGAAGGCCCGGCTGGCGAGCATGAGAACGCAGGCCAACATCGCGGTTCGGATTGCGCGCCGGGAATATATGAGTGGGCAAGTTACCATGACGGAGGCTCAGTAAGCATTCCGGGCTCCAGAACATAAATGCCCAAGAATGAATCCGTTGCATTTTGGGGCCGGTTTGTTCCGGCCAAGTTGTCCGCGCGCGTTGCGACAAGTTGGCAGTGGATGGCACTACTCGCGGGACTCAGGGGCGCGCGGTACTGCGGCGAATCACTTGGGGCGATCACTTGGGGCGATCACTTGGGGCGATCACTTGGGGCGATCCCCGAATCTCCTGCACGGATCGGATAAACTAAAAACGATGGCCACCAACGTGAAAACCCAGGCTGCGGCGCCCCCGGCGCGCAACTGGTACGGGATCGTTTTTCTCGCCTGGCTGGTCCCGGGAGCGGGCCATTTTCTGCTCAAGCGCCCGGGCCGCGGAGCGCTGCTGCTGGCCTCGGTCGCGATCATGTTTCTGCTGGGACTGATGATGCGCGGCGCCATGTTCCAGCCCCAAACCGGCGACGTGCTCACCACCATCATTTATTGCGGCGGATTTCTGGGCGATCTGGCTTCTGGCCTGTTCTATCTGCTGACGGTATGGCTGGGATACTCGCAGCCCGACATGCCCGGCCACGTGCATGATTACGGAACCAAGTTTCTGGTGGCGGCGGGCCTGCTGAACATTCTCGCGATGGTGGATGCGTACGAGATCGCGACCGGCGAAAAGGAATAGAACCGATGCCCAAAATGAATCTTTCGCACTTTGAGGCGGCGATCCTGTTCGCGCTGTTTTCGTCGGTGGTGCTGGGCGTGATCACCAAACGCACCGACTCCGAACGCCTGCGCTACGGCGTGCGCTGTTTCGCTTATTTCGTGGCGGCGCTGATCGGCCTGGGCTGGCTCATGAAGCTGGGGCACGGCTGATTTCGCGCCGGGCCGGTTCCGGCTAGGGCTTGGAGGCTTCCTTGGGCGGCTTGCAATCGCCCTTGCACACCGTCTGGGAAAGCTCGCGGGGCGGGCCCAGCGTGGCTGGATCGGCAATGCTCGGCCTCCGCACCGTGACGGTTTGAACTACGCTGCCCCCTGGTCCGGGTGTACTCTCGATGGTCTGCTGTTCCTGCAGCTTGAGCCCCGATTCGTTGCCGCTGACGGTGCCCGGAATATTGCGCGAGTAGACATCGACGACAGTATCGTTCAGGCCGTCCGGGCGCGTAACGGTTTTGCTTACGGTTTGCCCGTGGAGTGAAAGCCCGCCGTTTGAGTCCCGCTCGTATTCGGCGCTGCTATCGGTGACTTCGGCGCCCTGCACGGTATGCTCCGTGGTCTGGCGGACGGCGGGAAAAAAGCCGCCGTTTCCGTCGCGCCGGTAAGTGGTGCTTTCCGATTGATAGCCGTTGGGTTGCTTGGCGACCACGGTGCTCTGCTTTTCCACCGTTTCGAGACCGTTCACCGTGGGGCGCTGGACCACGGTTTCCGAGGTTTCACCCGAGCTGTTTTTCTGCGTATCGATGACCTGCTTCTCGGTTATCTGGGTGTTGCCGTTGATATCGGTGGCGTAAGTAGTGCTTTGGATGGTGGAACTGCCGTCAGGGCGCTTCTGCTCCTCAATGGTCTGGCGCACCGGAGGCAGCGGATTGCCTTGCGGATCGTATCTTTGGACGATGCGCTCGGTCACCTTGCCCGAGGCGTCGTTGCGGAGCACCTTTTGTTCCACGCGCTCCATGGGGACGGTGCGCCCGTTGATGGACTGGGTGGTCACGGTGGTGTCGGAACCGTTCGGTGTGGTGATGCGCGAAATGACGGGGCCGTCGACGACAACATTTCCGTTCACGTCGATGGTTGTGGCGCGGCTTACGTTACTGTCCTGCGCATAGGAGAGCGGAACAGAACAAATCAGGGCCGCGAAAAGGCGTAGCTTCACGCTTCCAGCGTAGCTTCTTCGGCCTGAGTCGACAATGGGGCGAACGCCTTAGAACCGAGCGTAGCCGCACTTGCCTCGGGCGGCGGGACTGCTGACCCTTCAGTACCAATAAGAATTGCGGAAAAAACTGCCGATAAAATTCTCAGGAATACGTGTGAACGGCGACCTCACTCGAGAACGAGATTTTATTACCGGCGTCCTGCAGGCCTGCGGCGCGCTGGTGATGGTGCTGGACGCCGAGGGCCGGATTGTGCTCTGCAACCGGGCTTTGGAGCAGGTAACGGGATATTCGAGCGCCGAACTCAAAGGGAAGATGTATTTCGAAATATTGGTGAGCCCGGGCGGGCGGGAGCACAGCCGCAAGCGATTCGAGAACGCGATCTCGGCCTGCGCCGCGACGGCTTTCGAAAACGAGTGGCTGACCAAACGGGGCGAACCGCGCCGCATCTCGTTCTCGAACGTGCCGATGCTGAACGAGGCGGGCGAAGCGCAATATTACATCGCCACCGGCATCGACATCACGGAGCGCTCCCGCGCCGAGCAAGACCTGGTGAAGTCGGAAGTGCAGTTTCGCTCCATTTGGGAAGCCTCTTGCGAGCCGATGTTCCTGAGCGACGGCGAAGGCGTGATTCTCAAGGTGAACGCCGCGTTTTCCGGTCTGCTGAACATCGACCGAAGCGCGCTCGAAGGCCGGCATCTGACGGATCTGTTTCTTCCCGAAGCGCGGGAGGCAATTCTGGCTTATCATCGTGCGCGTTACGCCTCGGGCATCCGGGAGGACTCGGCGGAGCGGGAGCTGCACTTTGTCAATGGACGCTCGGGCTTTTTCGAAACATCGGTGCTGCTGGTGGATATTCCCGACGCGGCTCCCCAGTCGTTGTGCATTCTGCGCGACGTCACGGAGCGCAAACTCGCCGCCGAGGAGCTGGCGCGGGCCAAGGAAACGGCTGAGGCTGCCAACCGGGATCTGATTGCGGCGAATCGCAACCTGGAGGAAACCGGCCGCCTGGCGCGCGAGATGGCGGATCGCGCCGAAGCGCTCAGCGCGGCGAAAAGCGACTTTCTCGCCAACATGACCCATGAAGTCCGGACACCGCTGAACGGCATTCTGGGCATGACCGCGCTGGCGCTGGAAACCAAGCTGGAAAACGACCAGCGCGAATATCTGGAGCTGGTGAAGTCGTCGGCCGAGGCGTTGCTCAGCCTGGTGAACGACGTGCTCGATTTTTCCAAGTACGAAGCCGGCAAGCTGGGACTGGACTGCGTGGAATTCTCGCTCCACCTGTTAGTGCGCGACGTGCTGCGGCCGCTGGCGCTGCGCGCCTCGGTGAGCGGCCTGGAGTTCGAATCGGTGGTCGATTCCCAGGCGCCGGACCGCCTGATCGGCGACCCTCTGCGCATCGGGCAGGTCTTGCGCAATCTGGCCGGCAATGCCGTCAAGTTTACGCATCAGGGCAAGGTTTCGGTTCACGTTCGCGCCGTATCCATGGCCGCGTCCCAGGTGACGCTGTGCTTCAGCGTCGCCGATACCGGGATCGGCGTTCCGCCCGACATGCAGCGCGTCATTTTCGAACCCTTCATGCAGGCCGACGGCTCCACCACGCGCAAGTACGGCGGCACCGGTTTGGGTCTTTCGATCTCATCAGGCCTGGTGGAACTGATGGGGGGCCGCATCTGGCTCGAAAGCGAGCCAAACCACGGCAGCACTTTCCATTTCACGCTGCCCCTGGGACTGCCCGCTCAGTCCGGGCGGGAGGAACCTGCCATGAAGGAAGGCGCCGGGAACGAGATTGCCGCGCCGGCCGCCGCAAAGCGAAGCCTGCGCATTCTGGTGGCGGAAGACAACAGCGTCAATCAGCGCCTGGCGACGCGGCTGCTGGAGCGCGAAGGACATTCGGTGACCATCGCGGGCTCGGGCGTGCAGGCCATCGAAGCTTTCGAGAGCCGGCGGCGCGACAGTGCGCAGTTCGACCTCATCCTGATGGACGTGCAGATGCCCGGCCTGGACGGGCTGGAGGCCACCGTGCGCATTCGCGCGCTGGAGGACGGTTCGGGACGCCATGTGCCCATCGTCGCGATGACCGCGCAAGCCGCCGAATCGGACCGGCTGCGGTGTCTGGAATCCGGCATGGACGCCTATATTACCAAGCCCGTCAACGTGCCGGAGCTGATGAAAATGATCGAATCCGTAGTGCCTGGAGGAAATTCCATGAATGCCGACATGACCGAAGGATCGTCCGTGGAGGCGCAATTGCGGCAGCTCGATGAAGCGGTTGCGCTCAGCCGCGTGGGGGGCGACCTGGATTTGCTGAAGGAAGTGGTGGAGCTGTTTCTCGACGAGTATCCATCGGCGATGGAGAAAATCCGGGGCGCGGTGGCCAGCCGCAATGCATCCGCCCTCGAGCAGCATGCCCATAGCTTGAAGGGCTCGGTCTCCACGTTCGGAGCAAACCGCGCGTTTGAAGCCGCCTTCAGGCTCGAAAAGCAGGGCCGCAGCGGCGACCTGGCAACCGCGCCGGAGGGTCTCGCTGAGCTCGAACAAGCGCTCGAAGCGCTCCACCCCGAGCTGGTCTCGCTGCGCGAGAAGTAGCCGTCTTCTCACCCAGTCTGGTCACGCCCATCTCGCCGCGTAATTCCGCACTCGCGCGGACGGAATCGGCGAGCGCGTCTGCTATAGTGGTGATTCGCCGCCCTATGGCACCCACTTCCGTTACGGAAATCGTTTGCGCCCACAGCCCCGATTCCGATGACGCCTACATGTTTTACGGCCTCGCCACCAAGAAGGTACGGTCGCGCCTGGTCACGTTCCGCCACGTGCTGGAAGATATCGAGACGTTGAATCGGAAGGCGCTGGAAGGCGCTTACGAACTCACCGCGATCTCTTATCATGCCTATCCCTATATCGCCGACAAGTATGTGCTGATGGCCAGCGGATCGAGCATCGGCGACGGGTACGGGCCGATCCTGGCGAGCATGAAGCCCATGACGCCGGAGGAGATCAAAGGCAAGAAAATCGCCATTCCCGGTAAAATGACCACGGCCTATCTGGCCATGAAGCTTTTCGAGCCGGACTTCGAAGAGGTGGTGGTGCCGTTCGACAAAATTCTGGACGCGGTGGCCGAACACAGTGTGGATGCCGGACTCATCATTCACGAGGGCCAGCTCACCTACGGCAAAAGCGGCTTCCACAACGTGGTGGACCTGGGCCGCTGGTGGAAAACCGAATACGATCTGCCGCTGCCGCTGGGCGGCAACGCGCTGCTGCGCTCGCTGCCCGACGATGTGAAGAGCGAATGCTGCCGCATGATGCGGGAGAGCATCCAGTATGCGCTGGATCACGGCGAGGAGTCGCTCAACTACGCTATGCAGTTCGCGCGCGACCTGGAGCCGCGCCTGGCCGAAAAATTCGTGGGAATGTACGTCAATCACTTCACGGTGGATTGCGGCGACCTGGTGCCCAAGGCGGCGCAAAAGCTGCTCGACATGGGTTACGAAGCGGGCCTCGTGAAAAAACGCGCTACCGTGGAATTTGTTCGTTAGAGTATGGATCATGAAATGCACCCGCTGCCTTTGGCTGTTGGCGGCCTTGGCACAATCGGCTAGCCTCGCTTCGGCTCAACAACAACCGCCCGCGCAAGACGCCGCCGCTCCCCCCGCACCGGACACCAAGGCGCGCGTCAAAGAGGTCAAGGAACTCGCCAAGGCCGGAGGATCGGAAACCATCCCGCGCCTGGAAACTTATCTTTCCGACCCCGACGTTGAGGTGCGCCGCGAAGCGGTGAAGGGTATCGTCGACATCGGAACCCAGCGCAGCCTGGACGCGCTTATTAAGGCCACCGCCGACAACGATCCGGAAATCCAGATCCGCGCCACCGACGGGCTGGTGAATTTTTACTTGCCCGGCTACGTCAAAACCGGGCTCACTGCCTCGCTGCGGCGCGTGGGATCGTCCATCAAGGGCAAGTTCACCGACACCGATAACCTGGTGATCGACGCTTACATCCAGCCGCGCACGGAAGTGATCGCCGCTTTGGGGCGCCTAGCCAGCGGAGGAGCCAGCATGGAGGCACGCGCCAACGCCGCGCGAGCCATCGGCATCCTGCGCGGGCGCCAAGCCCTCCCCGATCTCGAACAGGCGGTCCGCTCCAAGGACACCGACGTGATCTACGAGTCGCTGATCGCCATCGAAAAAATTCGCGACCAGAGCGCCGGGCCCAATATCGCTTTCCTGCTGCACGATCCCAAGGAAAAAGTGCAGGTGGCGGCCATCGAAGCCAGCGGCTTGCTGATGAATCGCGCGGCCATCAATGATCTGCGCGATATCCTGGACCGCTCGCGCAACATGAAGGTGAAACGGGCCGCACTCACCGCCATGGCCCAGATGCCGGACCCGCAATTGCACGGGGTGTACAGCGCGTATCTGACTCACAAAGACGAAGGCCTGCGCGAAGCCGCGGCGGAGGGCCTGGGCCGGCTGAAGGATGCGGCCGATCTTCCCGAAGTGGAGCGCGCGTTCGGCAACGAAAACAAAACCGAGCCGCGCCTGTCGGACGCCTTCGCGCTGGTGAGCCTCGGCAAGCTCGGCATGGCGGAATTCGATCCGCTGCGCTACCTGGTGAACAATCTGAATTCGGCGGCTTATCGCGGGGTTGCGAGCCCCTATCTGATGGAGCTGGCGCGCGATCCCCAAGTCCGCGCGGCGCTCTACCCCGTTCTGAAGGATCCCGCCGCGACCAAGGATGAAAAGACCGGACTGGCCGAAGTTTTGGCCGCAAGCGGAGGCGCGGATGCCGTTGCACCGCTGGAAGCGCTGTCGCAGGACCCCGATGCCGACGTCTCCCAAGCCGGCCTTCGCGCCGTCAAGAACCTGCGCGCCCGGCTGCCGTAGGCGTTACAAGCCTGGGTAACCCAATAATTTGGTCCACAACATGCGGGAAAATGAAGTTGTGAGAAAATCCGCGTTCTCGCTCGCGTTCCTGCTCGCCGCATTCGCGGCTCTTGGCCTGGCTCAAGCTCCCGTTCCAGACGGCAAAGCGTCCGCCCAACCCGAATCCGCGCCCGCCGCCGAATCGAAGCCGCTGGCGGTTTCGCTGGGCGAGCTCAGCATTTCGCTGGAAGGGCTGGTGAATCGCGTCCGCCCCGCGGTGGTTCAGATTTTTTCCACCGGTTACGTCACCGGCGACGATTCGGAAAACGGCAATGCCGCGGCGCTGCTTTCCACGCAACGCAGCACCGGCTCCGGCATCATTCTTTCCGACGACGGCTACATTGTCACCAACGGCCATGTCGTGGAGGGGGCGCGCCGTATCCAGGTGCGTCTATCGGTCCCGCGCATTCGCGCCGGCCGTACGCCGGTGTTTGAACCGGAGGTGAAACTGCTGGAAGCCAAGCTGGTGGGGATTGATCGGGACGTGGACGTGGCTGTGATCAAAATCGAGCGCAGCGGCCTCCCGCACCTGCAGTTCGGCAACTCGGACGCCGTGCGGCAGGGCGAGCTGGTGATGGCGTTCGGCAACCCGCGGGGCCTGGAAGGCTCGGTCAGCATGGGCATTGTCAGCTCCACCGCGCGCGAGCTGCATCCCGACGATTTTCTGGCCTACATCCAAACCGACGCGCCCATCAATCCGGGCAACAGCGGCGGCCCGCTGATTGACGCGCAGGGCCGTATAGTGGGGATCAACACCTTCATCCTGTCGCAATCGGGCGGCAGCGAAGGGCTGGGATTTGCGATCCCGAGCAATATGGTCAACACCGTCTACACGCAGCTTCGCAAGGAAGGACACGTCCATCGCGGCCGAATCGGCATCTTCGTCCAGACCATCACGCCGCCGGTTGCCGAGGGTCTAAACCTGCCGCGCGACTGGGGAGTTCTGGTAGGCGACGTCAGCCCGGATGGTCCCGCTGAAAAAGCCGGAGTCCAGGCCGGCGACGTGATCACCACCGCCAACGGCCACGCCATGCGCAACGCGCGCCAGCTCGAATCGTATATCTACCGATCTCCCATGAAGGCCAAGATCACCTTGCAGGTTCTGCGCGGCAACGGCGAGCTGAGCATTGACGTGCCGGTTATCGACAGCATCGACGATCCGCAGCGTTTCGCCGACATGGTGAATCCGGAGGACAACCTGGTGCCCAAGCTCGGCATTCTGGCTATCGGGATCGACAAAACCTTGTCGGCGATGCTGCCTGGTCTGCGGCACGAGTACGGCGTGGTGGTGGCGGCCGGATCGAGCGCCACCGATTTCACCAGTGGAACCGGACTCGAGGCGGGCGACGTCATCTATTCGGTGAACAAAGCTCCGGTAGCCACCGTGGAGGCCCTGCGCAAGAAGATCGACGAGTTCAAAACCGGCGACGAAGTGGTGATGCAGATCGAACGTTCGGGGCGTTTGATGTTCGTGGCTGTCGTTTTAGAATGAAGCCGTTTTAGAATGAAGCAGTTCATCGCTTTCCCCGTGGCCCTGGGCTGGGCCGCATTGCTGTGCGCGCAGAGTCCCGCCCCGGTTCCCACCGCTTACACCATCGAAAAGCTGACGATCGAAGGCAATCACAACTACACGGCCGCGCAGATTCTGGCCGTGGCGGGTCTCCAGGAAGGCCAAAAGGCCGGCAAATCCGATTTTGAAGCCGCGCGCGCCAAGCTGGATGCCACCGGGGCTTTCGACAATGTCAGTTATCACTTCGCGCCCTCCCGCGATGCCGAAGGATACGACGTCGTGTTCCAGGTGGGCGAGGTAGCGCAGGTTTATCCCGTGCGGTTCGAGAATCTTCCGGCTTCCGCCGCTGACATTCGCGCCTGGCTCAAGCAAAAGGACCCTCTGTTCGGCGAAAAAATCCCGGCTACCAAGCAAGTGGTGGATCGCTACGTGGCCTGGATTGCCGAGTTACTCGCCCGGCGCAACTATCGCGAACCTTTGGCCGGAAGATTGAGCACGGAGGGCGGCGAAGATCTTGCGGTGCTGTTCAGCCCGGCGAAGGGTCATCCCGCGATCGCGCACGTGATTTTCACCGGCACCGGAGATATTTCAGCCGGAACACTGCAGACCGCCATGTACGGTGTCGCGATCGGCGTGCCCTATACCGAGCGCGGGTTCCGGCAGCTGCTCGACAGCACCGCCCGGCCGATCTATGAAGCCCGAGGATTGCTGCGCGTAGCGTTCCCCAAGATCGAAACCACACCCGCCAAAGACGTCAACGGCGTCACGGTGACTATCCAGGTGACGCCCGGTCCGCCATACACGCTCGATCACGCCGGTTACGTGGGAGCCGATTTTTCGCGCTCGGAATGGAACAATCTTTCCAAGCTCAAGACCAACCAGACGGTAAATTTTGACGACGTGCGGGCGGCGCAGGATCGCATCCGCGCGCGGCTCCGCCGCGAAGGGCATCTCGATGCGTCGTCCGAGGTGAAGCGCGACGTGAACGATACCGAGCACACCGTGTCCCTGCTGTTTCAGATCTCGCCCGGCCCGCTCTACACGCTAGGCAAGCTCGACATCATGGGCCTCGACATCGAAACCGAGCCGGTGATTCGCAAGATGTGGGGCATCGCGCCGGGCCGGGCGTTCAATGTCGAGTATCCCGATCATTTTCTGGCGCGCGTGAAACAGGACGGCCTGTTCGACAATCTGAAAACCACCCGCGCCGAGACCAATATCAACGCGCAACGCCATACCGTCGACGTGACGCTGTATTTCAACAAGTAGTAGCGTTCCGCCCGGGGCTCGCGTTAGAGCTGCGGCCAGAAATGGACCGGAGACTCGAGCTGGACGACGGCACTCCCGCACCTCGTTCGACATAGGGCCGATCAGCGGAGCAAGCGGCCAAGAGCCGACCCGGCAAGACTGGGTTCACCATTGTATGCTCCCTTGTACGCATGAGAGGAGGGCATTCGTAACACTTGCCGCCCGAAACCGAGCCGGGTGGCGTCGGTGAAATGCCCTGATCGCGCGTGAAAACTCATGAAAACTCACTCGTTGCGCCAGCTGAAACATTCAGGTTGGACCTCGAGAATTAACACACGAACTTTTTGCCTGGTGAAGGTGGTCTCCTGTACGCGGAAGCCGCAATCGAACAGCAGAACTTGACAGATGCTCCAATTGCGGCGCCATCCCCGTTGGAACCTTTCAGAGCGGAAGAGCCCGGCCGGTCAACAAGCTCGAAGACTTTGCGTATGTCCGGGACGCGACTACGCTGCTCGCCCTCCAGGAACTGGGAATTCTTGACAAGGGAGAGAAAGCGACGCTCGGAGAGGCGCTGGATCTCCGCAATCGCTGCGGGCATCCCACGAAATACGGCCTTGGCGTCAAGAAGGCATCGAGCTTCATCGAGGATGTGGTCGGGTTAGTTTGGGCCTGAGAGAAACAGCGTCCGTACCCGGCTGCGCCACCCAGCGCGGCCCTCCCTCTGTTGGCGGGTGGCGGGCTTCCCCACCAAGCGGGCGCGCCGGATGAGGACGCGGAACTCGCGCCGATTACGGAACCTGAGCGCTAGTCGCGTTCAACCTCGAAATGTGCTCGGGCCAGACCGCTCTGGCGAATGACGCTCATCAGCGTTCCGCGTTTTAGCTCAGAATGGAGCGGGACAGGAACAGTGACCGTAGTCTCCGGCGCCCGCCTTTGCATCACGCTGTGGCTTCCACGACGGCGCGTCTCTAAGAACCCATGCTTCCGAAGAATTTCGCAAACCTCCGCTCCGGACAGCGTCCGAAGTTTACCCAACCGGAACCTCGACCTGCGTGACGAATACTCCCGACCGCGCGCGCTGTTGAATTTCTTGGTCGTCAGCAGTCTCGAAGAACAGAGTCAGTGCCTCTATCAGGTTCGCGCGCGCCTCCTCCACCGTCGAGCCTTGACTCGCGATGTCGAACTCGGGGCACAGCGCCACGTACACATCGTCTTCTTGCTCGATAACGGCCGTCAGGCGCCGAACTTGTTCCATGGATCAATTTTAGAAGATCGGCGCCCGCCGCGTTCTCGGCTGTTATTCTATAAGGCAGTGGCATCGCCTCTGAATTTTCACCTGGAGCAATACGACGGCCCGCTCGACCTGCTCCTGGACCTGATCCGCAAGCAGCAGATCAACATCTACGACATCCCTATCGCTTCCATCACCCAGCAGTATCTGGAATACATGCAGCGCGCCCTCGAGCTGGATATCGAGCTGAGCTCCGAGTTCGTCTACATGGCCGCGACGCTGATCCATATCAAGTCGCGCATGCTGCTGCCCAAAGATCCCGAGCTCGAGAAAATTTCTCCAGAAGACGACCCGCGGCAGGAACTGGTCGACCGCCTGCTGGAACACGAGCGCTTCAAGAACGCGGCCGAAATGCTGCAGCAGAAGCGCATGGTGGAGGACGCGTCCTGGTCGAACCCGCAGATGGCCCATTTTCTGGCCGATTCGGAGGAACCGGAGCTGGCCGTTTCTTTGTTCGACCTGGTGAAGACGCTGCAGACCGTGCTGGAGCGCGCCAAGAGCCGGCCGCTTTACGAAGTGGGCAAGGAAGATTTCACCGTCCCCGACATGATCCGCTATCTGGAGCGCGTGTTCGGCGAGCTCGCGAGCGGTGAATCCGTTCCCGCGGCCGAACTGTTCGAGCGCCAGACCAGCCGCCGCGCCATGATCTGCCTGTTCCTTGCGATGCTCGAACTGGTGCGCCGCAACGCGCTGGCCTTGACCCAAAAGGACGCCTTCGGGGAAATTGGATTGAAGAAGCAGCGCGCCTTTGACGAAGTGGTCGGCCAATCGCTCGTTGCCATCGACGAGGAATATAGCTAGAAAATGGAACCTACCGAAGTTCAATTGGACCCCGAGACCGATCTGCTCCCGGGTCTGGCGCCTGCCATCGAAATCCCCGACGCGCAGCTCAAAGCCGTCGTAGAAGCGGTGATCTACGTGACCGACGAGCCGCTCTCGGCCGATCAGATCGCTACCGCGCTCAAGCAGCCCGCCGCCCGCATCGGGCAGTTGCTCGCCGAACTGACCGACGAATACAACCAGCCCGGTCACGGCCTCAGCATTCGCGAAGTGGCCGGTGGATACAAGATGTCCACCAAGCCCGAGCATCACGAAGCCATCCGCGCCTTCGTCAAGAATCTCAAGCCGCCGCTCAAACTGTCGCTGGCCGCGCTCGAGACGCTGGCTCTGATCGCCTACAAGCAGCCCATCACCGCGCCCGAAGTGATGGAGGTGCGCGGGGTGCAAGGCGCGGGCGTCATCAAAACGCTGCTGGATCGCAAGTTGATCGCCACATCCGGCCGCAAAAATGTTCTGGGCAAGCCGATCCTGTACAAAACCACCAAGGAATTCCTGGTGCAATTCGGCTTGAAGGACCTGAGCGAGCTGCCGACGCTCAAGGAATTTGAAGAGCTGGGCCGGCTGTCATTCGGCGAAGATACAGAAGCGGGCGAAGACGATAGCGAACCGGTGACTCCCGCTGCCGAATCGGAAGCCGCCTCCGAGCAGGCCGAAGCCTCCGCCACGCAAGAGTGACGCTCCGCCCATGCCAGAAGAACGGCTGCAAAAGCTGCTCGCTCACGCCGGTGTCGCAAGCCGCCGCCACGCCGAACAATTGATCGTGGAAGGCCGCGTCACCGTGAACGGCGCCGTGGTCACGGAGCTGGGAACGAAGGCCGATCCCGACCGCGATCACATCAAAGTGAACGGCAAGCGCGTGGGCGCACCCGAGCGCCTGGTCTATATCGCCATGAACAAGCCCAAGGACTGCATGTCCACGGTCCTTGATCCCGAGGGCCGCCCTACGGTGATGGACCTGCTGCGCGGCGTCAAGGCACGCGTCTATCCGGTGGGCCGCCTGGATTACGCGAGCGAAGGCCTGCTGCTGCTCACCAACGACGGCGAATTCGCCAAGCGCATCACCGCGCCGGCGCGCCACGTGGCCAAGTTTTATCTCGTGAAAACGAACGGCCCGCTCACGCCCGAACAGGAAGAAAAATTCCGCGCGGGCGTTCCGCTGGGCGGCAAGAAGACCGCGCCCGCCGGACTCAAACTTGTCCAGCGCGCACAGAACCCCTGGTACGAAGTACGATTAATCGAAGGACGGCAAAATCAGATTCGTCTCATGTTCAAACATTTCGGGCGGCTGGTCGAAAAATTGCGGCGGGTGCGGATTGCTTTTCTGGAGCTGGGGTCTCTGGAGCCCGGCAAGTTCCGTCATTTGACGACCGGCGAGGTGGCGCGCTTCCAAAAGCTCCTGGCCATGAATTCCGAGAGCGGAGGAAAATCGTAGCCATGGCGCCGATTATGGATCTGCTGAATAAAAGCCGCGTGATCGCGGTGGTCGGCCTTTCGAGCAAGCGTGCGCGCCCGTCTTACGGCGTGGCCGAGTACATGCAGCACCAGGGGTACCGCATCATCCCGGTGAACCCCAACGAATCCGAAGTGCTGGGCGAAAAATGCTACGCGCGCCTGGAGGATATTCCCGAACACGTCGACATCGTCGACATCTTCCGCCGCTCGGAGCTGGTGGCGCCGGTGGTGGAATCGGCCATTCGCATCGGAGCCTCCGCGGTGTGGATGCAGGAGGGCGTGATCAATCCAGTGGCGGCGCGCAAGGCAAAAGCGGCCGGCCTAGCGGTGGTGGTGGATCGCTGCATTCTGAAAGAACACCAGCGCTACCTGCGCTGAGTGCGCAGCAGGTTCAACCGCGCGGGGCCCTTACTTGGGTAACAATATTGACAGCTCAGCGCGCTTGAAGGTCACCGTAGTGGACCGACGCTATCCGAGTAGTCTGCTCGGCTTGATAGTCGGATGGGTAATCGCGCATCGATTACCTCTTTCATAACAGCCATCGCAATCCCGGGGGGATCGCGCTGACCTTCCTCCCGGTAATACCAAACCACACCATGGCGCTCGGCAAGTTGACGCAAAGATTCGTGGAGTAGCGGGATTGATGATGGCGCTCCGTTCACGGTGAGACGACCATCTACGAATACTGCGACTTTGAGAATCGGCACGTCCTTCGCCATGGCCGGTTTGGACTGCCTACCACAGCCCACAACCACAAGCGCTAATAGCACCAGAGCAACGCGGATCAATCTAGGAGACTTTCTGCGCGCTCTTTTTCGCTGGCCCGCTTCAGCCGCGCTTCTTTCTTGAGCAGATCCTTTATTGATACTGTGAGCACCATACTGAGAGCGTTGCTCATGCGCTTTTCGTTGTCCCTTGCGACGCTTACTTGCCGATGTGCGAGATGTCCTGGTTATTCTCGATGCACTCGTACTCTTCGACACGCGTGTTCGGCGGACGCCTAAGCACAGCGCCCGTGGTCCAGGATCTGGTCAGCACTTTGGGATCGGTCACCGTGGCTACGTAGGTGATGGTGTCGTCGCTGTTCAGCGTTAAGCGTTCCACCACGTGCAAATTTTCGCTGTGGAACGATCCGTTTCCGCCCAGCCAGGTCTTGTCGTTGAATCCGGTAACGTCGATCACCAGCGTGTCGCCGTCCCAGCGCGCCACCGAATCGCCCATCCAGGTGGGAACCAGGTCGTCCGGATGCACCAGCTTGTCGTTGATCGGAATGATGCGAAAGGCGTGGAAGGATTCGTAGGCGATCACGATCTGCTTCGGCGTCTCGACGATTTCAAACGGCATGGGCATGGTCGTGATGCGCGGGACGCCCGGAAGCAGGCACCTGAGCGTGGGATCGTCGGCGGCGGTGAAGGTCTTGGTCTTGGCTTCCGCCCAGGCCTGATACGGGATGGGCTCGCGTTTGGGCGGCGGGTTGATCGAAGGCGCAACCTTGCGAATGTTCGGCCCCTCGCCATAAAGACTCACGCCGCCGCTCTGCCAAACGCCCGAAAGATCCGGCTTGCCCTTGGCCGCGCGCGGGATCGGTTTCGAGGTCTGCGCGAATCCGAGCGAAGCCGATAACGCGGCGATTGCGAACAGTCGCGGGGACGGGATATTCACGGTAGGCTCCTATTGCGCGGTGGGAGCGGCTTGCGGCCCGGCGGGAGGTCCGGCGCCCGCCGCGGGTCCGGCGAACTTTTTGGTTCCGCCCGGGAAGGTGACTTCGCGTCCCGCCACGCGCGTGGCGCTGTCCTTGGCCGGATACGCGGTGACGGTGACCGTGTCGCCGATCTTCAAATCGTCGCGCGTGAAGCCGGTCCGCTTGAGCGTATTGGGCGGATAGCCTTCCACCGCGTAATTGACCACGCTGCCGCTCGCATCCTTCACGTCAATATAAAAGTAGATGTGCGGATTGGTCCACTCCACCTTGGTGATCACGCCGGTCAGTGTGATCTCTTTGCTGCCGTATTCGGCGGCGAAAGAATGATGCGCGAACAGGGGGACGGCGGCCAGCAGCAAAGCGGCGTACGCAGCCAATAAAACCGGGAGTTTCGGCGTCTTCATGGAACCTCCACGCTCAACAAATTCGGTACCAGTATGGCACAACGGCTTTGGCCGCTACGCACCGCCGTTGGCGGCGGGGAAGGGAACCGTGAACACCTTCTTGGGATTCACGCTCTTGTCCACCGTCACGGCGAAGAACGGCGTGAACATTTCCTCCCAGGTCATGTTGCCCTGGTAAACCGTGCGATTCGGATCGGGGTTGTTTTTGTTGTTCGCCGAATTGTCGTAGTGCGCCAGCACCACGATCTTCGAACCCTTCGGAAGCTTGATCGGGTCGGCGAGTTCATAGCCGAGCTGCCAGTTGAAAGCGTTATGAAAATCATTATCCTCCGAAAATAGGCCGCCAGAGCGATTCGCAATGCGCAGTTATAATGAGCCATGCTGATCACCCGGTCTTTGCTGCTGAGCATTCTGCTTGCCGCCCTTGCCTCGGCCGCCGATACCCCCAGCGTCACGCCCGGCGGCGCAACTTTCACGGCTCCGGATGGATGGTCCAGTAACACGGGAGCGGCGTCGATAACGCTCGAGGCGCCGGAGCGCGATACGCACGTCGCCATCATCGACGTTCACGCGCCGGATGCGGCTGCTGCGGCGTCGGCCGCGTGGAAGATTTACAAGCCCGATTCCAAACGTCCGCTCCGTGTCTCCACGCCCGGCGCCGCGCGCAACGGCTGGGAAGAGCGCCAAAATTTCGAATACGAAACCTCGCCCAACGAGCGCGCCGACGTGGAGGCCATCGCGCTGCGGGCCGGCGATGCCTGGACGGTCGCGATTCTGGACGGAACCGATCAGACCTTCGAGAAGCGTGCGAGCCAGATCTCGCTCGTCATCCAAAGCCTGCGCCCCAAGGGCTACCAGCGCGAGAGCTTCGCCGGCCGCAAGGCGCTGCCGCTCACGCCCGAGCGCATCGCGCAAATGAAATCCTTTATCGAGACATCCATGGCCAAGCTCGGCGTGCCGGGTGCGTCGCTGGCCCTCATCGACGGCGGAAAGGTGGTTTACGAGGGCGGCCTGGGCGTCCGCAAACTGGGCGCGGCCACGCCCGTCGACGAAAACACGCTGTTCATGGCCGCCTCCAATACCAAGGGCATGACCACGCTGCTGCTCTCCATCCTGGCCGACGAAGGAAAACTCAAATGGGATCAGCCAGTCACCCAGCTTTACCCCAAATTCAAGCTGGGCAACGCCGATACCACGCGCCAGGTCCTGATGGAGCACCTGGTGTGCGCCTGCACCGGCCTGCCTCGGCAGGACCTCGAGTGGCTGTTCCAATTCAAGAACGCCACTCCGGAATCTTCCCTGGCGCTGCTCGGAACCATGCAGCCCACCAGCGGCTTCGGAGCGCTCTTCCAGTACAGCAACCTGATGGCAGCGGCGGCCGGATACGCCGTCGACGGCTTCGAATTCGTGGTCACCGCCCGCGATGGCAAGCGCGCGCTGATTATCCGCGACGGCCAGCACGAGTACGTTTTCACCGAGACCGCCTAGGAAATTTGAGAGTTCGTCATGCAGCGCCGCGAGCCTGGGAAGTGGTTTAGAATGAGAAAAGCCTAAGACAGGGCGCGTAGCTCAGTTGGTTAGAGCGCCTGCTTCACACGCAGGAGGTCACAGGTTCGAGTCCTGTCGCGCCCACCACTCCGGGCCTCCCTAAGCATCCACCTTCTGGCAGAGGAAAGTCCCATAGGTATAAGGTGCTGCCCCGGCCGCCATGAGCGGCGAGAAGTATTCCAGATACTTCTTCCCGTACCGCATCACGGCCTTGACCAAATCCGGATCCCAGGCCAACGCATATTTCATGTAGTCCTGATAGAACTGTTCGAAGAAGTTGGCCTCCAAGGGCTCGTTCCGCTGCTCAATGTTGCCAAAGGTCCGATTGGGGAAGTGCTCTAACCTCAAACCACAACCGCCGCAGATCCTCATCAGCTCGTCCAGGCGAAACAGATGTTTGTCTTCGCACGCCGATTTGTCCACGTCGCGGCGCGCATAGAACCGCATGGTTTCAGCGAACATCTGGATGTCGAAGAGGTGTTTCTTGCTCAATCGAACCCCATTCCCCTTGAGGACCTCCGGCATGAATTGAGTGATGGCGCCCATCACCACATATCCCTCGTAACAAGGCTCTTCGAAAAGCATCAGACCGCCCGGCGCCAGCACCTCGGCACAATCGAAAAAAAACTGCTTTACGTCCAGAATATGATGCAGCGTGGAGCGCAGGGCAATCAGCGAAAAAAGGCCCTTCGGAAGCCGGGAGACGTCTTCGGCGAGCAGAATTGCGAGGTGAGCCTTCGTGGATCCGGGCGGCAGCTTGGAGAGCTTGGCCGCGGTAATGCGACAAAACGCCGGGGAAGGGTCCGTGACCAGAAGCTCGTCGATCCGCTCGGAAAGCAGCAGGGACAGCGAGATACGGCCGGTGCCACAGCCGATTTCAAGCGCCGGGTTGGCGCGATCAAAGCCGAATTCCACGCACAGATCGAGAAGCGCCTTGCCTTCGCGGCGGTGGTAGGGGAGATCCAGGGCGTCAATTCCATACTGTGCATCGTAGGCCTGCTCGGGGTGCTGAAAGAAGCGCGGCTTGGATATTTCGAAGACCCCTTGTTCCTGGGGGCAGCTTTGTAAGAAGTTGCTCAGAAGGCTCATGGGCGGATCTCGGTGGTCCAATTCCGGCGGACGCCGACGATGAATAACGATCGTATCCTATTCGGTTTGTTGACGCACGGGGTGAAGCCTTCGTTGGATGGCGGGCGCAACTTTGACCCCGCCAGATTAAGACACGAGAAAAGATTCGCCCCATTCGCACTTAGCTGGCAGTGCGCTGCCCGATTGTAGAGCGCTTAATTCGACGTTGCGGCTGGGCACTGCTTTACTTCGGCCTGCAGTTGCCGATTGCCAGGCTGATATTCGCGCAGCCTGTTCCAGCCGGGCGTCTCCTTGCGTTGCCGGCAAACCCCAGCTTTGAGGAGATCGGGGCCGGCCCGGCGCCCATCCGCTACATCTGGAGAAACGGTGAAACGGTAGTTGGATTTCAAGACTGTGGAACCTTCTCCATAAGATCCCCGAGTGTAAACGGCGTTCAGATCTCCTTCCCAGGGGCTGGTTGCCATTCTGCACCCCACGGGGAGAACGCATTGCCGCTGACGACGTTCTATTACCTGGGCAGTCCGGAGCACTGGCGCAGCGACCAGCATTTTGAACGCCTTCGGTTTAGAGACCTCTACCCGGGAATCGACCTTGTGTTCCAAACCGCGCCCGGCGGCCATCTGGAATACACCTTTGAGATTGGCGCGCGGGCCGCTGTGCGTCTCATCCGCATACACTATGACGGATTGACTCCCCACTTGCGGCCCGGAGGAATTTTAGAAGGCAATCGAGCGGCTCTCCAGATCTTTCAAGAACGTCCTCACGCGTTCCAGCGCCGATCCGGCCGGGTTCTCCGAATCGCGTGCCGGTACAGGATCAGCGGTCAAGATGCCACCTTCGAGATCGGCAATTACGATGCTGCGTCAGAGCTGGTCATCGACCCAACGCTGACCTTCAGTACCTATCTGGGCGGAGCCGGATCCACCACCATCTTTGGCGCAACTTTGGACACATCCGGCAATATTTATGTCGCCGGCCAGACGTCCGCCGAAAGCATGCTCAACCCTTCGTTTCCCAGCCGACCCAGCACCGTGGCCTTCGTTGCCAAGTTAAACGGTGCCGGCACGCAAATCCTCTACCTGGTCTTTCTGGGCGGCAGCCAAAACGATGCCGGGATGGGCGTTGCCGTCGATTCATCGGGCAATGCCTACATTACCGGTACCACAGCTTCTCCCGATTTCCCCGTAACCTCGGGCGCTTTTCTGCAATCAGCTCCGGGTACGCAAGACGCGTTCGTGGCAAAGGTGAATTCCATCGGCCAGTTGCAGTATTCGACCTACTTAGGGGGCGCAGGCCCGGATGCGGCATTTTCGATTGCCGTCGATGCGTCAGGTGCGGCTTACGTCACCGGACAAACCGAGTCCGTGTCTTTCCCCGTGACGAGCGGCGCTTCTCAGACCATTTATCAGGGCGGTATATCGGATTGCTTCGTTTCCAAGCTTAATGCCGCGGGTAGCGCTCTGATCTATTCGACTCTGCTGGGCGGCAGT